>ENA-OWPN01000214-OWPN01000214.1-human-gut-metagenome-genome-assembly--contig:-NODE-214-length-100946-cov-7.707278_pt1 | contig 100946 bp, 88 predicted proteins | sample MGYA00248266_ERZ651850 | MGnify/ENA primary metagenome ERZ651850 (study PRJEB26924, sample SAMEA4378296) | human gut metagenome | biome: human gut; feature: human-associated habitat; material: faeces... | reverse complement strand
ACGGCTTATCGGCAGATAACGAAAGCATTTCGGCTGATATTAAGTCGCTTTCCGACAGCGTTACCGCAGGCTTTGATAAAACCTCGAAAACAGGCGAATATTCGGATACACTTAACGGCTTATCGGCAGATAACGAAAGCATTTCGGCTGATATTAAGTCGCTTTCCGACAGCGTTACCGCAGGCTTCGACAAGACCTCAAAGACAGGCGAATATGTGTCTGCACTTGACGGCTTATCGGCAGATAATGAAAGCATTTCGGCTGATATTAAATCACTTTCCGACAGCGTAACCGCAGGCTTTGACAAGACCTCAAAGACGGGCGAATATGCGTCTGCGCTTAACGGCTTATCGGCAGATAACGATAGCATTTCGGCTGATATTAAATCACTTTCGGACAGCGTTACCGCAGGCTTTGACAAGACTTCAAAGACGGGCGAATACGCACAGTCTTTGCTTGATGCAGAGAATACGGCAAATACGATCCGCCGTGAGATGAATCTGTTCAAAAGGCAGTCATATCTCAGAAAATTGTATTTTCATCCCGGTGAACGTGGAGCTCTGGCAAAATTGTTCAGTGACGCTATGAACAGAGAGGACAGCGCACAACGATTCAGCGCACTTATAAGCGGACTTGACAACGAGAGCAGAAATACCGTTTCCGATATAATTCATCGTATGGGAATGATAGCGGACGGCAACAAGTCCTTGCAGGATGTCTATACACAGCGTGAGCAGGAAGAATTTGTTCGTATGAATGATGAATTCAGCTCAAAGATAGTAAAGCTGAACGATAATCTTTATTATTACAACGGTTATTATCTCCCCGTTAACCAGTTTGACAGCAGCGTATTCTTCACAAGATACGGAATAGATAAGCTGACCACACTGGACAGCGTGAGAAATAAGCATATAATCGACGCAGGCGGATATGTCGGTGACACGGCGCTTCTGTTCTCGTCATATACGGATAAGAACATTCATGTATTCGAGGCCTCTCCCTCAAATATGGATATTATCCGTGAAACGATAAGGCTGAATCATCTTGATAACATAGTGCCTGTAAGCAAAGCACTGGGCGAGAAAAGCGGCACGGCAACATTCAGTCTGGGTGAGCGCAATTCCTGCAATTCCCTTGTTGAACGTCCCGGTTATAATTATCCGGATCATATCGAAGTTCCCGTTGTTACTCTTGATGATTATGTACGGGAAAACGATCTCGAGGTCGGTCTTATAAAGGTGGACATTGAAGGAGGCGAGCAGCTGCTGCTCAGGGGCGCTGTCGAAACTATCCGCACACAGCACCCGATACTTCTTATCAGCATCTATCATTCGGCGAACGATTTCTTTGAAATCAAGCCTATGATAGAGAAAATGTGCGATAAATACACTTTCAGAATAGTTAAACCCGCTAATCCGGCTATTGCGCTTGAAACAATACTGTTAGCCGAGGTCAGAGATGAAAGCGGCGAAAATATTATTAATTCGTAAAGGAAAAATCAATATGGATATGTCATTTTACAAGGGTAAAACTGTACTGATAACAGGTCACACAGGCTTCAAGGGAAGCTGGATGTGCAAACTGCTTTCTATGGCAGGAGCAAAAGTTATCGGTTATTCTCTCAATCCCCCCACAACGCCCTCTCTTTTTGAGCTTTCCGGAGTTGAGAAGGAAATAGTTTCGGTTATCGGCGATATAAGGGATCTTGCAAAGCTGAACGAAACAATGCAGAAGTATCGCCCCGAAATAGTAATTCACATGGCGGCACAGCCCATAGTAAGAGAAAGCTACGCAGAGCCTGTCTACACATACGAAACAAATGTTATGGGTACTGTAAACATCTGCGAGGCTGTAAGGCTGTGCGACAGCGTAAAATCATTCGTAAACGTAACCACCGATAAGGTTTACAAGAACAACGAATGGGAGTGGGGATACCGTGAAAATGACGCACTTGACGGCTATGATCCTTATTCCAACTCAAAGAGCTGCTCGGAGCTTGTAACAAGCTCTTATATAAAGTCGTTCTTCTATAACCGTGACATTGCGGTTTCGACCTGCCGTGCAGGTAACGTTATCGGGGGCGGCGACTTTGCAAAGGACAGAATCATCCCCGATTGCGTAAGAGCAATGGAGGCTAAGCAGGAGATAACAGTAAGAAATCCTTATTCGACACGTCCCTATCAGCACGTTCTCGAGCCGGTCGTTACATATCTTGTACTTGCGATGAAGCAGTATGAGGACAAGAGCCTTGCCGGTAATTATAATATCGGTCCGGATGATTGCGACTGCGCCGCTACAGGTGAGCTTGTCGATCTGTTCTGTTCACACTGGGGCGACGGTGCTTCGTGGAAAAACGTTGCGGATAAGAACGCTCCCCACGAGGCAAATTTCCTCAAGCTTGATTGCTCAAGAATAAAGCGTGTACTCGGATGGAGTCCCCGCTGGCATATTTCCGATGCTATCGAAAAGGTGACCGAGTGGAGCAAGGTATATCTTTCAGGCGGCGACATTAGTGCCGTTATGGAAAAGCAGATAAACGAATATCTGGAGGTAAAGTAATGAAAAAAGCTCTTGTTACAGGTGCAAACGGCTTTGTCGGAAGTGCGCTTGTGCGTGAATTGGTAAAGAATAATGTTGAGGTAATCGCACTTGACCGTGACGGTTGCAATAACAACATACCCGAAAATGTAAGATTTGTGGCTCACGAGCTTTCCGAATCGTCAAAGCTCGCCGATATTATCCCCGACCGTGATATTGATGTATTCTATCACTTTGCGTGGGTAGGCTCGGCAGGCCCTGCGAGAGCAGACACCGCTTTACAGCTTAATAACGCTCAGTGGACGGTAGATTGTCTGCGTGTGGCAAAGGATATGGATTGCAAGAAGTTTGTATGCGCCGGCTCTATAATGGAGCATGAAACAATATCAGCCGCATTCAGACAGGGTAATAAGCCCGGTGCCGGCTACATATACGGAAGCGGTAAACTTGTTGCTCATACAATGTGCATGAGCGTTGCCGCACAGATAGGTATAGATCTTTGCTGGGCAAAGATAACCAACGCATACGGTGCAGGTGAGCTTTCACCCCGTTTTGTAAATACGACCATCAGAAAGATCATAAACGATGAGCCTTTACAGTTCACAAGCGGTACACAGAATTATGACTTTGTATATATAGACGATGTTGCAAGAGCGTTCTATCTCATCGGAGAGAACGGCAAGCCTTTCTGCCATTATCTTATAGGCAGCTCGGATGCAAAGCCGCTCAGAGAATTTGTTCTTGAGATGAAGGCCGCACTGGCTCCCGACAAGGAGTTCGTGTTCGGAGATGTTCCGTTCACAGGCGTAAATATGCCGCTGTCGGACTTTGACTGTTCAATTACGGAAAAGGATACAGGCTTCAGAGCTACAATACCTTTTGGTGAAGGCGTCAAAAAAACAATGGATTGGATAAAGGAGCAGAAATGATACAGAAGTTTGAATTCAAGGAAACAGAGATTAAGGGACTTATAGAAGTAACTCCCTTCAATGCCGATGATATAAGAGGCTGTTTCACAAAGGATTACTCGAAGGAAGTGTTCGAGGCAAACGGCATAAAGCACGATCTTGCCGAGGTTTTCTATACGACAAGCTACAAGGGTGTTATCCGTGCACTTCATTTTCAGCGTGAGAAACAGCAGCCCAAGCTGGTACGTTGCATACACGGTCACGTTTACGATGTAGTAGTCGATTTACGCAAGGACAGCCCTACGTTCAAGAAGTGGCTTGCATTTGAGCTGATCGGTGAAAAGCACAACGAAATACTCGTTCCCGCAGGTTGCGCTCACGGTTATCTTGTACTTGAGGACAGCATAGTATCCTACAAGTGCGGAGAAAAATTCTACGGCGAATATGATGACGGCATTATGTGGAACGATCCCGATATTGCAGTAGACTGGAAGCTTGACAGAGTAGGCGGAATTGATAAGGTCATACTTGCCGACAATGACAAGAATCTGCAGACCTTTAAAGAATTCATGAGCAAGTACGGTGGCTTTTGATGAGCAGTTTTGATTTTGACACCCTTATAGTCGGCTGTGGACTTTCCGGAGCGGTAATTGCCCGTCATTTAGCGGAAAAAGGCAAGAAGGTCGAGATATGGGAACGCAGGGATCATATCGGCGGCAATATGTACGACCACGTTGACGATCACGGAATACTCGTACAGGATTACGGTCCGCACACATTCCACACGAAAGAGAAATATCTTTTTGATTATATGTGCCGCTATGAGCAGTGGTCGGATTACAAGCTGACCTGCGGTGCGGTATGGAATGATACATATACCCCCACTCCCTTCAACTTTACCACGATTGATAAGTTCTTTGATAAGCAAAAGGCGGAAACGCTCAAGGCAAAGCTGACTAAGGTTTACGAGGGCAGACCGACCGCTACCGTGGTCGAAGTTCTCGAAAACGAGGACGATGATATAAGAGCATACGCTCAGTATCTTTTCGATAACGATTATGCGCCGTATACCGCTAAGCAGTGGGGCGTATCTCCCTCTGAGATTGACCCGTCTGTGCTTAAAAGAGTACCTCTGCGTTTTTCGTATGATGAGGGATATTTCGATGACGCTTATCAGGTAATGCCGGTGCATTCATTCACGGAGTTCTTCAAAAATCTGCTGAACCACGAGAATATCACGGTCAGAACCGGTGTCGAGGCACTTGAGCGGATTACCGTAAAGGATAATAAGCTGTATGTTGACGGCGAGCCGTATAATAACATTCTTGTATATACAGGTGCGCTTGATGAGTTATTCGGTGAAAAATACGGCAGACTTCCTTACCGTTCACTGCGTTTTGAGTATAAGTATACCGACAAGGACAGCCTTCAGGATGCTCCTGTCGTCGCATATCCTCAGGAAAAGGGCTTTACCAGAATCACAGAGTACAAGAAAATTCCCGTCCAGAATGTAAAGGGCAGTACCTATGCGGTAGAATATCCTCTCCCGTATAAGTCGGGCGAAAAGCTTGAGCCGTATTATCCTGTTCTCACAAAGGAGAGCATGGAACAATATGAAAAGTACGAGGCTCTGGCATCGCAGATTGATAATCTTATCTGTTGCGGAAGACTTGCCGATTTCAGATATTACAATATGGATCAGGCGTTAAAACGTGCGCTTGAGCAATGCGATAAAATAGATAATATATAACGAACCGTCTGAGCTGTGGGCATTGACCCACAGCTTTATTTTTTACACTTATTGCAAAACGCTTTCAGCCATGTTATACTGGAATAAAAGAGGTGAGCAGATGAAAAAAAGAATAGCACGGTCGTCCGTTTTACATATAATATTGATAATAACCGCCATAGCCGCCGCAATGCTTTGCAGACAGCTTGACAGGATCGGTACTATGCAAATATTCGGCATTATCAGAAGTCTGATATATATTTTTATGTTTCTGATATGGGGAATCACCCTGAGAAACAGGATAGTGCAGATACAGGCAAAACGCTTTATGACATCTATAGCATGGCTTATTGTGTTCTGGGTAGCTATCCGTTCGGTGAAGTTCATTATAGCCGAGAGTCCGTTCGCTGTCCGAACGCTGTGGTATATGTATTATATCCCGATGATATTTATCCCTATGTTTGCACTGCTTGTCGCTCTGTCGCTCGGAAAGCCCGAAAACTACCGCCTGCCCGCAGTTACATCCTTACTGTATGTCGTTTCTGCCCTGATGGTAATATTTGTGCTTACAAACGATCTGCATTGCCTTGTGTTCAGATTTCCGGGAGAAAGGGAAATGTGGAACGACAGAGATTACAGCTATGCAGGCGGATATTACATAGTGGCAGGATATATGCTTTTATGCACGATTGGCGCATTTGTGGCATTAATATCCAAGTGCCGTATACCAAAGGCAAGAAAAACGTTCGTTATGCCGCTGCTGCCTGTTGTCGCAATGGTTATCTACACGTTGCTCTATGTGTCAGGAGAAATCACGGGCGGTACGTTCATTCACAGACTGGCAGGTGATATGACTATTACCGTAAGCCTTCTTACTGCGCTTTCTTTTGAATGCTGCATACAATGCGGACTTATCCGCTCAAACACTTATTATATACAGCTTTTGCGGCCGTGTACAGTTCCTGCTTTGATTACCGACAATGATTACAATATACTCCTCTCGTCCGATTGTGCCGAAAAGATAGACCGTGAAATAATGCAGATGGCAAAGTCCTCTCCCGTAATGCTCAGCAACGGAAAACGTCTTTCCTCCGCAAAGATAAAAGGAGGCTATGTCTTGTGGCTGGACGATCTTTCCGAGCTTATTGAGGTAAACGATAAGCTGGCAGAGGCTAAGGACGATCTCAAGGATGATTATGATCTGATTTGCGAGGAATACGATCTCAGAAACAGAGAGGCTCACATACTTGAGCGTGACAGGATATATGACAGGATCAGCCGTGAAACGTCAGGTCAGATAGCTGTATTGAACAGCCTTACAGACCGCTTCGAGATGTCGGAAGATGAAGATGAGCGCAGAAAGCTATTGGGCAAGATGGTAGTAATCGGCGCTTATCTCAAGCGCAGGAACAATCTCATATTCATATCGGAAAGAAGCAGTATGATAAGCGAAAAAGAGCTGTACCTTGCGTTCCTCGAACTTACGGATAATCTTGAGCTGTACGGCGTGACCTGCGGACTTAATATCAGATTAAATAAGCCTGTACCGGCTGTGGCAGTAATGGAAATGTTCGATACATTCGAAAAAATGATTGAGCTGTCACTGGATAATTTATCGGCTGTGAATATATCCGTGACGTTAAATGACGGTATATTCACAATGACGGTCACTGCTGAAAGCAGTACGGATTTTAATGTAATGAACTGTGATTTTGTAACGGCGGTATGTGACGATGACGGCGAATGGCAGATCGTATACAGAAGGGAGGCAAAAAGATGCAAGGCTTAGGCAGACGCTATCTGTTACGCAGGACGGTAAAAGACGCATTTGATAATCTCCCGTCGGGTATATGCTTTTTCGACAGCAACGGAATAGCGGTCCTGTGCAACAGGCAAATGGACAGGCTGATATATGAACTGAAAGGCTTTGACGTACAGTGCCTCAGTGAACTGCAGGATATATTTTCGGAGCATAACAGCGGCTCGGTCGTGCTTGTAAAGGGAAAAGCGTGGCGCTTCAGGCTTGATGTGATTTCGCTGAACGGCATCGGCTACTATACGCAGGTAACAGCAACAGATGTTGACGAGTTGTACAGACGTCAGCTTCAGCTTGAAGAAAGCAGCAGAAAGCTCGAGCGTGCGGGCAGACGAATGCGAAAGCTGACAGAGAATATAAGAACGGTTATCCGTGAAGAAGAAATACTCAGTATGAAGATTCGTGTACACGACGATATAGGCAGGAGCGTAATTGCAACCCGTAATCTGCTGTCAAATAACAGACCGACAAGCGAGCTTGACCTTACAGCGTGGAAGAATGCTGTAAGACTTCTTATGAGGGACAACGAAAAAAGCTACGGAGCAAACAGCTATGATATATCCGGTCAGCTAACGGAAACATCTTCCGTTCTCGGAATTGAAATAAACGTTGAAGGAGATATTCCCGATCCGTTTTATTATAAAATATTCATAACGGCTGTCAGAGAGTGCGCAACGAATGCTGTACGTCACGCAGGGGCGACAAAATTGAACGTAAAATGCAGTAAAAGCGGCGGCAGACAATGGATAGCCCTGTCCAATGACGGAAAAGCACCGGTCAGCACCGTCACTGAAGGCGGCGGCCTTTCGTCACTGCACGACAGAGTAGAAAAAAGCGGCGGAACTATGAGCATTAATTCGTATCCGTTTTTCGAGCTTGTAATTTCATTTCCGCTCAACAAGGAGGTAACACTATGACGCAGGTACTGATTGTAGAAGACCAGAAAATGATAAGGGAAAGCCTTGAAAATCTTGTAGCACAGGCAGACGATCTTTCTCCGGCAGGCTCGCTTTCTTGTGCGGCGCTTGCCGAGCAATACTGTATGCGTGGAAATATCGACCTGATATTAATGGACGTATGTACGGAAAATGATGAGAGCGGATTTGTCGCTGCGGAAAAAATTAAAAAACGCTTCCCCTCGATAAAAATTATCATCATAACCTCAATGCTTGATTACAGCTATCTTGATAAGGCGAGAAAAGCAGGTGCGGAGAGCATCTGGTTCAAGGATGTAAGCGCAGAGGAGTTACTCAGCGTTATAAAGAGGACGATAGACGGAGAAAGCGTATATCCCGATAAAATGCCCGAAATACCCGTAGGAAACGCTACCAGCTACGAGTTTTCCGATGCGGAAATCAGAGTTCTGCGACTGCTGGTCGAAGGTATGACGTATAAGGAGATGGCACAGGAGCTTTGCGTTACTCCCGATTGTGTAAAGGCACACGTCAGCAGTATGCTTTCTAAAACCGGTTATTCATCAAAAACAAAGCTCGCCGCAGTTGTTACATCAAAAAAATTGATTGTTAACGGATTTTGACAGAAATTTCTTGCATTTACTTTTATTTTACCCATTTGGGTAATGGCTTAAATGGAATGGTATGGTATAATAACCTCAGACAGATAAATCGCATAAGCGGCTTATCCCGTGCAAAAGCACGGTAGGCGGTTACCCGCCTGTCTGAGGACATTTTATCATCAAATCCTTTTGCCGTTGGCAAAAGTACGGCGTACCGCCGTATCGGCTTACGCCGATTTGATTTGTGATATAATAACCTCAGACAGATAAACCGCATAAGCGGATTATCCCGTGCATAAGCACGGTAGGCGGTTACCCGCCTGTCTGAGAACATTTTATCATCAAATCCTTTTGTCAATTTCAAGTTAAATATGGTTTATCTGATTATGACGGAGAATTATTATGTATCACTCATTGAGCTTTGAGGATTACTGCAACGGAATGGTTCGTGAAGAAAATAAATCAGACGGTACCGTAAAAGTATCCGGTTTATCCGTTGTACACAGTGCTATGTCAAGCCGCAATTGCTATTCTTTTTCGCTGTATCACGCAAAGAACGGTAAATATGTCATGGACGCATTCTGTAATTGTGCTGACGGCTTCGAAACAAAGCGGATAGATATGGGATATGCAGCAATAGAAGACGAAGACGCTTTAGCAGTGCTACGTCTTGCAGATACAACGGGGCTTATAAAAAGAATAGAGGAATACAAAACCCGGAAAAACAGTTGTCCTGCAGGTAAGCAGCCGTACGACAAACCGGTAAGAAGTTGCTTGTTATATTATTCGGACGGTTCAGTAAAGAGTGCGCCTTTTGAGATTGACAATGAGATAAAGAGTGCTTTTATAAAGCTGGCCGAGAAATACACTAAAGGCAGGGGCTGTACGCAGAAATGAGCTGAAAAAGGGGAGGGAACACATGGGCTTTTTCGAAAAAATGAAAAAATACAATTATAATGATGTAATTGAAATTTATGCGTCCTGCGGTCATATGTGTTACACCTTTAGCTATAACTTCGATCTTAATAAAAGCGGTGATAAATGGCTGTTCAGCTGTAATTGCTCGGTAAGCGACAAAGAAGAAAGAGTTAAATTTGATAACCGTGAGATAACGCAGGAAGAAGCCGAAAATGTAATCAAAGCGGCAGAGGAAAGCAATCTTGCGGATAAAATCAAGAAACACCGACCAAGACCGTTAAGCCGTGTGGTTTTTGTATGCGATGAAACGATGTATTCAAGCAGCCTGAAGTTTGCAGACGGCACTAATCTTAATGCAAATTGTAAGGTAAGCGAAAACGTAAAGGATTTGTTTTACGCACTGGCAGAAAAGTACGGCGAGGAAGAGGATTCCTGAGCGGAGCAGTAATAGCCCCATACAGCCGCATTGATAAATGATATTACGATAGAAAACATAAATTAATTACCCGGTAAAAAGCTAATCAGCTTAAATACAGATGATACAGGAGGAACACAATGGGACTTTTTGACAAACTTAAAAACACAGCGGCAAGCGCTGTAGGAGGTGCGGTAAATAACGCCGCAATGTCTATAGGCAACAAGAGCGAAACATTTACATTCACAGCACTTCCCGAAAGCCTTGCGCAGATGCAGGCACTGCCTGAGGCAAGCCTTGATTCGCCGTTCAAGGCGGCTGCACTTACTGTATGCGCACTGTGTGCCTATGCGGCAGACAAAAATATCGGTACTGAAATGCTCAACTGGCTGAGAGGTCCCCGTCCGCTCAACGGTACGGAAATATCGTTCCTTAACGACCGTTTCCGTGACGGAAAGACCTATATTCCGTTCTCATATTTTGAGGGAGCAACACCGGATAATGATTACACGCCTTCAGAGCCGTTCAGAATAACGGTACAAAGTACGCACGTTTCGGGTGAGGAACAGGGTTACATGAAGCTGTTCATTCCCTGTGGCGGCGCTGACAGCCCCAGACCCATAAAACTGCGTATGAAGGGCGACGGAAAATGGTTCTTATGGGAGCAGTACCTGCTTACAGGTATACGCACACCCAAATCCGCAGACCCCTGGGCATAAGCTGTAACGGCTTATGTCCGCATAAATCAGGAAAATTCAGAGTATGAAAGGATGAATAGTATGAATCTTATCGGAAAATGGAAAGTTAAAGAATTGCCGGTTTATCCCGAACCGTGTAAAACGATTTTCGTAGCGGTTGAAGACTTCCCGAAGTATATCACTGACGAGGATCTGCTTAACGATTATATGCAGCAGGCATCTTTTATTTACGAATTTTGCGAAGACGGCACGGTTGAAACAATGATGCCTATTCCGGAAGAAATGATGGAAAAGGCAAAGGAGCAGGGAGCTAAGATAAAGGGTAACTACGGTGTGATTGACACTACCGTGTGGAAGGAAGAAGACGGTAAGATCTTCTATGATACAAAGATAAACGGTACCGTTATGGATGAGCCTGTTTCTTCATTCGCTGAAATAAAGGAAGCTGAGGACGGAACTATCCGTTTTAACGCAGGCTTCACAGTTTTAGAAAGAGTATAATCTCCTTGTTGATCCGGGGTTACCGCCGTATGCTTAGGCATACGGCGGACTTTTTTGTAATTCTGTGTTTTTGTCTTGCAATCTTCCGGACAAAGTGTTATAATCATACGTCGAGTGATTAAGAAAAGAAGGTTATTTTTTGGCAGAAAAAGCAAGATCCGTTTCTCCGGAATTTTTCGGAACAGAAAGCGTGTGGAAGATAATGCTCCGTATAGCTCCGCCGATAATGCTGGCTCAGCTGATACAGGCAATGTACAATATAATCGACAGCCTTTTTGTCGGACAGTATTCCGATGACGGACTTACCGCCCTGTCGGCTATCTATCCCGTTCAGCTTATTATAATAGCTCTTGCGGTCGGCACGGGAGTAGGAACCAATACGCTTATGGCAAAGCAGTATGCGCTGAAAGATGAAAAAGGCGCCGGCCATACGGCAGGTGTCGGAACTGTTCTCGCTGTGATAATGTGGGCGCTGATTTCCGTAATATCAATAGCGTTTATGGGACCGTACGTTGCAATATCGGCTCAGTCGCCCGTTGCAATGCAGTACGCAAACGAATACGGTATGATAGTAAGCATAGGGAGCATAGGACTTTTCCTTGAAGGAAACTGGACAAAGGTACTTCAGTCGGAAGGCAATATGAAGCTGCCGATGATCGCTCAGATTATCGGAGCGGTAACGAATATCGTTCTTGACCCGTTGCTGATCTTTACCGCAGGACTTGGGATAAAGGGCGCGGCAATAGCTACCGTTACAGGTCAGATAGCCGCCGCAGTTATCGTCGGTATAAAAGGCGCACGAAAGCCGCCTGAAATAAAGCGTATCCCGTGTATCGCCAAAAGTATATATAAGCTTGGCTATCCGTCAATATGTATGCAGGCTCTTTACACTGTCTACATAGCAATTCTGAACATTATCCTTGCGGGATTCTGCGATGAGGCGGTAACCGTACTCGGTCTTTACTATAAATTACAATCGTTCTTCTTCATACCGCTTCTGGGATTGCAGACGTGCATCGTACCTGTACTCAGCTACAATTATACATCGGGAGATTACTTAAGGTGCAGAAGAATCTTCCGCAGCTCACTGATAATATCCGGCGTGTTTATGATACTCGGTGTGCTGTCCTTTGAGCTTATCCCCACTCAGCTTATAGGGTTGTTCACTCAGAGCGAAACGGTAAAAAGCATAGGTGCGGTTGGATTTCGCCTGATAGGAGCCAGCTTTATTCCTGCTGTATTTTCGTTTATGACACCGGTTTTCTTTCAATCTATCGGTTATTCAAAGACCAGCACGTTCCTTTCTGTATTACGTCAGCTTATCTGTCTTGTGCCGTTATTCTGGATATTCTCTTTTATCGGACTGGATTACGCTTGGCTTGCATTCCCTCTGACAGAGGTAATTACCGGATCAATCGGTATGGGGATGTACTATTATGCTGTAAAACGTTTTTGAATTATGATATAAAAATTTCCCGTTTATCTTTTAGTAAACGGGGCTGTTTTTATAGGCTCTGTAATAAATGCCGGGAAAATCAAGAACCGAAATATAGAAAAACTCCGCCCTTGCTACAGAGCGGAGTTAAATGTTATTCAATTTCCTTTATATGTTTATTACTGTTGAAAATAAGACATACGGCAACGCCCATAATGCCTATTATGAAAAATATGAGTGCTGCACCCGAGCCTTTTCCGCTTCCGAATATATTGCACATAAGCGAATTATGGGGCATAGCCGCCATTAAAGGCTCTGCAAAAGTGTCTACTGCCAATCCGCCTAAAAAATTGCCCAGCGGAATAGTAAAGAACTGCAATGTGTTTCTTGCGGAATATACACGTCCCTGCATATGGCAAGGTACTTTTGTACGCATTATAACATCAAGGTTTGCACTCATCATCGGTATGACTATCCATCCAAGCACAGCGCCTGTACACCATAGAAGCGGTGTTTGCCCGAATGCAAGAAAGAAGTTTTCCGTACTCATCGAAAACAGCAGAGAAAGACATATCACCCTTCTTCTGCTTTTGGGCTTCGGCATGAGTGTAGCAATTATGCTGCCTATAAGCGTTGCAACGCCTACACAGGTATTTACTGCACCAAGTGCCTGCGTGCCTCCGCCTTTTCGTGACAGTACCATAGCAGGCAGAACTGCTTCATACATAGACGCAACCAGATTTATTGCCGACAGATACATGATAAGCATGAGTACCTGTTTGTGAGATTTTAGAAAATCAAGACCGCTTTTAGCGGATTTGATCAATGAAAGTTTGGCGCTTTCTGCGGATTGCTTTGGTATACGGATAAAAAACATCAGCGTAATAAAAGCTACCGCAAATGTCAGAAGATCGACTGTCAATACTGCTTCAAGTCCTGAGAATGAATAAACCGCAGTGGCGATCACAGGGGTAAGTATAGAGGAAAGCGATGATGAGAAATACCTCAGACCGCCTATTTTCTGATAATGCTTTTCGGGTACAAGCGCAGTTGACGCTATTTCCGATGCAGGCTGTTGAACAGTGTTCATCAGTCCGCCTATCGCATTGACAATATACAAGTGCCACACCTGCAAGGCGTTACACGCAAACAGCAGTATAACCGTAATGGTACACAACGCCGCTATACTGTCGCATATAAGCATGGTTTTCTTTTTGTCAAACCTGTCGCACAGCGCACCTGCAAATATACTGAGCAATACATACGGTGCATATGATGTGATCGTAAGCATAGCTGTATACAGTGCCGAGCCGCTTTCTCCGTACAGCCAAAGTACAAGCGCATAGCTTGTCATAGCACTTCCCAGTGCGGAAAGTGATTGAGTGAGCCAAAGCAGTATAAACTGCCCAAAGCTCTTACTTTCATTATTTTTATTCATAACCTTGCTCCTTATATTTTATGTATTCAAAAAAGCAAGGTCAGCGGATAATGTATTAAGTTTTCTCCATGCGGTTATCCGCTAAGCCTTGCATGGAGCTATGATGGCGCAGATTACCAATGTAATCACTCCTTAAGAAAATTTAATTTTAATCAAAACTTGACAACTTCCTGCGGCTTTGTGAACGATGACAGGGTAGCGGTGGCATTTTTAAAGTAAAATACCTGCGTGTTGCCGTCATCCGCATCATACAGAGCCTTAAGCTCAGGGTAAGCGTCAAGCATCGAAACTCTTGCCGCACGGTCATCATCCTCGACAAGCTCCCCTTTAATTCTCAGCCAGTCGCCGTCAGCCATAGCGCATATCTCAACATTGGGATTTGCGGCTATCTGATGCGAAACCGACTTTTTCCTTCCTGTCTGGATATACAGCTTTCCATTGTAGATGTGAGCCGTACCGAAAGGTCTTACTCTCGGCTTGTCGCCGTCTACGGTCGCAAGGTAATATGTACCTGCGGCTTTCAGAAATTTACACACATCAAGTAAAGTTTTCATAGATATACCTCCTGAATTAAAACCCTTTCGGGATATTGCCGTTATCTTATTGCCGCCTTGAAAGCGTTATAGTTGCCTGCCTCATGCTCGGTATGGAATACAGCAAATTCAATAGCCTTGAAACAGCCCCTGAACGCCTGAAGCTGCTCTGCGAAAACCTTAGCCACAACTATCGGCGGATTTTTGAACGCACCGCAGCCGAAAGCGCCAAGTATCAGCGCCTCGTTGCCGTTTGCCGCCGCAATCTCGAATATCCTGCGTATCCTCGATGTCAGGAGCTGTGCAAGCTCTTTATCGTTTATATCAGCCCGTTTGTCGCCGGCTCCGGGATTCATACAGTTGCTCGGCTTGTGCCGCAGATTCGGTGCGGCACAGGTGATTATGTTCACCTTCTGCCATTCGCTTTCGGGAAGCAGCTTAGGTATGCTTGTGTCGCTCTTTATCACATATACATCGGGGGTGTAGATGCAATCGTTGTTGTAAAGCGGATTTTCAGCTTGTCTGTGCGGAGTGTAGAAACAGCTCCACATATCGCCTGTGTTAAGGCAGGGGTACAGCGTCGAGCAACGGCAGATTGATTCCTCCTGCGCCGATGCACCGAGAGTAACACCGCCGCCGGGATTGCTCGCCGAGGCAAAGTTCAGCACGCAGGTCTTCATGCCTTGCTTCGCATACTCAACAGCCGCCTCAAGAGAGCGCTTTCCGCTTACCGTAACGGTCGGTGAATATCCAGCGCACTGCGGCAGCTCCACCGTTTCGTCAGCCGCCGTAAACTTCTGGTTTGCAACCGAGTTGCTTACAGCCGCTCTAAGCGTGGGATTGCCCTTATAGTTCTTCATTGTGTCTTCAAATACTTCTATGTTGATTTCTCTTCTGTCTTTCATTTTATTGTTCCTTGCTTTTGGAATTATTTGTCGGTTGAGCCGAGCAAATCGGTCATGATGTCTGAGGGATCGTCGGAGCCGTCCATTCCGTCGAGCATTTTTTCGACCGTGGTCTTGTCCTTGTCGTCCTCATATTCGCTCTTGTATTTTCTGGGCTTGTCATTGTCAAGGCGGCGCATAAGAATAGCCTGCTTATATAAGTCGGGCATCTCCTCGGCGAGCTTTTTCCTGTCTGTCATAGGCACCTTATCGCCGTTCATTATACGCATTGCTATCTTCAATAATTTACCGTAATCTGTAAATTTCTTGCCGCTTTTTTCGGCTTGTTTTTCCGCCTCACGCTGTTTCTCAAGCTGCTGAATTACGCTGTCGTACTCCTGCTGTTTTTGCTCCCTCAGTTGCTCAAGTCTTGTTTTTTCTTCGGCGTGCTTATCCAAGTTCGCTGAAATTTTTTTTTTATTCTCTGATTTGTCGGAATCGGCTTTGTTGAGCGGTTTTTGCTGATTTGTCTTTATCTGTGAAGGGGAGTAAATGCCGGTTTGTTTGAATGTTACGTTCATAAAATTCCTCCTGTTCCTGTGCATTTTTGTTTACATATTTGTATAATTGTGGTAAATCATCACTTAAACCGCCAAATGTAGTTTTATGATGAAGAAAAAGGGCAGACTGTTACCTTGTCTGCCCCGATATTAAGTTAATTAATATGCGATAATATAAATATGAGAATTTTACAATAAGCCTCACATCGTGATATTATACAAAACAATTACTTGGAGAAGCTGTACTTATCCGAAAAATCGAAAGTAGCGAAATAATCCTTCGGAGTTTCTGCACGGCGGATGAGTTTGAACGAGCCGTCCTCCTTCAGAAGAACCTCTGCACTGCGGAGCTTGCCGTTGTAATTGTAGCCCATCGAGAAACCGTGTGCGCCTGTATCGTGGATATAGATTATATCGCCTATATCAATCTTAGGAAGCATACGGTCAACGGCGAACTTGTCGCAGTTCTCGCAAAGACCGCCTGTTATATCGTATTTGTGGTCGCAGGGCTGATTTTCCTTGCCCATAACCGTAATATGATGATATGCGCCGTAGATGGCAGGACGCATAAGGTTAGCGGCACAAGCGTCAAGACCGATATATTCCTTGTAGATGTGCTTTTCACGGATAGCCTTTGCGACGAGTGCGCCGTTGGGGGCAAGCATATATCTGCCAAGCTCTGTGAAGATAGCAACATCACCCATACCTGCGGGAACAAGTATTTCTTCGTAAGCCTTGCGTACGCCCTCGCCGATAACCTTTATATCGTTTGCGGGCTGGTCGGGCTTATAAGGAACGCCCACACCGCCGGAAAGGTTGATGAAGCTTAACTGTACGCCTGTCTTTTCCTTTATCTCAACAGCCGTTCTGAACAGAATACCTGCGAGTACGGGGTAATACTCGTTTGTCAGCGTGTTGCTTGCAAGGAATGCATGCATACCGAAACGCTTTGCGCCCTTTTCCTTAAGTATCTTGTATGCTTCGATTATCTGCTCGTGGGTCATACCGTACTTTGCGTCCTTGGGGGTGTCCATTACGTTGCCCTTTTCACTTGTCTTGAATTCACCGCCGGGATTGTAACGACAGCAGATGGTTTCGGGGATACCTGTCAGCTTGTCGAGTACATCTATGTGAGTGAAATCATCAAGGTTAATTATAGCACCGAGCTTGTAAGCGAGCTTGAAATCCTCGTCGGGAGTAGCGTTTGAGCTGAACATAATGTCGTGCTGTTTTGCGCCGACCTTATCGGACAGCATAAGCTCTGTATAGCTTGAGCAGTCAAAGCCGCAGCCCTCCTCCTTAAGTATTTCCATAAGGTAGGGGTTAGGTGTTGCCTTAACGGCGAAATACTCTCTGAAACCCTTGTTCCACGAGAATGCGTCATACAGCTTTCTTGCTGTTTCTCTTATTCCTTTTTCATCGTAAATGTGGAAAGGTGTGGGGATTTCTTTGATTATCTCCTCCAGCTTTTCCTTAGTGGTGAAAGGTACTTTGCTCATTTTTATGCCTCTTTCTTTTGTTTATATTCTGCCGTTCACGGCTTGGTTTATAGTTTGCTTTACTCAGACTCCGAGATACTTTGCAAGGAAGTCAACGGACATCTTTATCCACTGCTTGCAGTTATCAAGATAGAATGCCTCGTTCCAGCCTGTTACCTTATCGCAGGTCGAAAGTCCGTGCGGTCCGCAGTCGAACATATGCAGTTCAACGGGTACTTTATTAGACACGCACGCTTTAGCCATAACAAGACTGTTCTGTGCAGGAACGCAGTCATCGTTTGCGGTGCACCATAAGAATATGGGCGGTGTCTTGGGCGTTACACGGTTTTCTATAGACAGCTTTGAAAGTTCATCCCTCGTTGCGTCCTTGCCGAGCAGTACGTCAAACGAGCCCTTGTGGGGATTTGTCGTTCCGCTGATAACAGGGTAGCTGAGTATCGCCGCATCGGGACGGATGTCCTCGGGCTTGCAGCCGAGCACTTTGTATATCGACGGATCCTGCCACATTGTAGCTGTACAAGCGGCAAGGTGACCTCCTGCGCTTGCTCCCCATACTGCGAGCTTGTTCGGATCTATGCCGAACTCCTCGCATCTCTGACGTAGCTTCAGAATAGCATAAGAAGCGTTAAGGAGTGGGGCAGGGTGTCTTGCGTTACAGCTGTATATAAGCACGAAAGCGTTATAGCCCTCGGCAAGATAGTGCATTGCAACAGGCTCTCCCTCTCTTGCAGAGCAGAATTCATATCCTCCGCCGGGAAGAATAAGTATACCCGGACGTTTTTCGCAGAAGGGAAGCCCTTCTACGTTATCAAGCATATATGCCTTTAAATAGACGGTTTTATCTTCGCTGAGAAAGTATGTCTTTATAGTCATACGGTAGTCCTTCCTTTATGTAAATATCCGCATTTAAGCACAGATAAAGTTTCACACAATAATTGTACTACTTTTTTGTGGAAAAATCAAGTACCGCAACATAATAATTGCGGTACTGCAGTTTCGGTTATTTCACTGTATACTTGATAATATTGCTTATCGGTACATACTGACCCTTGACGTATGCCGAGAGATAAATTTCATAGCTGTGTCCGGGCTCATTTCCAAAATAGCAATAGCTGAGCTCGTTCTCTGCGTTTCTGTGGAGCATCTCCTTTCCGTCCTCATATACCATCCAGCCGAGGTTCAAATAACCTGTGACTTCGGGACGTGTGACGGTGTAGCTTTCATCTATCGTTATTGTAACGGGATCATCTATTTTTATCTCGCTTTTCTGCTGTTCGTTCCACGAAAGGAAATCGAATTTCTTGCCGTTTACCTCAACATCTGCGGTGCAGTTTTCTTTATCGCAGTTTGCCTCATAGCCGAGAAGTGAGCCTGCACTGCTTCCGTTTACCGTTCCGCTGACGTGGCAGTTTCGGTAATTGCCCATAATAGCCTGACCCGTGAGAACGCCGACATTGTCATCGCCTGTTACAATGGCATTTTCAATATCAAGATCGAACACACCGCATACCGTTCCCCAGCCGATAAAGCCTGCGTTGCTGTAGTCCGAATATATCGTCATATATGTTATCTTGTGATTTTCGCCGTATACACAAAATGAAAACGGATGGTCTGAATTGCCGCCTCCGCTCCAGCCCATAGGCGCCCATTTATAGCCGGAAAGGTCAATATCTGCTGTAAGGACGAGCGAAAGCTGACCCTGCTCTACAGGCTGAGTGTTCACATAGTAAACAAAGCTCGCAAGCTCCTGCGGCGTTCCTGCGGTAAAATAACCGTTTTGGACGCACTTGTCGATATAATCCTTATCCGCAAGGGATAATATATCGCCGCATTCGGCATTGTTCAGCCAGTTATCGTTATCCGGATAGGCGCTCAGCAGATCGGCTTTTTCTTTTTTCAGCTTCTGCATTTCCTTTGCTCTTTTTATCTCATCGCTGTTTTCACGGTAGAAGAGAATCTGCGGATAGCGGTCGCTGCTGTCTGCGAAAACGGCAAGTATATCGCTTCCGTACATAACGATACTGAACAAGGTATCATCGCCTGAATAAACATTTATAATATCGCTCTTGTATTTTGCGGATATGTCATAGGCCTTTCCCGAAAAGCTGTCGAATTTTTCGCCAAGCACCTCTTTAAAAGCGTTGCCTGTCACGGTGAGCGACTTTCCTGCAAAGAATGTGAGCGTTGTGTTCAGGTCATCGGGATCTACCCATACGCCGTTAATAGCAGAACCTGCGTCGGTCAGCTCATTATACTCATCACTATCTTTTTTTACCAGCGTGCAGGAAGAAACCATATCGCCGTAAGAAAAAATAAATATCAGTTTATCGCCGTCAAGCCTTGCGTATGTTTCAATGCCGTCCGATTCGAATAACGAGTTGCGTAGCTTTACACCCTCAAGTCCGACGGTAATCTTATCGCCGGAGAAATCGTTTCCGAGCGATGTCAGAAAGGTGAATTTTGTGATTTCTACCGTTTGCGCATAGCCGTATTCGCACATTGACCAATCTCCAGAAGCGGCGGTCAGGAGATTTTCGCAAAGCTCTGCGCCTTTCTCGCTGTCGGCGTGGTATGCGGTATAATTCTTATCCTCACAGGAAATGCTTATCGTATCTTTGTCCTGTGCCGTAATTTTAACGGATTTTCGGGTCTGCTCGTCTGTCTGCTCATCAAATACCGCCGTCCTGCCATTTTCGGAAAAACTCGCCACAAAGCCGTTTTCATCGACCCATATACCTTTCAGAAATTCATCTTTATCCGATATTTCACCTGACGGCACAGATGCCACGGTGCGAAGGGAACTGTTCAAACTGCCTGAGGCTGATGACGCTGAGCTGTTTTGTAAAGAGGTGTCGGAATTTGCTCTGCCTGCTGTGCAGGAGGACAGTAATATCGCTGTGATTAATGCTGTTGCTGTTATTGAAAATAAAAACCGATTCTTTCTCATATTGATTCCTTTCTGATATTTGTCTGATATTTACAGTAATGCAGTGCCTTGATTTCGTTAACCGCCGTGAAGCTTTCTGTACATAATTTTACCATAAAATTATGTCAGACTGTCGATAAACCTCTATCGTTGTTAAAAATGGGGCTTGGGGCATAGCCCCAAGGCAGGTCGCAGGGACGCCAGTCCCCGTATTTTCCCCCTTTCCCGGGAAAGGGGGCAGGGGGGATAGGGATAGTAAGTCAGAAGTTTGTTTCAAAAACAGACTTTTTCTTCAAGCTGACATAATTTTACCATAAAATTATGATTATTACAATAGCGCAAGCAACATAAAAACGAAATTATTCATTTTGAAAATATGTTTACATATCAGCTTAAAAATTCCTGAAAAAAGCAATTTATTTCACTTAATTTATTAGCCTGCAAAAAATAAATAAATATTTTTCAAAACCCCCTTGACAGTCTGTTGGCATTGTGCTAAAATACCCAAAGCAAAACCGATTTTTCCGTGTAATATCGGCTTTGTAAAAAGAAAGAGAGCTTGTGCGGAGCGTTTATTGCAAGGCTTTGCACAAAAATGTGAAAACGATTACCGAATTTAGTCTGCCGTTAGGTAAATTTTTATCTATATATTGGCGGACAACAGGAAAGGTGTGGTGAAATGTTCCAGTTCAAATGGATGCTCGGAAAAATGAAGGGCTACCGTGCGGTGTATGCCGTTGCGCTGTGTTTGTCTGTAGTGATACAGTCATTCTTCCTTACAGGACCGATGATCGTAGAACAGATAATCAGTATATTTATATCCTCGCCCGACGCTTTAAAGAACATTGAAAATCAGCGTGATCTGCTGATATTGCTTTGCGTTGCGATGATTTTATTCGTATTCGTGCGTACCTGCCTTCAGTTCCTTGCAAAAACTCTGTATGAGATAGTATCGCAGGGAGTGCTGCAGAAGGTGCGAAACGAGCTTTTTGAGCGTATTCAGAATCAGGATATGCACTTCTTTGACACTCATACAAAGGGCGACCTTGTAACAAGGCTTACGGGCGACCTTGATATGATACGTCATTCTATTGCGTGGATTATTATGATGGTGGTTGAAAGCAGTGCGTTGTTCCTCTTTACAGTTATATATTTCTTTACGCTTGACTGGCTGATGACGCTTTTTATACTTGCGCTTACCCCGATACTGTTTATTGTGACCCGTATGTTCTCGAAAAGAGTAGGTCCTAAGTATGTGGTACTGCGTGAAAAGCTGTCAAGGCTCAATACAAAGGCGCAGGAGAACATAGCGGCAAACCGTGTCGTAAAGGCTTTTGCCCGTGAGGAATACGAAAAGGAAGATTTCGATAAGTACAACAGGGATTACTGCGAGCATAATCAGCAGGCGGCTATGGTATGGCTCACATTCCAGCCATACATAGAAACGCTTGCACAGGCACTCTGGGCTGTACAGATGCTTGTCGGCGGTATCTTCGTCATAAACGGCAGGATAACCATAGCTCAGTACACCGTATTCTCCGGACTGTTATGGACAATAGCAAACGCTATGAGAAATATCGGTATGCTGATAAACGATTTACAGCGTTTCTTTGCAAGTATATCAAAGATAATAGATATATACTATGCACGTCCGCATATAGAGAATAATCATAACAGCAAGGAACGTCCCCGTCTTAACGGCGATATAGAGTTCAGGAACGTAACTGCAAAATTCGGAGATGTTACCGTGCTTCACGATATAAATCTTCATATCAGGCACGGAGAAACCGTTGTAATAATGGGCTCTACCGGTTCGGGAAAGACAACGCTGATGAACCTTATAGCGAGATTTTACGATGCGTCGGAGGGCGGAGTATATGTTGACGGAAAGAACGTCAAGGATTATGAGCCTGATGTACTTCGTGCGAATATCGGTATGACTACTCAGGAGGTATTGCTGTTCTCGGATACGGTTGACGGCAATATTGCCTACGGCAAATCCGACCTGCCTTTTGAAGATGTAAAGAACTTTGCTCATCTTGCCTCGGCATATTTTATTGAGAAGATGCCCGAACAGTATGATACCATAATAGGCGAGAGGGGCGTCGGTCTGTCCGGCGGTCAGAAGCAGAGAATAGCACTTGCAAGAGCTATGGCTATCCGTCCGCCGATACTGATACTTGACGATACCACCTCTGCGCTTGATATGGAAACAGAGGCAGAGATACAGGAAAACCTCAATAATCTTGACTTTGAGTGTACAAAGCTGATTATAGCTCAGCGTACATCCTCCGCAAGATATGCAGACAGGATCGTTATCCTTGAGGACGGTCGCATAAAGGAATGCGGTACGCACGATGAACTGATGCGGCAGCGTGGATATTACTATGAAATATATACCCTCCAGAACGGTAATGAAGAGGAGGCGGTTTAAATGGCAAGAAACAAATTTGACGTTGACGAAAGACTTGAGACCCCATTCGATTTCAAGCATTTCAAACGTGCAATGGTTTATGTAAAGCGTTATAAGTGGAAGATGATACTGGCACTTTCGCTGTCTGCAATATCGGCAATAGTTGCGCTTATCGGCCCTTTGCTTACAAAAGAGGCGGTCGATGTGGCGATACCAGACGGAAATATACCTTATATAGTATTTTTGTCGATAGGCTTTTTGCTGTCTATAATTGTCAGCGTTGTACTCGGAAATATCCGTCAGCGTATTATGACAAAAGCCGGTCAGCTTATGATATACGATATAAGAAAAGATCTGTTTGCGCATTTGCAGGAGCTTCCGTTCCAGTATTATGACGACAGACCGCAGGGTAAGATACTTGTTCGTGTCGTAAACTATGTGAATAATGTATCGGATATGCTGACAAACGGCATAATCAACTTCATTCTTGAAATATTCAACCTTATATTCATAACGATATTCATGTTCTCGGTTGACGCAAGGCTGGCGCTTGTTATATTTGCGGGTGTTCCCGTGTTCATCATTGTGATGATAATACTGAAAAACAAGCAGAGAAGGGCGTGGCAGGGAGTTTCAAACAAGAACTCCAACCAGACGGCATATCTTGCGGAGAGCATTAACTGTATGCGTGTAACGCAGAGCTTTGCGAGGGAGAACGAAAACCTCGGCATATTCCGCAGACTGTCGACAGCCTACAGAAAAGCGTGGATGAAGGCGGTCACGGTAAACAACTTTGTCAGCTTCTCGGTCGACAATATAAGAGCGGTGGTCGATTCGGCACTGTACTTTGTCGGACTGCTCGTTATAGGCTATCCTGCGGTATCGCTCGGTTCGATACTTGCGATGAGCAACTATTCCTCACGCTTCTGGCAGCCGATAATCAATATCGCAAGCCTTTACAACAACTTTGTAAATGCGGTGGCTTATCTTGAGCGTATATTCGAGACAATGGACGAGCCTGTAGATGTAAAGGACGCTGAGGACGCTTATGAAATGCCTGATATTAAGGGCGAGGTGGAATACCGTGACGTTACGTTTGCATATGAAGAAGGAAAGAACATCCTCGAAAATGTCAGCTTTACGGTAAAGCCCGGAGAGAGCATTGCGCTTGTAGGTCCTACGGGTGCAGGCAAGACTACTATTGTAAATCTGCTGTCACGTTTCTACGACCTTACGGGCGGTGCGGTGTACATAGACGGCAACGATATAAGCAAGGTCACGCTTCACTCACTGCGTGAAAAGATGGGTATTATGATGCAGGACAGCTTCATATTCTCAGGCACTATAGAGGATAATATCCGTTACGGTAAGCTGGACGCCACCGAGGAAGAAATAAGGGCGGCGGCAAAGACGGTATGTGCAGATGAATTTATCATGGGACTTGAAAACGGATATAAGACCGAGATGTACGAGGGAGGCTCGCAGCTTTCGGGCGGACAGCGTCAGCTTGTATCATTTGCAAGAACGCTCATATCCGATCCGAAGATACTGATTCTTGACGAGGCAACCTCATCTATTGACGCAAAAACTGAAAAGGAATTGCAGAAGGGTCTTCAGGAGCTGTTGAAAGGCAGAACGAGCTTTATTATTGCTCACAGACTTTCAACGATCAAGAACTGCGACAAGATAATGTTCATCAGCAATAAGGGCATTACAGAAGCCGGCACGCACGATGAACTTATGGCGAAGAAGGGCGACTATTACAAGCTGTGTATGGCGCAGAAGTGATATAATAATGAAACTTATAAAAAATACAGCAATAATACTGCTTGCACTCGGTGTTGTTCTATTAGCATCGTGTACCGTACAGGTGCAAATATCCGACAACGGTGAAGGTGAACCGATATTTCAGACGGCTGACGATGAAAATTCGCTCAAAACGGCAAAATCGTATTTGGACAATATGACCCTGGAAGAAAAAATCGGTCAGATGTTTATTGTTTGTCCTGAGGCTCTTAATGTAAGCGAAAACGCCGAAACTGCACGGGCGGTCGATACCGTGACAGAGGTAATGCGTGAGAATCTGGAAAAATTTCCTGTAGGAGGTATAGCTGTTTTCGGCAAAAATATCACAGGAGCAGAGCAACTGCCGAGATTTATCTCCGATTTGCAAAGCAACAGCAAATATCCGCTTTTTGTTGCTGTAGACGAAGAAGGCGGCGATGTTGCCCGTGTCGCAAATTCAGGATTTTTCAATGTAGCAAGCTATAAGAGCATGGCGGAAGTCGGAAAAACCGACAATCCCGCAAAAGCGGAGGAAGTAGGCAGAAAGATAGGTTTTTATCTTAAAAAGATTGGCTTTAATTATGACTTTGCACCTGTAGCGGACGTAAATACAAATCCCGACAACATAGTGATCGGTGACCGCTCATACGGCAATGATCCCGTTACAGTCGGTAAAATGGTATCCGCACAGCTTGACGGTTTGCATAAAAGCGGTATTATAGGAACGCTCAAGCATTTTCCGGGTCACGGTGATACAAAGGATGACACACATTCGGGATATGTCAGCGTTAATAAGTCGTGGGACGAGCTTAAAGCCTGTGAGCTTGTACCGTTCATTTCCGCTCTTGATAAGGCTGATACAATAATGGTATCGCATATTACCGTCACCTCTGTTGATAAATTGCCCTCGTCGCTGTCTTATGAGATTATCACCCGTAAATTACGCAATGAGCTTGGATATAACGGAGTAATCATTACGGATTCTATGGCTATGGGAGCGATTGCTGACAGCTATACGTCCGATACAGCGGCTGTTATGGCTGTAAAGGCGGGTGCTGATATTATTCTCATGCCTGAAAGCCTTGAAAAATCCTTCAACGCAGTGCTGAATGCCGTGAACAGCGGAGAAATAAGTATAAGTCGTATTGAGGAAAGTGCAGAACGTGTATTGACCTTGAAAGCAAAATATAAAATAATATGATTTACTGACTGCTGTAACTGACGGTTACAGCAGTTTTGTTTTGTCTATATTTACTAAATCTGCGGGTTTGTTGAGGAAAATATTCTGTTATCGGCTGAAAATACGGTCATTGCCATATAATTTTTATATTGCTGACTTGCTTTTCAGCCATTTTTATGGTAAAATGTAAGCAGATAATGCGGTTACCCGTATTTTGTAACAGGAAATATATCAATTCACATCTCGAAAGGACACATCATGGAAAATAACAACATGAATGAACAGCAGACAAACTGGCAGCAGGCGCTGAATGAATTCAGCGATCAGCCCCAACAGCCTGTTTCGCAGGCACAGCCCCAGCAGTATGCACAGCAGGCACAGCCTCAGCAGTACGCACAGCAGGCACAGCCTCAGCAGTATGCACAGCAGGCACAGCCTCAGTTCAATCAGCAGGCACAGCCCCAGTTCAACCAGCAGGGACAGCCTCAGTTCAACCAGCAGGGACAGCCCCAGTTCAATCAGCAGGCACAGTTTGCACAGGCTGACGGACAGTATATGCAACAGGGTATGCCGGCTTATGACGCAGGTAGCTTTGCAGTAGTTCCGCCTAAGAAGAAAAGCAGTGCGCTCAAGATAATCCTTATTGTACTTGCGGCTGTTATCGTAGTCGGCGGAATACCTCTCGCTTTATATTTTGCGGGAGTTTTCGGAAAGTCCGGCAGTGGATACGAAACTATTGAAAAGAACTATTTTGCTGCGGCAGAAAAGAAAGCCGATGAAATTTTCGGCGGAGCTAAGAATTTAAAGACGGGTATTGAGCAGACCTTTACCATTTCCGCATCAAAGGATGTGCTGGGCATTAATGCCGATGTTGCTCCTACCGTAATCAAGGCGACAAGCTATGCGGATACTTCCGCTGAAAAAGGCTCGGGTACAGCTTCACTCGGTGCCGGCAGTGACGAGTATCTTACGGTAAAATACTGGATGTCGGGAGATAAGCTGTATTTCACTGTTCCCGATCTTACCGAAAAGTACATAGTAATGGATGTCAAAGAGCTTGCTTCTTCAATGAAGGATATTTCTTCGGGCAAATCCGATATCGGCAATATACTTACTCTTTCGGATGCTACAGATGAAATGCCCTCGTCGTCATCGGGATACGAGGATATTTTAAAGAATATCGACGAAGAAACTATCAACAAGGCTATTGAGATCATAACAGACGCTTACTTCAAGAATTTCACCGCAACGGAGAATAAGTCGGATTCTTTAAAGGTTTCGGACGGCACTGTAAACTGCACATCGTACACAATTGATTTCACAGCCGAAAAGGTAGTCGCTTTCTGCAAGGACGTACTTGATGCGGTTGAAAAGGAAAGCAAGATAATGGACGTTCTTTCACAGCTTGGAATCAACAACGCTTCATTCCAGTATCTCAAGACGCTTGTAGACGATGCTACAAAGGATGCGACAGAGGATGAACTCAAGTCTGTAATGGCTACAATGATCGTTTATGCCAAGGATAACAATATCATAGGCAGAAAGATAACAATTTCAGGCAACATTGAGATCCTCCTTGTAACATACTCTGACAATGCACAGTTTGATTATTCGCTGACGGCGTCAATCTCAGGCGATACGCTGTACGCAGGCGCAAAGGGTACTGTAAACGGCAATAACTACACCGGTACAGGTTCTGTAACATTTAACGGCGAAGCAGCTATCACGGCTGATTATTCTTTTGACGCAACAAACGGTAACGGCACATATAATTTAAAGGTCACGACAGATGACAACGAGAGCTTTGAGGTAAAGTTAAACGTAGCTATGGACGGCAACAACGGTACTTTTGACATTACGATTGCTTCAAACGGCGCACAGATGCTTTCTATCAAGGCCGACAGCAAGGAAATAGCTTATGTTGACGAGGCACTCCCCGAAGTAAATGATTCAAATACGGTCGATATTAACAACAGCGCCGCTCTTGAACAGTTCAGCACAGAGATCTCGGCAAACATTCCTCAGCTCATTACAAAGATTCAGAATGTAAAGACACCCGATATAGTTTGCTATGCGTTTGCTGAAATGATCGCCGCAGGCGGATCGTTTTAAGAATTGAAACGGCAATAGGACAGATACGATATTAAATGATATTAAATGCCTTCGCTTAAGCCTTTTGAACTTAAGTGAAGGCGTTTTTTCTATTAAAATGTGCAAGATAAGCATCGCCGGAAGCTATAAGGAACAGCTATAGACGGTATTTTGATGTAATTATATCTGTGAATATTATATAACTGTTTTGCTCAATAAAAATTAACCGATTTACTGCTTGATATATTTTTGAATACTAAAACAATTCGGTTTAATTTATCATCGGCTTACAGTGCGTTTTTATTCCGGTGTCAATTATAATTTGCCCGTAATTTTGATAAATCGTATGCGTAATTAATAATAAATCGCACTAATAATATGTAAACTGCTTTAATTGCTCTGATTTTCTTTATATTTTAAAAAATAAATGTGTTATTTCTATGAAAATGTAACGATTAATATTGACTTTTTTGTTGAGATGTGCAATAATATTAAATAAAGATAAGGAGGTAGTTATCTTATGATGGGAATAAAGGAAAACTTTAAAAGAGGCACACTCGAGATGCTCATTCTTCATCTCTTAAAGGGTGAGGAAATGTACGGCTATCAGTTGACTCAGGAAATCGGCAAGAGAAGCAACGGTACATTCAGAATCACTGAAGGTTCTATGTATCCTACGCTTTACAGACTTCTGGACAAGGAGCTTATTGCTGATCGTCTTGAACTTGTAGGCAGAAGACGTACTCGTGTTTATTATCACATTGAGCCTAAGGGTCTTGAGTATCTGGACAAGCTGGAGAAGGAATATGAGCTTACCAGCGCAGGTATTGATGCCATTATGAGTTATGTTCCTGAAGACGAAGAATAATTGATTCTTCGCTGAAAACGGCGGTGTACGTTAAGTGGTACACCGCCGTTTATCACATTCCGGCATATTATTAAGGAGAATGATATGTTAAGTTACAGTAAATATATAATAGACGCACACGCTCATATTTTTCCCGAAAAGATCGCACAGAAAGCGACAGACAATATCGGCAGTTTCTACGATCTGTATATGAACTTTGACGGTACGGCGGATATGCTTATAAAGCAGGGCGATGAGTGCGGCGTTTCGAAGTATGTCGTACAGTCAGTTGCCACAGTGCCGCACCAGGTAAAGAGAATCAATGATTTTATCGTGAAGTCGGTAGAAAAGTATCCGGATAAGCTGATAGGATTCGGCTCGCTCCACCCGGATATGAAAGGCATGGAAGAAGAAATCGACAGGCTTATTTCTCTCGGTCTTCACGGAATAAAGCTACACCCGGACTTTCAGAAATTCGCTATAAACGATGAAAAGGCTTGCAGGCTGTATGATGCGGTAGGTGATAAGCTGCCGTTTCTTATTCATACAGGGGATAAGCGTTATAATTATTCCAACCCGTCACTTATGGCGGAAATAGCGAGAAAATATCCGCATACCCGCTTTATTGCCGCTCATTTCGGCGGATGGTCGGAGTGGGAAAAGGCGGAACGTGAGCTTGTGGGACTTGATAATATATGGGTAGATACCAGCAGTTCTTTCTATTCTATGACACCCGAAAAAGCCGCAGAGCTTATTACGAGGTTCGGTTGCGACAGGGTGTTCTTCGGTACTGATTATCCTATGTGGAGAGCGGACAAGGATCTTGAGTTTCTCGATAGGATACCGCTCGGTGAGGATGTCAAGGAAAAGGTGCTGTGGAAGAACATAAATGATTTTCTCGGATTGGGGCTTTGCTGATGAACTTTGAAAAACCTCTTATATTCGTTTCTCCGATAAAGAAAAAATCCGTAATCAAATCCGGCTATCACGGGTATTCTCATAAATGCGGAATATTACTGCTTGAAAAAGCGTTTTCTCATATCGGACTTGATTTTTCACAAAACGATATAGTAAAAGCCGAAAACGGAAAGCCGTATATCAAGGGAAGTCCTGTTTATTTCAGCATTTCTCACTGTGACGGACTTGCTGTGACTGTTTTATCAAAGGCTCCTGTAGGAGTTGACTGCGAGAGCGTGCGCCGTGCAAGCGGTGCTGTTATAAAAAGGTGCTACGGCGACAGTGAAGCAAATCATATTCTGACTTCGGCAGACAGCGACAAGGCATTTTCACGGCTGTGGACGCTCAAAGAAAGCTATGCCAAAATGACAGGTGAAGGGGTAGGCTCCGATCTGAAGATGAAGTGCTTTGATGAGGAAAACGGCAGGACGCTTTTTGAAAGCGGTGCGGTTTTTTATCATTACGGCACCAGTTTTAATAATGAAGATTACTTTATAAGCGTCTGCGTCAAGACGGACGATAAAAAGTCGGCTGATATTATTAAAAAGGCAGATTTTGACATTGACAACGAACATATTTTGTTGTACAATGTATCAGACAACTGAAAAAAGCGAACGGGAGCTTGTTTGACAGGCTGAGAGGGAAATGAAATTTCCGACCGATAACTTGATTTGGGTAATGCCAACGTAAGTAAAACTGCGCATACGGTGGTGTTCCGTATGCGTTTTTTATTGCCCGAAAGGAGTTTATATATGAACATAACACCAAAGCAGATGCTTTTATATGCGGTAAGCGACAGAGCGTGGAGCAACAGTGACGAGGAATTTCTGTCACAGGCAAAGCAGGCGATAAAGAGCGGAGTTACAATATTCCAGCTTCGTGAAAAGCACACGAGCTATGAGCATTTCAGAGAGATCGCCCTTAAGCTGAAGCCGATATGCAAGCAGTACAATGTTCCGCTTATTATCAACGATAACGTAAAGCTGGCAAAGGAAATCGACGCAGACGGTGTTCATCTGGGACAGGACGACCTTGACATAAAAGCCGCAAGAGAATATCTCGGAGCAAATAAGATAATAGGCGTATCCGCTCATAACGTTAAAGAGGCGCAGGAGGCAGAAAACGGCGGTGCGGATTATCTCGGAAGCGGTGCGGCATTTGTGACCTCGACAAAGACGGACGCAGGTGCGATAGATCACAAGGTGCTGTCTGATGTTGCACATTCGGTAAAAATACCTGTGGTTGCGATAGGCGGCATAAATAAGGATAACATATCACAGCTTGAGGGGCTTGGCCTTGACGGAGTGGCGGTAGTGTCAGCAATTTTTGCGGCTGACGATATTTCGTCTGCTGTCATAGATTTAAAGGCTAAAGCTGAAAAAGTAGCGGAAAGTTCATCAAAGTAAGAAAGGACCTGATATTATGAAAAAGATACTTACAATAGCCGGCTCGGACTGCAGCGGCGGTGCGGGAATACAGGCTGACATAAAGACAATAACGATGCACGGAATGTACGCAATGAGCGCAATCACGGCGCTTACGGCGCAGAATACAACGGGCGTATACGGTATTATGAACAGCTCGGCTGATTTTCTGAAGAATCAGATAGACTGCATATTTAACGATATTCGTCCCGACGCTGTTAAGATAGGTATGGTAAGCGATGTTGAAATAATCGAGGCGATAGCGCAAAAGCTGAAAGAATACAAGGCTGTGAATATAGTAGCCGATCCTGTAATGGTAGCGACAAGCGGCAGCCGTCTTATCAGCGAGGACGCAACCGACGCACTTATTACAAAACTTCTTCCTCTTGCGGATATTATCACGCCGAATCTTGCGGAGGCTGAGGTGCTGACCGGTATGAAGATAACCACAAGAGAAGAAATGGAAAAGGCGGCAAAGGTGCTTTCCGATAAGCTCCCTTCAACCGTCGGAATAGTAATAAAGGGCGGTCATCTTGACGATACAGCCGATGATCTGCTTTATGTCGGCGGTGAAAATCACTGGATAAACGGCAAGCGCATAGATAATCCGAATACGCACGGCACGGGCTGTACATTCTCATCTGCCATAGCCTGCAACCTTGCTTTAACGTCAGACAAGGTACAGGCTGTCACAAACGCAAAGGAATATCTTGCGGGAGCAATCGCCGCAAAGCTGGATTTAGGCAAGGGCAGTGGTCCGCTTATGCACAACTATAAGATAGTCGAAAAGGATATATAAGATGTCCTTTGTTGAGTTTAACAATGTCACCTTCGGCTATAAGGAGGACGATTATCTTCTGCTTGAGGATCTGTCGTTTTCGGTTGAAAAGAATGATATAATTACCGTTATCGGTGCGTCCGGCTGTGGAAAAAGCACGCTGTTCCGTCTTATGACCTGTCTTGAAACGGAATATAAGGGCAGTATCACGATAAACGGGAAAACACCGAAAGAGGCGACCGGCACGGCGGCATTCATGCCGCAGAAGGATCTGCTTATGCCGTGGCGGAATATACTTAAGAATGTGACCTTGCCGCTTGAGGCACTGTCTATGTCAAAGGCCGAGCGTATCTCGCAGGCAAAAGAGGCAATAGAAAAAGTGGGGCTGTCGGGTTGTGAGAATAAACGTCCGTCAGAGCTTTCGGGCGGTATGCGTCAGAGAGTATCGTTTGCAAGAACGCTTGTACAGCTGTGGCACGGCAGGGAGCTTATGCTGCTTGACGAGCCGTTCTCGGCACTGGATTCGCTTACAAGAATCTCTATGCAGGACTGGCTTATCGGGCAGGTGAAGGGACTTGACGCCACAGTTATGATGGTAACGCACGATGTCGAGGAAGCTATGCTTGTCGGCAATAAAATCTTTCTGCTCAGCGGCAGACCCGTAAAGCAGATAAAGGTCATTGATGTAAGTCATATCACCTGCCGTGAGGATCTGTATACCCCGTCATCTGTCGAACTTAAAAACGAACTTGTCAGGGCATTCCTTACGGAAAAAGCAGAGAGGGGAGATAATATATGAAAAAACACCTTCCTGCAGTGCTTACCGGAATAGGTCTGCTTATATTATGGCAGGTCATTGCAATGTGCATAAATGCGGCGTACATTCTGCCGTCACCAACACAGATTGCAGTGAAAATATGGGAGCTTCGGGAGCCGCTGTTTACGGTACATACTCCTGCGACAATGCTTGTAACGCTTATCGGACTTCTTATTTCAATTGTTCTCGGTGTTGGGCTTGCCGTTGTGATGGAACGTTTCGAGTGCGTAGAAAGAGCGTTATATCCTGTAATTGTCACAACGCAGACGATACCGGTAACGGCGATAGCTCCGCTCTTTGTGCTGTGGCTCGGATACGGTATATGGAGCAAGGTGCTTGTTGCGGTGCTTATAACATTCTTCCCGATAACTATATCGGTACACGACGGACTTAAATCCGCAAAAAGAGAAAACGAGGAGCTGCTCAGGACTATGGGAATGAGCGGTACGGCGATATTTTTCAAGCTGAAATTTCCTGCCGCATTGCCGTCATTCTTTTCGGCAATAAAAATGGCGATACCGCTCAGCATTCTTGGAGCGGCAATGGGCGAATGGCTCGGTGCGCAGAGCGGACTGGGATATTTCAGTAAACGTATGATGACACAGCTTGACGGTGCGGGAGTATTTGCTCCGGTAGTTGTTCTTGCGGTGTGTGCAATGCTGGTTGTAGCTGTTATCAGTGCAATAGAAAGAAAACTAATAACATGGAGAAAGGAAATTTAACATGAAAAACAAAAGATTTACGGCGGTTGCCACAGCGGCGGCTATTATGCTGGGCGTGTGCGGCTGTGCAGGCAACACGGCTTCGTCTACGGTAGGAGGCAGTACCGATGTTTCTTCTGCAAGCAGTGAAGCAAAGGATCTCGAGGAGGTTTCTGTTGTACTGGACTGGTACCCCAACGGCTCACACGTTTTCCTCTATGACGCTATAGAGGAGGGCTATTATGAGGAAGAAGGACTTAAGATAAAGGTTGAGTTCCCCTCTAACACGAATGATGCTATTTCAATGACCTCCGCAGGCAAGGCTGATATAGGATTTTACTATATGCACGATGTAATACAGGCTAATGCCAATCAGAATATTCCTGTTGTTTCTATCGGTGCGGCAGTACAGAATCCTGTAAATGTGCTTATGTCGCTCGGTGACAAGAACATAAAGACAGTAGCTGATTTAAAGGGCAAGAAGATAGGCTACGGCGGATCTGTCCTCAATGAAGCGTTTGTAAAGACGATGCTTAAGAACGCAGGTCTTAAGGAGGACGATGCGGAGCTTATTGATGTCGGATTTGAGCTTATGTCTTCTATGACAACAGGACAGGTTGACGCTACGATCGGCGGATTTATCAGTCACGAAGTGCCTGAACTTGAAAATCAGGGCTTTACCGTAAACTATATCAAGCCTACAGAAAACGGCGTGCCTGATTATACCGAACTTGTATTCGTAACATCTAAGGAAAACGCAGAGAAGAACGCCGACAAGCTGACAAGATTCCTTCGTGCGACAAAGAAGGGCTATGAGCATGTAAAGGCAAATCCCGAAAAGGGCGTTGAGAACCTGCTCAAGAATCAGAACACCGAAAACTTCCCACTCAACAAGGACGTTGAAACAAAGAGTGTAGCTACTATCCTTTCTCTTGCTGAAAAGGACGGTGCACCTTTCTTATCACAGAGCGAGGAAACATGGACAAACAACATCAAGTGGATGCTTGACACAGGCATTATCACTAAGTCCGTTGACGCTAAGGATATGATAGTAAAGCTCGTTGACTGATTATAATTTTATATTAAGCCGTCTGCATTACACAGGCGGCTTTTGCAATATATACAAAAAAATCCTTAAAATTTGTGCATATATCCATATTTTACTTTATTGCATCTTTTCAGCAGACAAAACGTAGTTGTGAGATGTATAATTATAAAGCGTAAAAATACAAATTCGTTTTGTTCTGTCAGAATCTATGTATTTTTATCGTAAAAAACGGAGGTAAATATGAAAATCAAAAAAATTCTTCTCAGTACATTAGTTTTTGCCGTGGCAGCGATAGTGTGTGCGTTGACAGTTGGCGCTGAAAAAGCAGGCGATTATCAGATCTATGCTACAGGTGCCGATACTGCCGCAATTACTTCTTACAGCGGCACTGCAACAAGCATTACAATACCGTCGAAACTCAACGGTTTTAAGGTTACTCAGATTGAACGCAACGCATTTCGTGGTAACACAAAGCTTACAAAGGTAACTATCCCCAATACCGTAACCGATATATCAGACGGCGCTTTCGGAGATTGCACCTCTCTCGAAACTGTCACTATCCCCGACAGCGTTAAGTCTATAGGTGCAGATGTTTTTGAAAATACGAAGATACTTAAAAAACAGAGCAAATCATCAACCAAGTATGTCGGAAAATGGCTTGTCGGTGCGAACACAGGCACTCTGACGGTCAAGAACGGTACTATAGGAATAGCTGACAGCGCCTGCCAGACAAACTATAATATAAAAACACTGAACCTTCCTTCAGGGCTTAAATACATCGGTTCACTTTCCTTTGCATATTGTACGGGTTTGAAGAAGGCTAATATTCCTTCATCAGTTGAGCGTATAGGAACATACGCATTCACCGGAACAGCTATCGTAAACAATCAGCTTGAAAGTGCGGACATTGCTTATATTGATAAATGGGTAGTAGACAGCTTCTATGAAATAAGCAATGCGAACATTACCGCAGGAACAGTCGGAATAGCCGATTCTGCTTTTGAATCTACTGAGCTTAGAACGGTTAAATTACCGTCTTCACTCAGAATAATAGGTATTAGTGCTTTCTCCGATACATACCTTACAACTGTTTCGATTCCGGCAGGTGTTACTACTATAGGTACAGGAGCTTTTTCACAGAGCGATTATCTGAAATCGGTCACTGTAGCGGATTCCAATAAGAATTACTCATCTCAGAACGGTGTTCTGTACAATAAGAATAAAACAGTACTTATGCAGTATCCTGTAGCAAAGACAGATAAGGCATTCTCAGTTCCTTCTACAGTTACGGTAATAGACAGCGTGGCTTTTACAGACGCTAAAAAACTTACATCTGTGACATTCCCTTCTTCACTTAAATCTTTAGGCGAAGGTGCTTTCGGAAGAGCGTCGGCTCTGACTTCCGTAAAGTTCGGGGCAAATGTGAGATATATCGGTGCGTTTGCGTTTATTGACTGCAAATCGCTGACAGGTGTAACACTCTCATCAAATCTGCGTGATATAGACAGCATGGCATTTCTGAACTGCGACAAGCTTACAAAGATAACAGTACCGAAAAGCGTAAAGAACATAATGCCCTATGCAATAGGTTATTGCTTTAATGCTGACAGTAACGGGGATATTTACATAAAGAGCGGCTTTACGATATACGGTTATGACGGTGAAGCAAAACGTTATGCAAATGAAAACAACATAAAATACGTCAAGCTGTCTGATGCCAATGTTACCGCAGTGAGCGGTTTCAAATGCTCTTCCAAGACAAGCACATCGGTTACATTACAGTGGACAAAGAACTCCACCGCTTCCGGCTATGAATTACAGCAGTACAAGAACGGTAAGTGGGTCACTATAGCAACTCCCTCTGCATCAACCACATCTTATACGGTCAAGAGCCTGAAAGCGGGAACAGCAGGCTATCGATTCAGAATCAGAGCGTACAAGACAGTCAGCGGTACAAAAAAATACAGCTCGTGGAGCAGTGAAGTAAAGGTAAACACAAATCCTTACGGCGTAGGCGGATTCACTGTTAAATCTAAATTCAGCGTTTCTGTAACATTACAGTGGAACAAGGGAACGACAGCAAGCGGCTATGAGCTTCAGCAGTACAAGAACGGCAAGTGGACAACTATTTACACGGCTGATAAGGCAACTGTAACGAGCTATACAGTTAAAAATCTTAAGGCAGGAACAGCCGGCTATCAGTTCCGTATCCGTGCATACAAGACCTACGGCACTAAAAAGCAGTACGGTTCATGGAGCAAGGTTATAAAGGTGAATACTAACCCCTATGGTGTTGGTGGATTCAAAGTTAAGTCCACAGCGAAAAACTCTGTGACATTGCAGTGGAACAAGGGAACAACGGCAAGCGGTTACGTCATTGAAAAATGGAACGGAAACAAGTGGGGACACGTTGCAAGAATCACAAACGCAAGCACAACTACCTACACTGTAAACGGACTAAAGTCAAATACAAGCTATCAGTTTAAAATACGGGCGTTCAAGTCCTATTCCACAGGCAATCAGTACGGCACATGGTCAACTCCGTTGACAGCAAAAACAACTAAATAAATCAGGTAAAGGGACACGGTTATAATCTGTGCCCCTTTATTATTACTGTCTGCTGACGGGTATCTAAAATGATACCCGTTATTTTTATATTATGATTCCGCTGAGATGGTCGGTTTCGTGCTGTATTATCTGAGCGGTGAAGCCCTCATACGTTTTTATCTTTATCTTGAAATTTCTATCAAGATAGCGCACTTTTATCTTCTTGTATCGTTTTGTTTTCCGTACACCGTCAAGCGACAGACAACCTTCTTCCGTTTCATAAGCACCGTCTGACTTTATTATTTCGGGATTGTACATAAGAAGGTAATCGCCGTTGTCGTTTATGGCGATAATGTTTTTAAGTATGCCTATCATATTTGCCGCCATGCCGACACAATGCTCGGAATTTGCAATCAATGTTTCGAGCAGGTCTTCGCCGGTTTGCTTGTCATTTTCTGTCGCAGGGGCGGACTTCTGCGACAGCAGGAAAATATCTCTGTTAATTTCTTTTATCATAATACATCTGCCTTTTTCTTTTTATTTTATCATATTTCAAGCTGTTTTGACAAGTGGGGTAAAAATTACGTTTGCACAAAATGTAACCTGTTTGTGCCGAATACGATATTGCTTATTGTGTATTTATGTATTATAATAACCTCAGACAGATAATCCGTTCACATGGATTACCCCGTGCAAAAGCACGGTTGGCGGATACCCGCCTGTCTGAGAACATTTTATCATCAAATCCTTTTGTCATAAGACAAAAGTACGGCGTACCGCCGTGTCGGCTTACGCCGACTTGATTTGTGTTATAGTAACTTAAAGAAAATAATCTACCGAAAGGAAAAAACAGCTATGCCTAATCCATATTTACCTTTATGGGAATATATTCCCGACGGAGAGCCGAGAGTTTTCGGTGACCGTGTATATATCTACGGTTCGCACGACAGAGCAGGCTCAGATAATTTCTGCGACTATGTCTTAAAGTGCTGGAGCGCACCTGTGAACGATCTTAACAGCTGGGTGTGTCACGGTGTTACGTTCCGTGTAAAGCCGGACGGTGATTTTCCGTCGGATACCGACTGGACAACCGATAAAAATCAGATCCTGTTTGCGCCAGATGTCGTTTGCAGGAACGGAAAGTACTATCTATATGCATATATTGTCAATGCGATAGGTTGCGTTGCGGTAAGCGACAGACCCGAAGGACCGTTCACCTTGCTTTCGAAATACAAGTACACTATACCCGATGAGGTATGCTGTAACGGCTGGTTCATTGATCCGGGCGTGCTTGTTGACGATGACGGAAGAACTTATATTTACTGTGGCTATGAGCGTTCTTTTATGGCTGAGGTCGATACGGGCACGATGTACACGATAAAGGATAACAGCTGTATCGAGCATATCATACCGATAACCACAGATAATGACGGAGGCTTTGACACGGAAGAAACGCTTTTCTTTGAGGCTTGTTCTCCACGCAAGGTCGGTGATACATATTATCTTATCTATTCTCCAAAACGTGGCTCACGTCTTGCTTATGCTACTTCCGACAAGCCTACGGGGCCGTTTAAGTACAGAGGATATATCGTTGACAATGGTGTTGACTATCCCGGCGGTAATGATCACGGCTCGATAGCTCAGATAAACGGTCAGTGGTATATCTTCTATCACCGTATGACCAACGGTTCGATAATGTCAAGACGTGCCTGCGTTGAGAAGATCGAGATACTTTCTGACGGCACTATACCGCCTGTTGAAATGACTTCGCTCGGCTTTGAGGACAGCCTTGATCCTTACAGAATAACGGAGGCTGAGATTGCCTGTGTGCTTAAAGGCGGAGCGTTTGTAACGGAGCATAACAAGTTCGAAAGAGTGGTAACGGGTATAAAGGACGGTGCTGTAATAGGCTATAAATACTACGATTTCGGGCTTGACAACGGCAACGGCAGAATGTACTTCAATGCCGATATAACGGGACTTGGCACTGACTGCAACGTGCATATACGCATCGACAGCGAGGACGGCGAGGAGATAGGTTCTTTTAAGGTAGGTCACGGCAGCAGCACATATACGACAGAAGTAAAGCCTGTCAGCGACAGACACGCAGTGTTCCTTACGGTTGACACGGATTATACAGGCTGGACGGCTTGCTATTTCAAGGAAAGACCGCTGTTCGAACTGAAGAGGTTTGTATTCACAAAGTAATTTTCGGTTGTTACGAGGTGAAAATATGAAGATAGGTTCTATCGGATATAATTATGTTCATGATATGAAATATGAAAATTTCGTTATGGACAGACCTAAAGGACCCGGTGCGGTTTTACTGCTGCTTATAAAGACACCTGCGGTTTTTAAGATTGGCGGAGTGCAGTATCAGGTCAAAGAAAACTCGTTTATATTAATGTCGGCGGATACTCCTTGCTACTATACGGCGCAGGAGGATGTGTATACAGATGACTGGGTGTATTTCGAGAACGACTGCTGGGATAAGGGCTATGTTGAAAAGCTGGGGATACCGATGGATATACCTGTGTATCTCGGAGATATGGACGAGCTTTCTCACCTTGTCCATATACTTGTCTACGAGCATTATTCGGGTGCGGTGAACAGCGAGGAGATTGAGAAAAAGTATATAGATGTGCTTTTTCTTATGCTGAGCAGAACGCTGAAGTCCCGTAACTGCATGTCGTCAAAACAGCTGAGCGAACGGCATTATCGCTTTACACAGATACGAACCCTGATATTCACTATGCCTGACCATGTGGGTAATGTAGACAACCTTGCGGCACAGGCGGGTATGAGCCGTTCCGGCTTTCAGCATCTTTATAAAAAGCTGTTCGGAACAACGGTTATAAAGGATATAATAGAGGGCAGGACGCAACGTGCGAAACGTCTGCTTTCCTCTACAAGACTTACTATAAAAGAGATAAGCGCACGCTGTGGTTATACAAACGAATACAGCTTTATGCGGCAGTTCAAGGAACAGGTCGGAAAGACCCCGACAGAGTACCGCAGCAGTATATAATATATAAGGAGAATATTTATGAAGAAGATATTGTCTGCCATACTGGCACTTTGTATGATAGTTTCGGTTACTGCCTGTTCATCGGAAAATGAATCGTCCGTTCCCGAAGAAGTAAAGGGCAGTGAGAACACAGCAATGCGTGAGATGACAACGCAGGAGCTTATCGAGGATATGGGACTTGGTATAAATCTTGGGAATACCTTTGAATCCTGCGGAAACTGGATAAACAAGTCGTCTGTTACAAACTATGAAACAGCGTGGGGAAGTCCTGTTATTACCGAGCAAATGATAAAGGGCTACAAGGACTGCGGTTTTGGCGTTATGCGTCTGCCTGTTGCGTGGAGCAATATGATGGACAAGGAAACGTATACCATAAATCCCGACTATATGGCAAGAGTAAAGGAAGTGCTGAATTGGGCGCTTGACAGCGATCTGTATGTAATTCTCAACATTCATTACGATAACGGCTGGTTTTCGGGCTTTGCCGATGATAAAAAGCGAGATGAATGCTTTAAAAAGTATGAGGCTATATGGAAACAGCTTTGTGAGGAATTCGGTGATTACGGCGACCATCTGATGTTTGAATCGCTCAACGAAGAAGGCGGTTGGGAGGAACTGTGGAACAGATACAGTAACGAGGGCGACAAGGAAAAGTCGTTTTCGATACTGAATGAAATCAATCAGAAGTTTGTTGATATAGTAAGGGCTTCGGGCAAAAATAACGGCAAGCGTCATCTGCTTATCGCAGGATACAATACCGATATTGACCTTACCTGTGACAAGCTTTACAAGATGCCTGCCGATCCTGAAAACCGCTGTGCAGTATCGGTACACTATTATACACCCTCGACCTTTGCAATTCTTGAAAAGGACGCAAGCTGGGGCAAGGCAAAGACAACGTGGGGCAGTGAAGCCGACAAAAAGCTGCTCACGAAGTATATGGATATGCTGAAAACTACCTTTGTAGACAAAGGCATTCCCGTTATTATAGGCGAATACGGCTGTTCGACAAAGAACAAGCAGGCAAAATACATTAATCTATATCTTTCAAGCGTCTGCAAGGAGGCATATTCGAGAGGTATGCTCCCTGTGCTGTGGGATGTAACCGATGTATTCTATGACCGCACGACCTGCACATTCAAGGATAAGGATTTACTCGACGGACTTATGTCAGTAAAGGCAACCGAAAGAAACGTATAACAAAGTAATCACCTCTTTATAAAATGACTCCCGGAGCGAAATACTCTGGGAGCCTTTTTATATGGTTGTTTACGCCTTCAGTTCAAATGACTTGCAGTCTGTGCAAGCCTTCTGTGTGGGGTCTGCCTCGTGTGTGCCGATCTGGATATGATCGAGTGAGCAGTAATCTGCACAGCAGCAGTGATGCTTACAGTTCGTTATTGAACATGCGATGCACTTGTTTGCGTGTTCTGTTCCCATTTTTCGTACTTCCTTTCAGAAATAAATATGAGTAAAGTTGTCTTTACGCACATTATTATAACCGGAAAGCCGAAAAATATAACAGGACTGTCATTCCATTATTATGTTTAAAATATCGGAAAATTCAGGTACGATATAATCCGCTTTATATTCTTTAAGTTCGTCCTCAGAGCCGAAGCCGCATAGCACACCGACAGATTTTATACCGCACTGTTTTGCGCCGATTATATCAAATTTCCTGTCGCCTATCATAATGGCGGATGAACGGTTTTCTATATGCTGATTGTCAAGCACATAGTTTATTATGCTTGCCTTGTCCTCAAACGAGAAGTCAAGTGACGCTCCGCATATAAAAGTAAAATATTTTGCCAGATCAAAATGCTCAAGCACTATTTTAGCGAGCTTAAGCGGCTTTGAGGTGGCAAGGTATATCTTTTTGTCGTTGTCATAAAGTGTTTTCAGCGTTTCGGGAACACCTGCTATGACCTTATTTTCATATACTCCGACAGTGTGATAGCGTTCACGGTATTTCAGTACCGCCTCTTTCGCCTTTTCTTCGGGGAAATCATAGAAGATATGGAACGATTCCCAAAGCGGAGGGCCGATAAATCTTTTCAGATTTTCTTCGTTGTTTTCTTCAATGCCGTAATAGTGAAGGGCATACTGCACGCTTTTTGCTATACCCTCGTATGAATCCGTCAAAGTTCCGTCAAGGTCGAATAAAATATGCTCAAATGCCATTTTTCCTGTCCTGCTCTATAAGTATTTTTACTGCGTTCACTGCCGTTCTTATCGCTCTGTCGCTGTCCATACAGACAGTATCCGGAAGTCCTGCGTTGCTCCTTTCGACGTTCCAGAGGGCAGTGAATACAGCACCTGCACGTTTTCTTCTTGCAAGGGCTACTGAGAATATTGCGGCGGATTCCATTTCGGAAGTAAGACAGCCGCATTTTACATAAGCCGCCCAGCTATCCGAGAGCTTATCTCCTACAGGCATCTGTAATGGCTCTATCTCGCCGTAAAAGCTGTCCTTGCTGTGAACTACTCCTACGTGGCAACGCTTACCGTCAACATCTTCCGATAATGCGTCGCCTGCGGCTTTAAGTGCAGTAGTTACTTCAAAATCCGCTACCGCAGGGTAGTTTTCGGGAATATACTCGTGCGATGTTCCTTCGCTTCGTATTGACGCTTGCGCCACAACCAAGTCGCCGCCGGAAACGCTTATATCCATACCGCCGCTTGTGCCTATTCTTATAAAAGTATCCGTGCCTGAGCGGATAAGCTCTTCAACGGCAATTGCGGCGGAAGGACCGCCGATACCCGTTGACACAACGCTTACCTTTTCACCGAGAAGATAACCCGTATAGGTCGTATATTCACGGTTTGACGCAACAAATTCCGCATTGTCGAGATATTTTGCTATAAGCGGAACCCTGCCGGGGTCGCCGGGAAGAATAGCGTATCTTCCGACATCGCCTTTTTTGATTTTAAGATGGAACTGTTCGTTTTCTGTAAGAAGTGCCATAATATCACCCTTTCGCAAAACGTTTATTTCTTAGCTTTAGCCATTTTCTTAGCGGTTTTTTTTGAAACCACTTCGTCAGCCGGAGCGGTAGTGCCGCCCAGAACAGAGGGGGCAGCCTTGTTCTTTTCCTTTTCACGCTTTTCGATATTTCCGTGTATCTTATCCCAGTTGCCGAATATCGCAAGAAGTATGCCGAGTACCGTTATAATAAGGAGCGGCATATAAAGGTATCCGGGGTCGCCCGGTAGCATTTCGTGCAGGATGAGTACGCATATCAATCCGACAAAGGTAAGAGCTCCGCAGATTAAGTATTTTTTCAGCATAGCAAAGAACACCGGCACTATATAGCATATAACGGTGAATGACATCCAGAATATCAATATGCCCATTATCGAGCTTACATCGGTAGTTTCGGTAGTTATCAGTGAAATAAGTCCGAGAACATTCAGCACTACCGCTATTACTCCCGTTGCTATCATCATAAGTACCTTTAATACGATTACAAAAATCTTCATTTTATCCTTTTCCGTTTCATTAAATTTTTATAATTTCTATAATTTAATGATAACACAAGAAAGCGGAAAAATCAACATATTTATTGTGAGCATCCTGTGAAGAAAATTGCATTCGGTTTTGTTTTTTCCAACCCGTACAATTTATAAAATTAAAAAATACCTCTTATATAAAAATTGCACACGCAGATAATAATTCTGTGAGAAAAACGAAAGGAAAAGATTATCCGATGGTACAAAAGATAAAACTTATCAGCGGTATTTTTACTGCGGTTACGCTTTTTTCAAATATAATGTACGGCGGTGCGTGTGCAGAGAAATATATATCCGTAAGTTCGCCGTGTTACCCGATGAAATGCAGTGCGGAATACGAAAGACCCGAGCTTTATGTCTGCGGAACGCCGTTTGGTATCAAGCTGCTGACAGACGGTGTTATAGTAACCGGATTTGCCAAGGTAGGCGACAGCACAGATGCTTTTGAATTATCTCCCGCCGGCAAAGCAGGAATAGAAAAGGGAGATGTTATAACAAAAATAAACGGGGAGAAAATTACGTCTTCAGCAAATATGAGCGAGCTTATATCCGGGTGCGGAGAATATGCAACGCTGACTTATATAAGAGATGGCTGTGAATATACAGCCGATGTTGAAATAAAGTGCGACAGCGACGGCAAAAAGAGAATAGGGCTTTGGGTGCGTGACAGCACGGCAGGAATCGGTACTATGACGTTTTATCAGCCGGATACACTTGCCGGTGCGGGACTTGGACACGCTGTATGCGATGTCGACACGGGGGAGATCCTTCCGCTCGGAACAGGTCAGATAGTGCCTGCGGTGATAACCGGTGTAAAAAGAGGGGAGCGTGACTGTCCGGGTGAGCTTTGCGGTACGCTGAAACCGTCGGACGTAAAGGGCAGAATAACCGATAACTGCGGATGCGGACTTTATGCCGTGCTTGAAGAAGCAGATATTCAGGGGCAGTTGATGCCGCTTGCATTTGCAAGTGAGGTACAGTACGGACAAGCATATATATTATCGACCGTTGACAGCGGCAAGCCCGAAATGTACAGCGTTGAAATAGAAAGCGTTGACAGAAATTCTGCGGACAACAAGAATATGGTAATAAAAGTAACAGATGAACGGCTGACAGAGTTGACGGGCGGAATTGTGCAGGGAATGAGCGGAAGCCCGATAGTGCAGAACGGGCGGCTTGTCGGAGCGGTAACGCACGTTTTCATAAGTGACCCTGCTCACGGGTACGGGATATTTGCACAGAGTATGTATGAGCATTTGCTGTCACTTAGTAAAACTGAAGAACAGGCGGCGTAATTTTAACCGAAAAACGCTTTTGCAAAGTCTTTATGAGGCTATGCGAAAGCGTTTCGCAGTTATCGTAACAAAAATCGTTTATTTGAAGAAACGTGATAGTTACAGGCTTGCTTTATTCACATATAAAAGCTACAAATCGACATACATATTGTGCAAAATCACGAAAACGGTTTTTTATTGCAGAAATTTGTCGAAAAATGTTGAAAACGGTCATTTCACGGATATATAATAAATAAGAAGAAGCAAATTTCTACATATTGGGTTAGGTAATCCGATAATTCGTTTTTATATTATCAATTCGGACTTCGATTCAAAAAAACTGAAAAAATTTGGTAAAATCATCTTGAATTATTTTCCAGTTTGTGTTATATTATAGAAGCAATAAAACTATGGAGGTAAGAAAATGTCACAATCTATCAGAGTACTTATAGGGGATGATTCGTTAGAGCTTGGAATATCATGGGCCACCGCTTTCAAAGAGGCAGGGCTGTATGCAATAACCAGACCGAAGATGGGAAAGGTTCTTGTTGATTATGTGCTTACGGAGCGTCCTGCTGTGGTTATCCTTGATGCAAAAACACCCGGTCTTGATGTCTGCGATATAATCAGGACACTCAAAGGAAGCGGAGAATATGCTCCTGTTATATTCGTAACGGCGAACTATGATTCTGCAAAGGTCGAGTTTGAGGTGATGGACGCAGGAGCGGACTATTATATGATACGTCCGTTTGATCCGGAAACGCTTGTATCAAAGGTTTTGTCGGTATATAACGACAAGATAAACGGCAGACGCAATACCGCATCGGACGAATCCGATATGGAGTGCGTAGTGACGGAGATAATACATCAGATCGGCATACCTGCTCATATCAAAGGGTATCATTATCTCAGAACCGCAATCATGCTTTCGGTTGAGGATCCCGACATGATAAACTGTATCACAAAGCTGCTCTATCCGACCGTTGCCCGTATGTATGAAACAACGCCGTCAAGAGTTGAACGTGCAATACGTCACGCAATAGAAATTGCGTGGGACAGAGGAGATGTAGACACGCTCAACAGCTATTTCGGATACACTATTCATACATCGAGAGGAAAGCCGACAAACTCGGAATTTGTTGCTCTTATTGCCGATAAGTTGAGGCTGAAGTACAGATGCACGGCAATCTACGGCTCTAAAAGAATGAAAAATTCACCTGAGGATTCGGTGGTACGCATTTAAGCGTGTAAAGGATATAGATAAGTAAAAATCAGAACCCCCGTCGTGTGACGGGGGTTCAGCTTATTTACTTTATATCTGCGTGGTGTGCCTGAATTGACTTTACGCCGAAGTGCTTGTTCGCTTTAAGTGACTTTATACCCTCGATGCTTGCCTTAGCGGCCGCCATTGTTGTGATATAAGGCACCTTATGTCTGATTGCTGACTTGCGGATGTAGCTGTCATCGTTTGCACTCGTCTTTCCTGCGGGTGTGTTGATGATAAGCTGGATATCGCCGTTTGCTATTGCATCGGTGATGTTGGGTCTGCCCTCGTACATCTTGTTGATACGTTCAGCGGTGATGCCTGCGTCCTTTATCATATCATAGCTCTTGCCTGTTGCAAGGATACGGAAACCAAGCTCGCTGAATGATTTTGCGATTTCAAGCAGCTCGGGCTTATCTCTGTCGCATACGCTGAGGAGAACAGTTCCACCAAGAGGAAGCTTTACCTGTGTTGCCTCCTGAGCCTTGTAGTACGCTTCTCCAAATGTGGGAGCGATTCCGAGAACCTCGCCTGTTGAACGCATTTCGGGACCGAGAACGGGGTCAACCTCCTGGAACATATTGAAGGGGAATACCGCTTCCTTAACACCGTAGTGGTTGATAACCTTGTCGTGAAGCTCGGGTACGGGGGAGGGCTTGCCTGTAAGTGAAGATGTGATTATCTGTGTAGCAAGCTGTACCATGTTGATGTTGCAAACCTTTGATACCAACGGAACTGTACGGGACGCTCTGGGGTTAGCTTCAAGAACATAGACAGTATCGTCTTCAATAGCGTACTGCATATTCATAAGACCGCATACATTCATTTCAACGGCAATCTTCTTTGTGTAATCCTTGATCGTTGCGACCTGCTTTTCCGTAAGGTTCATAGACGGCAGGATACAAGCGGAGTCACCGGAGTGAACACCTGCAAGCTCGATATGCTCCATAACAGCGGGAACAAAGCAGTTCTTGCCGTCCGAGATAGCGTCAGCCTCGCACTCTGTTGCGTGGTGGAGGAAACGGTCTATCAGTATAGGTCTGTCGGGGGTAACGCCTACTGCCGCAGACATATAGACCTTCATCATTTCGTCATCGTGAACAATCTCCATACCTCTGCCGCCGAGAACGTATGAAGGACGTACCATTACGGGATAACCGATGCGGTTTGCGATTTCAAGCGCTTCGTCAACGTTTACAGCCATTCCGGATTCGGGCATCGGGATTTTGAGCTTGTCCATCATAGCACGGAAGTGATCTCTGTCTTCCGCAAGGTCGATAGTTTCGGGAGTTGTGCCGAGAATGTTTACACCGTATTTCTTAAGGTCGCTTGCAAGGTTGAGCGGTGTCTGACCGCCGAACTGAGCGATAACGCCGAGCGGCTTTTCCTTATCGTGAATCGAAAGAACGTCTTCAAGGGTGAGCGGCTCAAAGTAGAGCTTATCCGATGTATCATAGTCGGTTGAAACTGTTTCGGGGTTGCAGTTTACGATGATAGATTCAAAGCCGAGCTTTTTGAGTGCAAGTGCCGCATGAACGCAGCAGTAGTCAAATTCGATACCCTGACCTATTCTGTTGGGACCGCCGCCGAGAATCATTATCTTGGGTTTGTCGCTGACAGGGCTTTTATCCTCGTCAAGATGATAGGTGGAGTAGTAGTAAGCCGCATTATCCGTACCGCTTACATGAACGCCTTCCCACGCTTCCTTTATGCCGAAGCCGATACGGGCATTTCTGATCTCTTCCTCTGTAACCTCAAGAAGTGAGCTTAAATAACGGTCGGAGAAACCGTCCAGCTTTGCCTGCTTCAGTACAGCCTTTTCGGGAACAGAACCCTTGATCTTGAGCAGTGCTTCTTCTTCGTCAACAAGCTCCTTCATCTGCTGTAAAAACCAGCCCTTAATCTTTGTAAGGGCATGGATTTCTTCAATAGTAGCGCCCTTGCGAAGCGCTTCGTATATAACAAACTGTCTTTCGCTTGTGGGGTATCTCAGCTGTGCTAAAAGCTCTTCCTTAGTCATATCGTGGAAGTTCTTTGCAAAGCCAAGACCGTATCTGTCCTTTTCAAGTGAACGTATAGCCTTCTGGAAGGCCTCTTTATAGGTCTTGCCGATGCTCATTACTTCGCCGACAGCTCTCATCTGTGTTCCGAGCTTATCCTCTGCGCCCTTGAACTTTTCAAATGCCCAACGTGCGAACTTGATTACAATATAATCTCCGTCAGGGTAATACTTGTCGAGCGTGCCGTACTTACCGCAGGGAATATCCCCCAGCGTCAGACCGCAGGCAAGGAGGGCGGAAACAAAGGCGATAGGGAAGCCTGTAGCCTTTGAAGCAAGAGCGGAAGAACGTGATGTTCTGGGGTTTATTTCGATTACAACAATACGTCCTGTTTCGGGATTACGGGCAAACTGACAGTTGCAGCCGCCGATAACCTCGATGGATTCGATAATGCGGTAAGACATTTCCTGAAGCTCTTTCTGAACATCTTCGGGAATAGTCAGCATAGGAGCGGAACAGAACGAGTCGCCCGTATGCACGCCGATGGGGTCGATGTTTTCGATAAAGCAAACGGTAATCTTATTGTTGTCAGCATCACGGACAACTTCAAGCTCAAGCTCTTCCCAACCGAAGATACATTCCTCGACAAGAACCTGACCTACAAGAGATGCCTGCAAGCCTCTTTCACATACGACCTTAAGTTCGTCAACATTATAAACCATTCCGCCGCCGGCACCGCCCATTGTATAGGCAGGACGAAGAACAACAGGGTACTTGAGTTCCTCGGCTATCTTGACAGCTTCATCAATCGTGTAAGCAACTTCACTTCTCGGCATACCGATACCGAGATCCTTCATTGCGTTCTTGAACTCGATACGGTCTTCACCACGTTCGATAGCGTCGACCTGAACACCGATTACCTGTACGTTGAACTTTTTCAGTACACCTGCCTTGTCAAGCTCAGAGCAGAGATTAAGTCCTGACTGACCGCCGAGGTTGGGGAGAAGCGCATCGGGACGTTCCTGCTCAATAATCTGAGTAAGTCTGTCGAGGTTGAGCGGTTCAATGTAGGTGATGTCCGCTACATCGGGGTCGGTCATAATAGTTGCGGGGTTTGAGTTTACAAGAACTATCTCGTAACCGAGCTTCTTGAGTGCTTTACAAGCCTGTGTGCCTGAATAGTCAAACTCACAAGCCTGACCTATGATGATAGGACCGGAGCCTATTATCATAATTTTGTTAATGTCCTGTCTTTTTGGCATATTTCTCTTCCTTACCGCACTTTTGCAGTGCGAAAATTTTATTTGCCGTATTGTTGGCATATTTTATTAGGATAATAATATCACAAAATCCGACAGAATGCAATAGAAAACTTCCGGATAGGGCAGATTTGTCATAAAAGTAACATTTTCAGGCGGATGTTCGGTTTTGGGTACGAAAAAGCCGACCTGCCGGAAAAGGTCGGCTGATAATATTAAATCAAATTTTTTCAAATATAAGGATTTTCTGAGTTACTTTTTTGATTAAAGGGAAGTTTCTGAACGGTTTTAATATCGGCATGATTTCTGTCATACCACGGATGATATTATCGTTTTTGATACATCTGAAGCCGTCTGCTGCTTTACCTAAATCATCAAAGGTATCAGCACCAAACACGAATTTTGCACCGGTGTCCTGAATTGATTTTTCGGTATGCTCCTTGTTTACCCACTTTTTAGCAAGGCACTCCATAAGCACTGTCGCATTATCGAATTTATCTCTGATAATCGACAGCATCTGAGCGTTTTCATCAGAGGTAAGGTACATTGAAAGACCTTCGATTATAAAAAGCATTTTCCCTCTTTTTGTTACCTTGTCAGCCCAAGCGGGATCGGTTGCGGAGATGCCTATTGTAGACACCCTGCCTGATTCGTGATATATTGCGTCACGAACCTCTATAGTTTCGGGCAGATCGACATTGTACCACGTTATTCTGCCGTTATCCATACGGTAAAATCTTGTATCAAGTCCGCAGGCAATGTTTACAACTGTGCAGTCGGGATTTTTGTTTATAAAGTCTTTGACCAATTCGTCAAACACGATGGTTCGTGCGATTACTCCGTTGCTCATCGTAGAATCCTTTTCTGCTTTTGAAAAGTCATAGTCTATCTTATCGACAAGCTCTATAGCCTTGGCATCGTAAAATTTAGCATTCTTTTTTCTTGAATACTTTGCTCTTGCATAGAAGCTCTGTAGCATAGTTTCTGCTGAGCCTGTAAGCAGTGGATTGATTTTTTTGTTTTCCATATTATCACCGCATCTTTATTAAAAATATCTCAAGTTAAACAACACTAACTTGAGAATATTGTAACACAAAATCAGAATTGTGTCAACAATGAAGCGTTATCTTTCCTGAATCGGAGCAGAATATATTTAGGAAAATCTTGTGACGAATATTCGGTAAAGTTATTTTTATGATGCTTTTCAAATCAACGTAAAGAAATATTGAAAAAAGACTTGACAAACACTCTGAGATTTGTTATAATAAATCACGTTGTGAAAACAACCCAAAAGTTTATAGCTTTTGAGCCACTAGCTCAGGCGGCAGAGCACCTGCCTTTTAAGCAGGGTGTCCCGGGTTCGATTCCCGGGTGGCTCACCAAAGTCCTTCGATTAAATTCGGAGGACTTTTTTATTTGTGTTTTGATAAGTACCGAATTGCACTGAACGAAGCTGTTTTTGCGGTATCGGAAAAAAATTTGCGACAAAACTTGACATCGGGGCAGATATAGTATAATATATAGTTATAATTATCAGAAAAGAGAACTGTATGACCAAAAAGGAAAGAGCAGAGCTTGTTATAGACGGGCTTGCAGAGTGCTATCCGGATGTGAAATGCGCTCTTGTTTATAAAAAGCCGCATGAGCTTCTGATAGCGACAAGGCTTTCGGCACAGTGTACCGATAAGCGAGTAAATATGGTTACTCCCGCACTTTTCGAAAAATTTCCCGATATTGACAGCTTTGCGGCGGCAGAGCCTGACGAGGTTGCGGAATATATACATTCGTGCGGACTATATAAGACAAAAGCTGTCGATATTGTTATGATGTGCAGAATGCTCCGTGATGATTTCGGCGGTGAAATTCCCGATACAATTGAACAGCTTGTAAAGTTGCCCGGTGTCGGAAGAAAGACAGCTAATCTTATAGTGGGCGACCTCTACGGTAAGCCTGCTCTTGTATGCGATACACACGTTATAAGAGTGAGCGGAAGGCTGGGTCTTACCGACGGAACAAAGGATGCGCTGAAGGTTGAAAAACAGCTTGCCGCAATAATAAAGCCGGACGACAGATTGATGATGTGTCACAGGCTTGTGTGGCACGGTCGGCTTGTGTGCAGTGCGGCAAAACCGAATTGCAGCGAATGCAGGCTGAGCGGTTTTTGCAAGTTCTTTTCGGGGACAAAATAAAATAACGGCTTGGAGTGAGTATTATGAAAGGAAAGGTACGCAACGCAATAATAATTGCCGCAGGCGTGCTTATCCTTACCGTAATGCTCACTGTTGTTTTATATTACTATAACGACAAAGTAATGCGTGATAACGCATGGGTGTTCTCTGTGGAGGAAACCTCATACAATGAAAACTCGTATTCGTATGTGCAAAAACCGGATCTTAATTCAGCAGATCTTGAAACGCTGATGCAGATAAAAGGTGTCGGACGGAAAACGGCACACGATATTATAAACTATCGTGAAAAGCACGGGAAATTTACATCTATGTCACAGCTTAAAGAGATAAGCTCGGTAGATGATGAAGTATATATGATACTGTGCAACCGGTTTACCGTTGCCTCGTCGGGATATTACACTAAAAACGAGTCTTACGGCATTCGCAAGGTAAACCTCAATAAAGCTACCGTAGACGAGCTGATGAGCGTTGAGGGAATAACGGAGGAGATCGCAAAGAATATTATATTGCACCGTAAAGACCACGGAGATTATACCTCTGTAAGAGAACTTCTTGATATCGAGGGCATAACGATAACTCTTTACAGCAAAATTTCCGATAAACTGACAGTTTGATTTTATATTATTTTAGTTAGAAATCGCCAAAAAACTATTGATTTTATTGCAGTGATTTGGTATACTTAATTAATAAAGCATAACGCTTTATATATTTACAGGGAATACAAGGCGTTACGGAGGTCATTATGGATTATAATATCAAAGACGTATCCGGCAGACTGAAAAGCACAAGAGAGTACCTTGATATATCTGTCGGCGAAATGGCAAACAAAACAAACGTCACTACAGACGAATATATTTCACTTGAAAACGGAGAGAAGGATTTTTCGCTTTCATTCCTGAATCAGGCGGCGGACGCACTCGGCATTGAGCTTATTGAGCTTCTTACAGGTGTTACGCCTAAGCTCAATACATATTCGATAGTCCGTAAGGATCATGGCTTACCGATTGAGCGTCGGGAAAGATTTGCCTATCAGCACCTTGCCTATCTTTTTAAAAACAAGAAAATAGAGCCGTTGCTGGTAATAGCTCCTTATGATGAGGAGGAGCAGAAAAAGCCTATACACCTGTCTGTACACGACGGTCAGGAAATGGACTATATAATATCGGGAACGTTGAAGTTCCAGATAGGCAGTCATATTGAAACGGTAAGTGAAGGCGACTGCATTTATTACGACAGCATGAATCCGCACGGAATGATAGCCGTTGACGGCAAGGACTGCAAGTTCTTGGCGATACTGATCTGATAAACAAAGGAACGGAAAGAAAAGTATATGGAACAGGTTAAAAATTACTACAAGAGATTTGTAAAAGAAGGCTTTGATGAGAACGGGATACTGAATAAGTTCGAGATAGACTGTCCCGATAACTATAACTTCGGCTACGATATTATAGATAAGTTCGGAGAAATCGACCCCGACAGGAGAGCGCTTATCCACATCGACCTTCAGGAAAACCGTCACGATTTTTCCTACTCACAGCTTTCAAAGCTGTCAACGCAGGCGGCAAATCTTTTCAAGTCATACGGTATAAAAAAAGGCGACAAGGTAATGCTGGTACTGAAAAGGAACTACCAGTTCTGGATTGCGATAATCGCTCTTATCAAGCTCGGTGCGGTTGCTATACCCGCAACGCATCTGCTGACAACACACGACTTTACCTATCGCTTTGAACGTGCAAGCGTAAAAGCTATAGTATGTACCGGCTATAATCCCGATATAGCCAAGTATGTCGATGAGGCGCAGGAAGAGATCCATGCTGACGGTCTTGTTAAATTTATAGCAAACGGTCACAGGGACGGCTGGATTCCGTTCGATGATGAAATTGCCGGAATGCCCGAAACTATGGAGCGTGTGCAGACGGATACAAGGGAGCATATGCTGTTATATTTCACATCGGGTACTACGGGCTATCCCAAGATGGTTGTCCATAATCACAGATATGCACTCGCACATATTCAGACGGCGGCACATTGGCAGAATGTCGATTCTGACGGTGTTCATCTTACAATATCCGATACAGGCTGGGGAAAAGCCGCCTGGGGCAAGCTGTTCGGTCAGATGTCGCTCGGTGCGTGCGTGTTCGTGTATGATTTTGACAAGTTCATACCGACCGATATGCTGAGGATAATGCAGAACTATAAGATAACCTCATTCTGTGCACCTCCCACCATGTTCCGTTTCTTTATAAAGGAAGGTCTTGAAAACTACGATCTTTCGAGTCTTAAATATTCTGCTATTGCAGGCGAGGCACTCAACCCTGAGGTGTATAATAAGTGGCTTGAGTTTACCGGCCTTAAGCTGATGGAAGCATTCGGTCAGACCGAATCGACAGCACTGCTTGCTAATCTTGTAGGCATGACGCCTAAGCCCGGATCAATGGGCAAGCCTACACCGCTGTATGATGTCGACATTGTCGATGATGACGGAAATCCGGTGCCTGTCGGAGAAGTCGGTGAAATAGTAGTCCGTGCCGAGCGTGGCAAGGACGGCCTTTTTGACGGTTATTACCGTGATGATGAACTTACCGCTCAGGCATGGCACGACGGGCTGTATCATACAGGCGATACCGCTTGGAAGGATGAGGACGGCTACTTCTGGTATGTCGGAAGAAATGATGATGTTATCAAGGCGAGCGGTTACCGTATAGGACCTTTCGAGATTGAAAGCGTTCTGATAGCACACCCCTCTGTGCTTGAGTGTGCCGTTACGGGTGCACCCGACCCTATAAGAGGTCAGGTGGTAAAGGCAACGATCGTTCTTGCAAGAGGCTATGAACCGTCTGAAGAGCTTAAAAAAGAGCTTCAGACTTACGTTAAGAAGAACACTGCGCCTTATAAATATCCGAGAATAGTGGAGTTCGTTGACGAGCTTCCCAAAACTATCAGCGGCAAGATAAGAAGGGTACAGATTCGTAACGAGGATAACAAGAAAAACAGTTAATGACAGAATTCGCCGCAGGTAATACTTGCGGCGATAGTTTTAGAGGGCTTTATGGAGTATTACATCTATCTGTTGCAGATATTCGGCGGCGGTAACCCGAAAATTCACGAGGTGATAAAGGCATACGGTAATGCAAGACTTGCGTATTAGCATATCAGCAGCGGCGATATGTCGCATATACCTTCTAACCGTCACGAGTATGTCCGCAGAGCATCACTCGAACGCTCAAAGGTGATAATGAATTATTGCGCCGGGAATAATATCGGCATTGTCACAATTGACGACAGGAATTATCCCGAACAGCTTAAGAATATATACAATCCGCCCGTTCTGCTGTTTACTGCGGGAGATATAAACTGCCTGCAGGGTAAGCTGGCAGTGTCGATAGTAGGCCCCAGAAAGCCGTTTGGCAATGCGATAAGGCTTGCGGAAAACATCTGCTACAATCTTGCGAGAAGCGACATTGTTCTTGTAAGCGGCTTTGCACTGGGCATAGACAGGATAGCGCACAATAACAGCATCCGTCACAGCAAGCCGACTGTGGCTGTGCTTGCCTGCGGAATAACTATTGATTATCCGAATAATTCATTCGGGCTGAGAAAGAACATAATCGACAACGGCGGACTTATTCTGTCGGAGCTGCTCCCGGACACACCGTGCAATTCCGATTATTTTAAATTCAGAAACCGTATTATTTCAGGACTTTCAAAGGGTACTGTCGTGATAGGCGGCTACAACGGAAGCGGAAGCCTTATCACTGCAAACCACGCATTTGAGCAGGACAGAGAGGTATTCTTTACTATACCTGACGATACGCTGGATAAGAAATACAGCCGTGTTATCAGATTTTTGCGTGACGGGGCGCATTCCGTTTATGATTTCTATGATATTATCAATGAGTTTTATCCGACTTACCGTGACATAATCGACGATACATATCTTGATAAGGAACAGCTGACAAGCTTTGTGATGCACGAGGATGTCAGGGAAACAGCGTCTGCTGAGAATCTGCCGACGGTTTGTGAAGTAAAGGAACCTGAGCCTGCGAAAAAAGATGAGAAGAAGCCTCTGCCTAAGGTGAAGGCGGCAGATGCACCACGCTTTAAAATTACAGGTGTCAAGGATAAGGAAAAGGAAATAGATTATTTCCGGGTAACTCCCGAAAATGTGCTGAAAAAGCGGAAAAAAGCGGGAAAGCCTGCCACACTGAATGATACGGCAGTAAAAGAAAGAATTCCTATAATAGCGCCGATTGCCGAAGCCGATAACACGGATATGAGTAAGGCAGATCCGGTAACGGATACGGAAGAAAAGCAGAGCGGACAAATTGCGGAAGCCGCAGAAAACGCATCGGGAGCCGCAGAAATTCTCGGTATCATCTCAAACAGTGACGGAGTAACGCTTGATACGTTGCTTTCTGCCTGCAGCTTATCATTCGGGGAACTCAGTGAGATACTCGCTGACCTTGAGATAAGCGGTGCTGTATCCTGCGGTGCGGGCGGAATATACACGGTAAAGAAGGAGCGGTAATGAATCGTTCACAGCTTGACAAATACATAACCGACTATTACGGCGTCAGAACCGAAAGATTGTTTGAAAAGAGTCCCGGTTTTCAGGCGTATCGTCATAATGATACGAAAAAGTGGTTCGCTATGATAATGGATTTGCCTGAAAGCAGGCTCGGACTTGACGGGCAGGGTGTTATAGATGTTGTAAATCTCAAGTGCGACCCTATCCTTATCGGGTCGCTCAGAATGGAACAGGGCTTTTATCCTGCGTATCATATGAATAAGGAAAACTGGATAACGGTCGCCCTTGATGAAAGAGTACCCGATGAAAAACTAAGGATGCTTGTCGATATGAGTTATGAGCTGACAAGGAAAAAGTTCAGAAGAAAAAATAAGTAAAGAATACCGCCTGTGAATGCAGTGAGCAAACACGGGCGGTAAATGTTTTATCTACTTTCTCATAAGTCTTAATGAATTGAAGATAGCGATTATCGAAACGCCTACATCTGCGAAAACAGCCGCCCACATATTAGCAAGACCTAAAACGCCGAGTACCTGAATTATCAGTTTTACACCGAGTGCAAATATGATATTCTGGAGAACTATGCGGTTTGTTTTTTTGCTGATTGCAAATGCGTCGGCAAGCTGCATTGGGTCGTCCTTCATAAGAACGCAGTCTGCGGTTTCTATGGCACTGTCTGCGCCCGAGCCGCCCATTGCAACGCCTATGTCGGCAGATGCTATTACGGGTGCGTCATTTATGCCGTCGCCTACAAACATTACCTTTTCATTGTCAGGAAGCTCCGACTTCATCTTAAGCGTAATTTCGCTCTTGTTTTCGGGGAGAAGCTCTGCATAGTAATCTGTGATACCGAGCTTTTCAGCCGCCGCAGCCGCCGCAGATTTATTGTCGCCTGTGAGCATTACGACCTTCACACCGTGATTTTTAAGCATCTTTACAGCTTCTGCCGAATGTTCCTTCGGCATATCTGCAATTTCGATAAGACCTGCATATTTATTGTCAACAGCCACATAAAGCACCGTGCCGTTTGCTTCGGGGCAGTTTATGCTGTAGTCAGCCATAAGTCTGCGGTTACCGCAGAGAACGGTCACGCCCGAAATTACAGCCTTGATGCCCTTGCCGGCTATCTCACTGCACTCTGTAATCTGCGACTGTTCAATATCCGCACCGTATGCCGTTCTTACCGAAACGGCTATAGGGTGGTTGGAGTTGCTCTCGGCATAAGCCGCATATCGTAACAGCTCATCCTTGCTCATTCCTGCAGGCTCTGTTCTTGTGACCTCAAACTGACCTTTTGTAAGCGTGCCTGTCTTATCGAACAGTACGACCTTAGCCTTTGATATTGCTTCAAGGTAGTTACTGCCTTTAACCAGTATGCCCTTTGACGAAGCCTTGCCGATACCTGCAAAGTATCCGAGCGGTACGGAAATAACCAGTGCGCACGGGCAGGAGATTACGAGGAAGATAAGACCTCTTTGTACCCACGTTCCGAAATCAAAGCCGGTGAACAGGGGAGGGATAAGCGATATTATCACCGCCGCAAGTACGACTATGGGGGTGTAGTATTTTGCAAATACCGAGATGAAGTTTTCTGTCTTTGTCTTTTTCTCGACAGCGGATTCGACCATCTGAAGCATTTTGTATACCGTGCTGTCGGTGAACTGGCGTGTTGTTCTAAGCGTGATAACACCCGAAATGTTGATTGCACCTGCGGGAACTTCATCACCGACAGTTATATCTCTTGGTAAGCTCTCGCCTGTGAGGGCTGATGTATCTATTGATGTGTTACCGCTTTCGACAATGCCGTCAAGCGGTATCTTTTCGCCGGGCTTTACTCTTATTATACTGCCTGTTTCAACGTTTTCGGGATCGACTGTTATATATTCGCCGTCAATCAGAACATCGGCTGTTTCGGGCTTTGTCTTGATAAGAGAAGATATGCTTCTTCTTGACTTGTTGACGGCTATCGATTGGAAAAACTCACCGACAGTGTAGAACAGCATAACGGCGACCGCTTCTTCGTATTCTCCGAGTACGATAGCGCCGATGCTTGCGATAAGCATAAGTGTGTTTTCGTTGAAGAAATTCTTCTTTGCTATTGCTTTTATTGAAGTGATCGCTACCTCAAGTCCGCAGATAATGTAAGCCGCAAGATACATCGTAAGTATCGCTATCTGCGGCACAAGCTGCTCTGTACCGATAGTTTTTTCAAGGATAAAAGCAACTATGAACAGAATGCCTGCGCTTATCATCTTTATTATATCTTTAGTATAGCTTACCTTTTTCTCAACGTGGTTTTCCTTTTCGCTGACCGTTACATCCGGTTCAACGGCAGTTACCGTTGCTGTTACCTGTTTTAACAACTCCTTGTCGGAAATTATCCTTGACGGTGTTACGGTAAGTTCCTTTTTGATGAAATTCATCTTTGCACCGTTCGCATAATCCGATTTTTCAACAGCTTCTCTTACTTCTTCCGCACACTGTGCGCAGTCAAGGCCGTCTATTATATATTTCTTTTCTTTAAAAGTCTGTCTTTCCCTGACTGTTACATCGGGTTCGAGCTTTGCGACAACTTCGGTGACCGTTGTCATAAGCTCATCGGGCGAACACGAATTTTCCGCTTCAACGGTAAGTTCCTGCTTCATAAAGTTCATTCCTGCCGATTTCACATGTTCGTCCTTTTCGACTTCCGCACGAATCTCCTCTGCACAGTTAGCGCAGTCAAGACCTTCTAAAATATAGATTCTTTTCATAAGCTACCACCTTTGATATGGTTGAAGTTTTGAACAATTGAGTAACTGTTCAAATGTATTGCCCGAAAAAACAGGAGATGCTATCTCCTTTGATTTTTCCCGTTTTACTCCATAATATGTTCAAGCGCATTGCTGAACACCGTGTTTACATGGTTGTCGCTGAGCATATAGTAAACGACTTTGCCTTGCTTTTCACTGCGAACAAGCTCTGCCTGCCGTAATACTCTCAACTGGTGAGAGATTGCCGATGCTGTCATTCCGAGCAGGGCGGCGAGGTCGCACACGCACATTTTTGAGCGTGACAGCGAGTAGAGGATTTTTATCCTTGTTTCATCGCTTATAGCCTTGAAGAACATTGACAGCTTTTCAAACTGCATCTGTTCAAGCATCCTCTCACGCACATAGTTTACTACGTCCTCGTGTATTACATTGCAGTTACAGAATTCATTTTCGTCTTTTGCAGTGATATTTTCCGACTTTTCTGATTTGCTGACCGCCATTTTAACCTCATTTCATTTGAACGGTTGTTCAACTGTTTGTATTATAACACCGTCATACTGCATTGTCAATAGTTTCTTTATGATTTTTTGCTTTTCCTGCAAAATATTTTTCTGCAATACAGGAAAAGAAAGTTGTCTTATCATTTTCGGTGAAATCCTCATCGTCAAGCATAGCCGATACTTCACTCAGAAGCACATCGGCCTTTTCTCTTGTTTCTGTCGGAGAAGTGCCGTTGAAATACAGCTTTTCATCGCCTGACAGAATCAGATCCACAGTGTCGTCCGTCAGCAGCTCCTCGCTGACGCCGAGCAGTACAGCCATATCCGACAGCGTCTTTGCTCTCGGGGTCCTTGCACCGCTTATGTAGTTCGCAAGCGCTCTGTAGGTTATGGATACGGCAGACGCAAAGTCCGTCTTTTTATAGCCGTTTCTTTTAATAAGTATTTCCAGCTTGTCCTTAAGTTCCATAATTCCTCCGACTGAATTTCCTTTTACTATTATTATATCCTTACATTTACGGCTTGTCAATCAAAAAAATACATAAAAATTCGCTAAAATTCAACAATTATTCACTATATGCAGTATATTATGCAGTTTTGTGTATAAAAATACTTGACTTTGATGTGAAAAGGTGTATAATATTCAATGTGAGTTAAATCAGAAAGCAGAACGCCCGAAAGCGTCTGTGAGATAGAAAGGAAATAATAAAATGGCTAAAGAAATCAAAAAGATCGTACTTGCTTATTCAGGCGGACTTGATACGTCCATCATCATTCCGTGGTTACACGAGAATTATCCCGGCTGTGAAGTAATCTGCGTAGCAGGTAACGTAGGACAGGACTCTGAAATAGTAGGTCTTGAAGAAAGAGCTAAGAAGACAGGCGCATCCAAGCTCTACATAGAAGATATACAGGACGAATTCGTAAACGACTTTATATTCCCCACACTCAAGGCAGGCGCTAAGTACGAGGGTTATCTGCTCGGTACTTCGTTCGCTCGTCCTCCTATAGCTAAAAGACTTGTTGAGATAGCTAAGAAGGAAGGCGCTGACGCTATCTGCCACGGCTGCACAGGTAAGGGTAACGACCAGGTACGTTTTGAACTTACTATCAAGGCTCTCGCACCCGAGCTTGAGATTATCGCTCCCTGGAGAATATGGGATATTAAGTCAAGAGATCAGGAAATCGAGTATGCAGAGGCACACAATGTTCCGATAAAGATTACCCGTGAAACCAACTACTCAAAGGATATGAACCTCTGGCACTTATCACACGAAGGTCTTGACCTTGAAGATCCCGCAAACGAGCCTCAGTACAATAAGGAAGGCTTCCTTGAGCTTGGCGTTTCACCCGAGCAGGCTCCCGACAAGCCCACATATGTTACAATACACTTTGAAAAGGGTATCCCCACTTCGCTGGACGGCGAAAAGATGGACGGCGTAAAGCTCATCAAGACTCTTAACAAACTCGGCGGCGAGAACGGCATCGGTCTGTTCGACGTTGTTGAAAACAGACTTGTAGGTATGAAGTCAAGAGGCGTTTACGAAACTCCCGGCGGAACAATCCTTTATCACGCTCACGAAGTTCTCGAAACTATCTGTCTTGATAAGGAAACACAGCACTACAAGTACGGTCTTGCACAGAAGTATGCAGACATCGTATATAACGGTCAGTGGTACACACCTTTAAGAGAGGCTATGGACGCTTTCGTCGACAAGACACAGGAAACTGTTACAGGCGACGTTAAGCTCAAGCTCTACAAGGGTAACATCATCAACGCAGGCGTTACATCACCCTATACACTGTACAGCGAAGACTTCGCTTCATTCGGTGAGGACGATGTTTACGATCAGACAGATTCAAAGGGCTTTATCAACCTGTTCGGTCTGCCGATAAAGGTCAAGGCTCTGCTTGATGCTGAGAGAAACAATAAGTAAGCTTTAAAAGCGTTACGGTAAATTCCGCAAGGTGTAAAACTATGCCTTGCGGCTTTTACGGTTTTTAAGATGCGATTTAAAACACGGTCGGTACGGCTGTGTTTTAAAAAGCGTTTTAATTACTTTTATATTTATAACGGAAAAAACAAAACGCTTTTTGCGTTATGAACATAAATCTGAAAGGAAATAACAGTATGTCTAAAATGATGTGGGCGGGAAGATTTTCAAAGGAGGTTGACTCAAAGGTCAACGATTTCAATTCTTCCATCTCATTTGATGCAAGAATGTACAAGCATGATATAAAAGGCTCTATAGCACACGCAACCATGCTCGGTGAGTGCGGCATTATCGACCCTGCGGACAGCAAGGTGATAATAGAAGGTCTTAACGGAATTTTAAGCGATATTGAAAACGGAACACTGCATTTCGATCCCAATGCGGAAGATATTCATATGTTCGTTGAAGCTGAGCTTACCGCACGAATAGGCGATGCGGGAAAGCGTCTGCACACCGCAAGGAGCAGAAACGATCAGGTCGCACTTGATATCAAGCTTTATCTTAAAGATGAAGTCGATGAGATTGCAAAGCTTGTCCGTGAGCTTATAAACACTGTTATAGATATTTCAAAGCAGCATACGGAAACCGTAATGCCAGGCTACACCCATTTACAGCGTGCACAGCCTGTTACATTCGCACATCATCTTATGGCATATGCACAGATGCTGACAAGAGATCTGACAAGACTTGCAGACTGTAAGGAAAGAATGGATGTAATGCCGCTCGGTTCGTGTGCGCTTGCAGGCACTACATACCCTCTTAACAGAAAGAGAACGGCAGAACTTCTCGGCTTCAAGGATATTACGATGAACAGCCTTGACGGCGTATCCGACAGGGATTTCTGCGTTGAGCTCTGCTCTGATATTTCAATGCTTATGATGCACCTTTCGAGATTTTCGGAAGAGATAATCATGTGGTGCTCGTGGGAGTTCAAGTTTATTGAGCTTGACGACGCATATTCTACAGGAAGCTCGATAATGCCGCAGAAGAAGAACCCCGATGTTACGGAGCTTATAAGAGGCAAGACGGCAAGGGTATACGGCGATCTGCAGACGCTTCTTACAATGATGAAGGGACTTCCGCTTGCATACAACAAGGATATGCAGGAGGACAAGGAGGCAATATTTGACGCAGTGGACACAGTAAAGCTGTGTATCTCGACATTTACTCCTATGCTTGCGACTATGACGGTACTTAAAGACAATATGCGTACTGCCGCCGCAAAGGGCTTTATCAATGCTACAGACTGCGCAGACTATCTTGTAAAGAAGGGACTTCCTTTCAGAACGGCATATAAGATAACAGGTACACTCGTTGCGCTTTGCATAGAGAAAAATACAACGCTTGAACAGCTACCGATAGAAGAATACAAGAAGCTGTGCGAAACGTTTGATAATGACGTATATGACGCTATCAGCCTTGATACCTGCGTTATGCAAAGAGGCGTTGACGGCGGACCTGCTCCCGATGCTGTAAAGCGTCAGATAGCTGAGCTTGAAGACAGACTGGGCGGTATCAACATCTGATGATAACTTATGAATACAGATTGCCGCACGATATAAATTCGTTCAGACGCAGTGTGGGCTGGTATGAGCTTTCGCCAAGACAGCTTAACTGTGCGCTTAAAAGCTCGGTGTTTGCGATAACGGCGCTTGACGGAGAAAAGGAAGTCGGCTCGGCAAGGGTAGTCGGTGACGGAGGCTATCAGTTCTTTATCAGCGATGTTATTGTACGTCCCGAATATCAGGGACAGGGAATAGGCAGAGGAATGCTTTCAAGGCTTATGGATAAAGCGTTGTCGGTAGCTGACGAGGGCGAAACGATAATGATAAATCTTATGGCGGCAAAGGATAAAGAGCCGTTCTACGAAAAGCTCGGATTTATGCGCAGACCTAATGATGAACGTGGCTGCGGAATGACAAGATTTCTTAAAAAATAAGAGGTGCTTATATGAGCGTAAAGGTGTATATTGACGGTCAGGAAGGAACGACCGGACTTAAAATTCTCGAACGTTTCAAGGACAGGAACGATATTGAAATAATGAAGATAGATGAGGACAAGAGAAAGGATAACGATGAGCGTAAGAAGTTTATATGCTCGTCCGATTTCACGTTCCTTTGTCTGCCCGATGCCGCCGCAAGAGAGGCGGTAGAGCTTGCAAAGGGCAGTAACGTCCGAATTATAGATGCTTCTACGGCACATCGGACAAATCCCGACTGGGCATACGGTTTTCCCGAGCTTTCAAAGCAGCACAGAGAAAAGATTGCGGCTTCATCGAGAGTGGCTGTTCCCGGCTGCTATGCAAGCGGTTTTATTTCGCTTGTATATCCTCTTGTAAAGGCAGGCATAATGCCGAGCGATTATCCTGTTGTCGCTCATGCGGTATCCGGTTACAGCGGAGCGGGAAAGAAGGCTATCGCAGTGTACGAAAGCGATGAAAAGCCTGAAGAATTTTACAGCCCAAGACAGTATGCGCTTCCTCAGGAGCATAAGCATTTACCTGAAATGATGAAGATAAGCGGACTTGATTACAAGCCTGTATTCAATCCTCTGATATGCGATTATTTCAGCGGTATGGTCGTAACTGTTCCGGTACTCACAAGACTTCTGCCGAAGAAATATACGCTTGCCGATATTCATAAGGCTTTCACTGAGCATTATGCAGACGCAAATCTTGTAAAGGTGATGCCTGTTATGGGCGAGGGCGTGCTTGAAAATGGTTTCCTTGCCGCAAACACATTATCGGGTAAGAACAATATGGAGATATTCGTTTGCGGAAACGATGACCGTATAGTGCTTTGCTCAAGACTTGATAACTTAGGCAAGGGCGCAAGCGGTGCGGCTGTTCAGTGTCTTAACATAATGATGGGCATTGACGAAACGACCGGACTTGTATAATAAGTGAGGTAATAACAATGGTTGAATTTGATAATTATAAATTAGTGGATAAGGGTGTATGCGCCGCAAAAGGCTTTAAGGCGGGCGGTATCAATGTCGGCATAAAGCCCGGCTCGAAAAAGCGTGACCTTGCTGTGATAAGCTGTGACACAAAGTGCACTGCGGCGGCAATCTACACACAGAACAAGGTGAAGGGCGCACCGATAATCGTTACAAAGGAGCACCTTAAAAACGGTGTCGCTCAGGCTGTTATCGTAAACAGCGGCAACGCAAACACCTGTAACTCAAATGGCATTGAGATCGCAGAACAAATGTGCGAGCTTTGCGCAAACGAACTGGGTATTGATAAGAACGATATGATAGTAGGCTCTACAGGCGTTATCGGACAGAAGCTGTCGATAGACCCTGTGAAGAACAATATCAAGACGCTTGTAGACAGCATAAGCGAGGACGGAAGCTCACTTGCGTGCGAGGCAATAATGACGACCGATACACGCAAAAAGGAACTTGCGGTAGAGTTTACGCTTGACGGCAAGACCTGTCACATCGGCGGTATCAGCAAGGGCAGTGGTATGATAAACCCCAATATGGCTACAATGCTTGCTTTTATCACAACCGATGTAAAGATAAATGCGGAGCTTCTGCATAAGGCACTGAAAAGAACAGCCGACATTACTTACAATATGGTAAGCGTGGACGGTGATACATCCACAAACGATACGCTGTGCATAATGGCGTCGGGACTTGCAGGAAACAAGGAAATAACGGCAGAGGACAAAGATTATGAAGTGTTCATAAACGGTCTTTACGCTGTAATGATGAACCTTGCAAGAGAAACCGCCCGTGACGGCGAGGGTGCAACGAAGCTGATGGAATGCGTTGTTGACCACGCACCTACAGAAGCTGTTGCAAAGAGCGTTGCACTGTCTGTTATAAACAGCAGTCTTTTAAAGGCGGCTATATTTGCGGCAGACGCCAACTGGGGACGTATTCTCTGTGCGATAGGATATGCCGAGGGCGATTTTGATATTTCGAAGGTCGAGGTCGTTCTGTCATCTTCAAAGGGTAGTGTAAAGGTCTGCGAGAACGGCGCAGGTGTTGACTTCTCGGAGGATGAAGCATTCAAGATACTTTCAGAAGATGAAATTGTTATCAGGATTGATATGCACGACGGTGCCGATAAATCGGTAGCGTGGGGCTGTGATCTGACTTATGAATATGTAAAGATAAACGCAGAATACAGAAGCTGACACCGAAAGGACAAAAGAAGATGGAACTTGAAAACGAAAAGAGAGCAAGTATACTCAGCGACGCACTTCCTTATATACAGCAGTATTCAAACAAGGTAGTAGTAGTCAAGTACGGCGGTAACGCAATGACAAACGATAAGCTGAAGCAGGCGGTAATGTCTGACCTTGTTCTGCTGTCGCTCTGCGGTATCAAGATAGTGCTTGTACACGGCGGCGGACCCGAAATTAACGCAATGCTGAAAAAGGTCGGCAAGGAGAGCAAGTTTGTAAACGGCCTTCGTTACACCGATGAAGAAACGATAAACATCGTTCAGATGGTGCTTTGCGGTAAGGTAAACAAGGATCTTGTCGATCTGCTTTACAGCCACAAGGGCAGAGCGGTAGGTCTTTGCGGTCTTGACGACCATATGATAGAGGCAGAACAGCTTGACCCGGATTTAGGTCTTGTAGGCGAGATTACTCAGGTAAACGTAAGCCTTATAAACGATGTTCTTGAAAAGGGCTATATCCCTGTAATTTCGACTGTTGCGGCAGGCAAGGACGGAACCGTATACAATATCAATGCGGATACGGCGGCGGCAAGAATTGCGGCTGAGATGAAATCCGAAAACCTTATCCTTATGACAGATATAAAGGGACTTCTTGAGGATAAGGACGATGACAGCACGCTTATACATACTGTCGGAGTTTCCGAAGTGCCTTATCTCAAAAAGCAGGGCATAATCTCAGGCGGTATGATACCTAAGATAGATTGCTGTGTCGAGGCTGTCCGCAGAGGTGTAAAGAAAGCGAATATCATTGACGGCAGAATACCTCATTCAATACTTATAGAGTTGCTTACAAACGAGGGCGCAGGTACAATGATTATCTGACGGCAAACGTTGCAGGCGGAAAGGACAGATATGAATACTATAGATAAATTCAATTCTCATATAATGGGATCATACGGCAGGCTGAATGTTGTTCTTGACAAGGGCGAGGATGATAAGGCGGTTGACGAAAACGGCAAGACGTATATAGATTTCGGAAGCGGTATCGGCACAAACTCGCTCGGTTACTGCAACAAGGAATGGGCTGACGCTGTGTGTGAACAGGTACGTAGTATACAGCATACCTCAAATTATTATTACACAAAGGTTCAGGCTGAGTTTGCCGAGAGATTATCGGAAGCGTCGGGAATGAAGAATATGTTCCTTTGCAACAGCGGTGCTGAGGCAAATGAATGTGCTATCAAGATAGCAAGAAAGTACAGCTTCGACAAATACGGCAAGGGCAGACACAACATAATCACTCTTGTAAACTCATTTCACGGCAGAACGCTCTGCACGCTGTCGGCTACGGGACAGGACGTGTTCCACAACTACTTCTTCCCGTTTGTTGACGGATTTATAAACGTTGAAGCAAACAATATAGAGGATCTTAAGGCGAAGCTCGATGATACGGTATGCGCCGTAATGTTTGAGTACATACAGGGCGAGGGCGGTGTTGTGCCGCTGGAGCAGAAGTTCGTTGACGCAATATTTGAGCTTTGCGCCGAGCGTGATGTGCTGACAATCTCGGACGAAGTACAGACGGGCGTCGGCAGAACGGGTAAATTCCTTGCAGGTGATAATTTCGGAAAGAAAGCCGATATAATAACGCTTGCAAAGGGCATAGCAGGCGGTATCCCGATGGGTGCGTGCCTCAGCGGTGACAAGTGCGCAGGTGTACTAACTCCCGGAACACACGGTTCGACATTCGGCGGAAATCCTATCGCTTGTGCAGGCGCAATTGAGGTGCTGAAGAAAGCGGCAGATCCGATTTTCTTGTCACAGGTTGCAGATAAGGGAAGATATATAGCTGAAAAGCTGAAAGAGATACCCGAGGTCGAATCGGTTACGGGTATGGGTCTTATGATTGGCATAAAGCTAAAGACCAAGAATGCAAAGGATATACTGAATGCCGCTCTTGAACACGGACTTCTTATCCTTACCGCAAAGGAAAAGTTAAGACTTCTTCCTCCGCTCACTATCTCTTATGAGGATATTGACAGAGGTCTTGAAATACTCGCAGAACTTTTAAAATAAAATAAAAACTAAAACCGAAAGGAAAAAATTATGAAACATTTACTTAAGATGATGGATCTCAGTACAGAGGAGATCATTGAGATTCTCAATCTCGCAGATCAGCTCAAGTATGAGCTTAAGCACGGCATCCCCCACGATCATTTAAAGGGTAAGACGCTCGGTATGATCTTCCGCAAGGCTTCTACAAGAACAAGAGTTTCTTTTGAAACAGGTATGTATCAGCTCGGCGGCAATCCCCTTTACCTTTCAGCAAGCGATATGCAGATAGGCAGAGGCGAGCCTATACAGGATACTGCTAGAGTTTTATCACGCTACATTGACGGTATTATGATAAGAACATTCGATCAGGCAGAGGTTGAAAATCTTGCTGAATATGGCAATATTCCGATAATCAACGGTCTTACTGACCTTTCTCATCCTTGCCAGGTGCTTGCTGATCTTATGACAATCCGTGAGTACAAGGGTAAGCTTGACGGTCTTAAGATGTGCTACATAGGCGACGGCAACAATATGGCAAACTCGCTCATTGTCGGCGGCTTAAAGACAGGTATGAGCGTATCTGTTGCTTGCCCTGAGAACTACCACCCTGCCGCTACAACACTTGCGTTTGCTAAGAAGTATGACTGCTTTGAACTGACAGACGATCCGATAAAGGCTGCAAAGGACGCAGACGTTATCTTCACAGACGTATGGGCATCTATGGGTCAGGAAGGCGAAGCCGAAATCAGAAAGAAAGCATTCAAGGGCTTCCAGATAAACGATGAGGTTATGGCTGTCGCTAAGCCCGACGCTATGGTACAGCACTGCCTGCCCGCACACAGAGAAGAAGAAATTACAGCCAAGGTATTCGAAGAACACGCAAACGAAATCTTTGACGAGGCTGAAAACAGACTCCATGCACAGAAGGCAGTAATGGTACTGCTTATGGGCAATAAGGATTGATCCGGATAAAACTTAAATATCCGATACGGAGCAACGCATTATGTTGCTCCGTATTCGTGTAATATGGGGGAATAGTCATGACTAATCTGCTTATAAAACTGTTTGTAAAGGACAACAAAAACACATCCGATCCCGCTGTCAGAAAGCGTTACGGGTATCTCGGGGCGTTTACCGGTATCGTTCTTAACATACTTTTGTTTCTCGGAAAGCTGATTGCAGGTATATTATCGGGCGGTATCTCCGTAATCGCAGACGCATTCAATAACCTTTCAGACGCAGGCTCATCAATAATGACCTTTGTCGGCTTTAAAATGGCAGGAATGCCTGCGGACAGCGAACACCCCTACGGCCACGGCAGAATGGAATACGTTTCGGGCATAATAATCTCTTTTATCATAATGATGATGGGCTTTGAACTTGGTAAAAGCTCGGTTGAAAAAATATTCTCGCCCGAAAAGTCGGAGTTCAGCATACTCGCCGTATCGGTGCTTGGAGCGTCGCTTCTTGTGAAGCTGTGGATGGCACTGTTCAACACAAAGCTCGGTCGGAAAATAGACAGCGCCACAATGAAGGCCGCAGCGGCAGATTCGCTGTCCGACTGCATTTCTACATCGGTAGTAATCATCTGTATGTTCATACAGCTGTTCAGCGGCTTTGAACTTGATTCATACGCAGGTATCGTTGTTGCGCTTTTTATCCTCTACACAGGCTTCAATACATTCAAGGAAAGCCTCACTCCGCTGCTTGGCACAAAGCCTAAAAAGGAACTGGTGGAGGAAATTGAAAACACTGTAATGAACTATGACGGAATAGTCGGCGTACACGATCTTATGGTGCATGATTACGGCGTAGGCAGAATGGTAATATCGCTCCATGCCGAAATAAGCAGTAAAACAGATATAATGCTTGCACACGAGCTTATAGATCTTATAGAGGACGATCTCAGGGAAAAGTACAGATGCAGTGTTACGATACATATGGATCCTGTCGTTGTGGATGACAAGAAAGCGGACGAGGTAAAAAAGGTGGTTCTTGATATAATAAAAAATATCGACAGCAGCCTTACTATCCACGATTTCCGCATTACCGACGGTGTTTCAAGGATAAATGTAATTTTCGATCTCGTAACGCCTTTCGGCTTCAGATATAAGGACGGGGAGCTTGCTCTTATGATAAAGAACGCAATTGCGGAAAAGGACAGCAGGCTCAATGCCGTAATCACTGTTGAACGTTCAATGTGCTGAATAATGCTTTTTAATGCACAAAGTCACAAAAGACTTTGTGCGTTTATTTTAAGTTGACTTGACACGGATTTTGTGATAAAATAAAACTATACTATATTATGAGAGAGTGTTTGTATGAACGGCAATAACGGAAAATGCGGAAAACTGTTTGTTATAGAAGGGCTTGACGGATGCGGCAAAAGCACACAGCTTGAGATGCTGAAAGCAAGCGCAGACAGCAATATCCGTTTCATCAGCTTTCCGAATTACAACAGTGCAAGCGGTGAGATAATCAAGGACTATCTCAGCGGTAAATTCTTCGAGGAAAACGGCAGAACGGGCGCATATACGGCCGGCAGTTTCTATGCGATAGACCGTTATATCAGCTACAAGACCGACTGGGAAAAGGATTATAAAGCGGGCAAGACCATAATAGCCGCAAGATACACCTCCTCAAATGCGATATATCAGATGGCAAAGCTGGAAAAATCCCAATGGGATGAGTACCTTGAGTGGCTTGAGGACTACGAATACGATAAATTCGCAATTCCACGTCCCGAAAGGATTATATTTCTGGATATGCCCGTAGAGGTGTCGCAAAAGCTCCTTTCCGCACGTTACGGCGGAGATGAGGCGAAGAAGGATATTCACGAAAGCAACGTTGCTTTTCTGAAGGCCTGTCGGGAAACGGCGCTATACACAGCCGACAAGAAGGGCTGGTATATACTGCCGTGCTCGGACGGTGAAAATCCTTACACTCCCGAAAAGATAAATAAGGAATTATCGGCGCTGATTTACGGCTGATAACAGACAAAAGCAAGGTAATATAAAGTGTTGGAATTAAAGAAAATTGAACTCAGCGACAAGCAGTGGATAGATCCGCTTCTGAAGCTGTCTGATTTCAGAGGTTGTGAGTATAACTTCACAAACAACTTTGTGTGGAGCGGTGTTTACAACATTACTGTAGGACGTTTTCAGGATTTTTATGTATCAAAGCACGGAAACTGTTTCGTGTTTCCCGCAGGAAAAGGCGATACGGACGCACTGCTTTCAGAACTGAAAAATTACTGTGACAGTACGGGAATACCGTTTGAATTCTGCAGTATGGATATAAAGGACAAGCAGTTGCTTGAACAGCGTTATCCCGGTATGTTCACCTTCGATACAAGCGAAGATCTGTACGACTATGTGTATCAGTCGCAGTCGCTTGCAACGCTCGGCGGAAAGAAGCTGCATTCAAAGCGTAATTATATAAACCGTTTCAAACAGCTTAACTGGAGCTTTGAGGATATTACGCCGGACAATATTGACGAATGCAAGCAGATGAGCCTTGAATGGTGCATACGCAATGATTGCGATAAAAGTGAGGATAAATCGGAGGAAATGTGCGCTGTCGGAATAGGACTTGAGCATTTCTTCGATTTAGGTCTTGTCGGCGGAATCCTGAGAGTCGATGGCAGGATACAGGCGTTTTCGTACGGCGAACAGCAATGCAGTGATACGTTTGTGACCCACGTTGAAAAAGCGTTTACCGATTATGACGGAGCATATCCGATGATAAACTATATGATGGCAAACAGGTTCTGTAAAGGACTTGAATATATAAACAGGGAAGAGGATATGGGAGAGGAGAATCTCCGCAAGGCGAAGAAGTCTTATCACCCGTGTTTTATGGTTGAGAAGTTCAGTGCGGTTTATAATGCCGGGAAAGGACAATCAGAATGATATATGTATTTTTAGCGGACGGATTTGAAGAAACCGAGGCAATTGCCCCGATTGACATTTTAAAGAGATTCGGAAAAGAGGTAGTTACCGTCGGAATAGGCGGCGGTAAGATTACAGGCGCACACGGAATTACGGTTATTGCCGATATTACCGACAGCGATGTTATTATGACAGATAAGGTCGAGATGATAGTTCTTCCCGGCGGTATGCCCGGAACGCTTAATCTTGAGAAAAGCCCCGTTGTACAGGCGGCTATAAAATTCTGTGCCGATAATAAGAAAGCGATAGGTGCTATCTGTGCCGCTCCGTCTATAATCGGAAAGCTGGGACTTCTGAAAGGCAAAAAGGCAACTTGCTTCCCCGGCTTTGAACAATTCCTTGAGGGTGCAATGTTCACGGGCGACCTTGTAAATATTGATGATAACATAGTTACCGCAAAGGGCGCAGGTGCGGCTGTGGAATTCGGACTGGCACTCGGAGCATTACTCTGCGGTGAAGGAAAAGCAGAAAAGACAGCTAAGTCTTTACAGTGCAGATGAGCGTAAACGAGCAGAAAAAACAACTGAGAAAAGCCTTGCTACAAAAGCGAAAACTGCTTTGTGACAGTGAAACGGCTGTTAAAAATGCCGCTATAACCGAGAATCTTTTAAGCCTTGAAAAAGTGCGGACGGCGGATACTATACTGCCGTTTGTTTCGACAGACGGCGAGGTGGATACGAGAGAATTCATAACACAGTGTCTCAAAGCAGGAAAGAATGTCGCTGTGCCGAGATGTATAGACGGCAGTAATATGGAGTTTTGCGTGATACATACATTTGACGATCTTGAAAAAGGTATGTACGGAATTGACGAGCCGAAAAAGAGCTGTGCTGTGATCGATGCCGCCGGTGCAGAAAACAGCGTGCTGATAGTTCCTGCACTCTGCTTTAATGCTAAAGGCTTCAGACTTGGTTACGGCAAAGGCTATTATGACAGATTTATAAACGGTTACAAGGGCTATACTGTCGGAGTATGCTATGAAGAATTTCTGACGGAGGATATACCTGTCGATGATTATGACAGATGCGTTGATATAGTCATTACAGAAAAACGGAAAGGACAAAAATATGGAGAATAATCCTATGGATTTAACTCATAAGGATGAAAATACTGAAAGCACCGAAGAACGCACAATTATGATGGATTCGATAAAAGCGCTTCATACAGGCGAAGTGCGAAATGAAGATTCATCTTATGACAGCGGATACGAAAACGTTCCGGGCGGTGAAGAATCGCTTTCTGGGGACGGTGAGCCTGCGGAGGACGAGGTAACTGAAGAAGAATATCAGGAATATCTTGCGGCGAAAAAAGAACGCAACAAGAAAATCAAAGCGAAAAACCGCCACAGAAGAACGTTTTCACATATTCTCACAGGCGTTCTGCTGTCAGTTTTCATCATATCGATTTCTGCGTTTCTTGCTACATACATTGTAAAGTCGGCGCTTGATTTTACGGGTATCGGAAAAACCTATTGCCAGGCTGAGATACATATAAACGAGGATTCGACAACAGATGAAATCGCTCAGGATCTTGCAAATCTCGGTATTATAAATATGCCTGATGTATTCAAGCTCTATACCAAAATGTTCGGCAAGGGTGATAAGTTCATAAAGGGTACTTTCACGGTTGATACAACAATGTCGTACAGTGCGCTTATTTCTGAGCTGCAGACAGTGTCTACTGTAAATCAGACGGTTTCAATACAGATTACCGAGGGTATGACTATTGATGAGATTGCTCAGATGATGGAGGATAACCGTGTCTGCCGTGCCGAAGATTTCATGGAGCAGTGCAAGACGCTCGGAGATACTTATAAATTTCAGAAACGTCTTGAGAATAAAAAGCTGAAATATTATCAGATGGAAGGATATATATTCCCCGATACATACGAGTTCTATATTCTTCCTGCTCTTGAGGACAATAAGGAGCTTGATACAAGCGAGTATGCCGCAGATGCTCTTGATATTATATATCAGAACTTCAATAACAAGCTGACGGCACGTTACTATAACCGTATGAGCGAGCTTGGGCTTACGCTTGACGAAACCATAACGCTTGCTTCGATCGCACAGCGTGAGGCAGACACTACGACCAATATGGGCAATGTCGCATCAGTATTCTTCAATCGTATGGCTGATGCGGAAGCATTCCCGCATCTTGAATCGGACGTTACCGTACATTATGTTGATGAGCATATAAAACCGCATCTCACTACATCGCAGTACGATCAGAAGATGTTTGACGCATATAACACCTATAAGTGTGACGGTATACCGATAGGACCTATCTGCAACCCCGGACTTGACGCTATAAAGGCAGTGCTTTATGCGCCAGAAACAAGCTATTACTACTTCTGTGCTGACCCTGACACAACAGAAATGTATTTTGCAGAAACTATTTCGGAGCATGAGGAGAATCTCCGCAAGTGCGGACTGGATCATGCGATAGCCGAATAATCAAACAATCAATATTCCGCCGCAGAGCTTTCTGCGGCGGAATGTCATAATAAGGTAAAAGAAAGGTTAAGTTTATGTTAGAGCTTTTATCACCTGCAGGTGATCTTGAATGTCTTATGTCTGCCATTGATTACGGTTGTGACGCTGTATATCTCGGAAGTACAATGTTCGGTATGAGAGCAGGTGCGGCAAAATTCGATCCCGAAACGCTGAGGAAGGGTGTTGAATACGCTCACGCAAAGGGTGCAAGAGTATATCTTACCTGCAATACCGTACCGTCAAACGATGAGATAGAACTGCTCCCCGAATTTATAAAAACCGCATACGACTGCGGAATAGATGCCGCAATAGTAAGCGACATCGGCTGTATTGCTCTTATAAAGCGTACCGTTCCCGATCTTGAGATCCACGTTTCTACACAGGCGGGAGTAGTAAACTATGTAACTGCAAACGAGCTGTACAAGATGGGCGCAAAGAGAGTAGTGCTTGCCCGTGAGGTAGATATCGACAATATAAAGCGTATAAGGGATAACATACCTGAGGATATGGATATTGAAGTGTTCGTTCACGGGGCAATGTGCGTTTCATTTTCAGGAAGATGTCTGCTTTCCGCTTTTATGACAGGCAGAAATGCCAACAAGGGCGAATGCGCTCAGCCTTGTCGCTGGAAATATCACTTAGTGGAAGAAAAACGGCCGGGCGACTACTATGAGCTGTCGGAGGGCGATGGCGGCTCTTATATCCTTAACGCTAAGGATATGTGTATGATAGAGCATCTTAAAGAGCTTAAGGATGCAGGCGTTACCAGCTTCAAGATTGAAGGCAGAGCGAAATCCGCATATTATACGGCAACGGTAACGAATGCCTACAGAGCTGCGCTTGATGCAGTGAAAAACGGTGAACCGATTCCGAAGTGGGCGGTTGAAGAAGTTTATAAGGTAAGTCACAGACAGTACTGTACAGGCTTTTATTTCAACAAGGATGACGCAAATCAGTATTACGAGAACAGCGGCTACATCCGTGAGTGCGACTTTGTCGGCGTAATTGACAGCTGTGAGAACGGCAGGGTGAACATTACTCAAAGGAATTATTTCACCGTTCACGATGACCTTGAAGTGCTGTCGCCCGGAAAAACGCCTGTAAAGCTGGATATTCCTTATCTGATAAATTCAAAGGGCGAGCAGACAGAGATAGCAAACCGTGCGACAGAAAAGATGTACTTTGACTATCCCGTTTCTTTCCCTCCTCATTCGATAATAAGAAAACCGTTGAGCAAAAAGTAAATTACGGAGGTAACTATCATGCTGAAAGCTCCGCAAAACCTGTTCGCTACCGCTTATGACGGATCGGTGCGATCCGACTGGCAGACGGTAGAGGGTGCAGATGGCTATATATTGCAGTTCTATAATGCAGATAATACCGAAAAGTGCATTAAAACACGCTATGCACAGAATAATTCAAAGCTGATACTTGGGTTTCGCAACGGCAGAAGGTATATTGTACGGGTAAAAGCGTTCAGCTATCGTGACGGGAAAGAGGTATACGGCGAACTGTCACAGCCGGCAGAATTTACGCCGATGTGCCATCACCTTAAAGCTCAGAATGTAATCACGATGAACAAGGGTGAAACGTCACAGATAGTATGGGAATGCAGAAATAAAGTGCCTGCCGTCACTTTTGAATGCGACGACAGCAATGTGGCGACCGTAACAAGGGGCGGACAGGTTACCGCCGTTTCGGACGGTACGGCTGAGATAAAGCTGACGGCTGATGACGGTCAGACTTTTACTGTTAAGATAGTTGTCGGCAGGGATATGTCAAGTTATCCGGCTACGGCAAGAATCATGCTCTGCGGCGATATAATGTGTTCGCTTGAGCATCAGCGGAAAGCCGCTTTGCGTTCGCTTGATTTTACAGACACATTCGGAACGCTTAAAGATACGGTCGGTTCAGCCGATTATTCTGTAGCGGTGCTTGAAACCACCTGCTTTGACGGAGCACCGTTTGAATATGAAAAGATACGCACAGACAGCGGAAGCCCCAATTGCAATTCTCCGTCCACCTTTATAGACGCAGTGAAAAACTGCGGATTCAATGCACTGGTAACCGCTAATAATCATAACTGTGATACAGGGCTTGAAGGACTTAACGCTACTGTTCAACGTATCAGAAACAGCGGTATGGCAAATATCGGTACGCTTGACGATGAAACTCATATTGCCGATATAAACGGCATTAAGGTCGGATTTGTCGCAGTAAATTCAATATCAAACGGGCTTGAGAAAAATATACCACCCGAAATTATCGGGAAATATGAGCCTGAGCATTTCAGACAGCTTGTTGAAACGCTTAAAAATGAAGGTGCAGAGTATATAATCGCATATCAGCACTGGGGCGTTATGAATTCCGTTACGGTTCGGAATTCTCAGATAAAGACGGCTGAATATATGGCGCAGTGCGGTGTGGATCTTATTATCGGTTCTCATCCGCACGTTATGCAGAGGGTCGGTAAAATACACACATCCGACGGCAGAGAGGTGACGTGCTTCTATTCTTTAGGCAATCTTTTGTCATCTATGAAAGAGCTTCGTGAAAACCGTGAGAGTGTAATTGTAAATCTGATTCTCACAAGGACCGAAAGCGGAGTAAAGTCTGATATATCGTGCATTCCGACGCTTTGCAAGGATACATCCGACGGATATACGGTAAGCGTTCTTGACGGGTTGCTGACGCATACAGAACAGATTTCCGAAGATCGCATAATAGATATACTCGGCAAGGAGGGCGTTATACGAAAATACCCTAAATTCTCGCTGCAAGGCTCAGCCGTGCTTAGAAATATATTCCGTGACAGCGGTTTTTCTTATGATGATACCGCTCTTATTCTGTCGCCGTTATCGCTTGTAAGTAAAAAAAGCAATCTTTCGGGAAAATCCGGCAGCCAAAGAAATAAAATTGATATAAATAAAAATTTCAAATCGTTTTTAGACGGCTCAGACAGCGATTATATCGTAATCGACCTTTATACAGCGGCGGCTGTTTCGTGCTACAGGTACGGTGACAGCTTCTATACGGCATCGGGCAGTTTTATTTCTTCCGATTTTTACAATTCCAATAAAGACAGGCTTGAAAAAATTTCTCCGCCTTTTGACGAAAAAACAGTAAAATCTGCACTTAAAGAATATGCGAAAATTGTCTTGTCAAAATATGATAAGGATAAAATCATATTAGTGCGTTTAAAATTCAGCAATATCTGCGTAAAAGAAAATCAGCTAAGAAACGGTAAAAACAGAAATGCGTTGAATAAGCGGTTGAGGCTGTATGAGGATTATCTGATTTCGCTTTTACAGCCGGTGGTTATTGATGTTTCCGGCAATTATTTTATGGCGTCAAAAAGTGACAATATGATGTCCTTTGAGCCGCTTTTCTACGATGATGTAAGAATCAAGCTGAACTCAGCGGTAAAACGTATCCGCAAGGATACATATTTTTCAGCACCGGAAATAAGGCTGCAGCTTATGCGTGTCATAAAGTACTATGATAATATGACAGCAAGAGCTTATCAACCTGAACTGCTTGACAGGAATTATGTATCGGACAGAATGGCAGAGATTACGTCAAAACAGTTTGTCGCTGAGAATTTCGAGTATTTTGTATATCTGCGTGAAAATGAGATCCGTACCTATGATGATGCAAAAATCCTGCTTTCTGCTAAAGCCGGTGCAGAAAGGCTTATCTCGGCAATAAAAGCCGCTGAGTGTATTGACGGAGATATTTCCGATTGCAGTTACGATGATATAAAGATCGTTTTCGATGAGAACTTCCTTATGAAAAAACAATTAACCCGTAAACTTTCTGAGGTTTACAAATATACTGTTCCCGATAACTGCGAACATATTTTCCTTATCAGAAACGACCGCAATTTGCTTGCAGACTACGAAGCACGTCATAAACCTGTATTGGTTGACATCTGGGGCAGTTGTATTTCCCGTGAATCCGTTAACCGTAATTCCTCAGGTATCTATGTCGATAAGTACATTTTCAAGCAGCCGTTTTTGCTTGCAGACGAGCCTGAAATACCTTTTGATAACGATTTGAAGGCTGATAAATTCTGCGGCAGTAAGTGGCGAAGACGCACTGTTAAAGAGGCGTTTTTGCACGAAGGAAAACGCATTTTATCTTGTAGTAATGCCGAATGGCTGATTGTTGATATGTACGACCTTATCTGCAATATGCGTAAGTACTGCGGTTCGCTTTTCGAGGTGGATGATTTCATACTTCGCACCGCTTTTTACAAGTCGATTTCCGATAAATGTGAATGTACATATTTATTTAACGAAAGAAGCCGTGAATATCTCGAAAGAGCGCTTGAAAACTTCTGCGAATTTGTCATTGAGCGCTATGGAAAAAACGTTATTTTAATTAAAGCCGATCTTAAAGACCGTTATATTTCGCTTGACAATACGTTAGAAATGTTATCCGACAGCGATAACACATTCAAAACCAAAAAAGCATTTATAAACGGATTTGAAGAAGAATTCGCACGTCTTACCGATTGCTGTGTAATTGATATTTCTAAAAGGTTTTATGCCGATGACCGCTTTGCACTTGGCGGTGCGCATATCGTCCATTATGAAGATGAGTTCTACAGTCAATGCTGTAAGCATATAACGGCTTTCCTCGCCGGTGTCGATAGCCGCTATACCGATAAGGTCGATGAGGAGTATATCGCTCTGAGAGATATGAAAATTAGATAAAGATTAGCTATCCCTGTACAGTTTAATGCTGTATGGGGATAGTTTTGTATATATGTCCGTTTTATCGGACAGGGTATATGGTAAAATTTGTAATGTTAAGGTGAATGCACTTTTACACAACTACACAACGAGAGCCGCACAGACTTTCGACTGTGCGGCTCAGGTTGGTGCCGAACTTGTAGATGGCATACAACTAATTTCAATCCACCGTTGAAATTCAACGGACATACATATTATATAGTTTAAACAAAAAAATGCAAGATGATATTAACCTAAGCAATGGAATTGTGGTTATGCATAAGAAATATTGTTTGCAATTGTTGATTTTTACGCTTGACATCAGTATTTAATTACACATAACTAGAAAGTGATTTCAATAAATTCGACAAAATCTTTCAATGATTGGCAAAAAAATTACTTTTTCTTTCAGAAAAGCATTGAAATTAGCATTTGCTGATAGTATGCTGAATTTGGTTATATAATTCAATGGAGGATTATTATGGATCATATTGCTCATATTAAAAATACAGGCGGCTTAGATAATGAAAGTGTTACCGAAGAAACAGTCAGCGAGCATTGCAAGAAAGTTGCTTTGTTGACTCGTAGTTATTCAGCCCCGTTCAATATGGAAAGAACAGTTTTCGTTTCTGCTTTATTACATGACTTAGGAAAGTTAAATTACGATTTCGACGGATATATAAAGCACGAGAACGGTATTAAAAGAGGCGAAATCGATCACAGCTATGCAGGAGCAAAATTTCTTTTGGAACTGGTTTCAAACGATGATGATAAATATAAAAAAGAAGTCGCAAGATTAATTGCGAGAATCATCATTTCTCATCACGGACTGAATGATTGGTATACACGGAACAATGATGATTATTTTGATTACAGATGCAGTAAAAATGAACGTTATGACGAAATCAAGAGCAACATAAGCGAGCTTATCTCTGATAGCAAACTTGATGAGTTGCTTAATAAAGCGGCTGATGAATATCGCAGAATTTTTGAAAAGATGAAAGAAATCTGCTGTGCCAAAGACAGAAAACAATATTTCACAACATTAGCTTTTTATCACGGATTGTTGGAAAGACTGACCGAGTCCTGCCTCATTGACGCTGACAGGACGGCGACAGCCGAATTTATGGAAGGTATTGAAATTACAGAACCGTCTGAAGATGAAATACGGCGTAATTGGCTTGATATGAAACAGCGTTTGGATAACAAGCTGAGTAAATTTTCCGGAAGCGACAGTTTAATATCAAAACTCCGAATGAACATTTCGGACAGATGCTGTGCATTTGCCAAAAATGATGTAGGTATAGCTCAGCTTATTGTTCCTACAGGTGGCGGCAAAACGCTTTCGGCATTGCGTTTTGCGATTGAATATGCTGTTGAGCATAAAAAGGAACGCATTTTTTACATTTCTCCGTTTATGTCCATACTTGAGCAGAATGGAGATGTGATCCGTGAGATAGCGGGAGATGATAACTACCTTGAGCATCACTCCGATATGTATAGCAAGATTATTGATAATAAGCATAAGAGTAAAGAAGAAGTCAATGATGAGCTTGAGGACTATGAGCTGCGTTGCAGGCATTGGGATAAACAGGTTATTTGCACTACTATGGTGCAGTTCTTTGATACATTATTCTCGTCCAGGACCGAAGCTCTGAGAAGGATGCACAGATTTACTGATTCGGTAATCATAATTGATGAAGTGCAATCAATACCGATAAGGTGCGTATATTTGTTTAATCTTGCTATGAATTTTCTTTCCGAATTTATGGGATGCACGATAGTGTTATGTTCCGCTACACAACCTACATTTGAACAGTGCAAGTATCCTATAATGCTTGACAAAGATAGCTCGATGACAGGGGATTATACAAAGGATTTTGAAGATTTTAAAAGAACTGAAGTTGTATCGTTGTTGAATAATCAGGGAAATACTTATGAAGAAGCTGCGGCAATATGTATGGACAAGTACCGTGAGAACGGGAATCTTCTGTTTGTAGTCAACACTAAAACTGCGGCGGCAGAAATATTCAGGAATGTAACGCAACTTAATGACGAAGAAGAAATCAAGGCAAAAGTGGTTCACCTCAGCACAAATATGTGTCCGGCGCACAGACGCAAGGCGATTGATGATATACGCCGTATGCTTGATAATAATGAACGTGTGATATGCATAACGACACAGCTTATAGAGGCAGGGGTCGATATCAGCTTTAAATGTGTAATACGTTCAAGTGCAGGTCTTGATAACATAGCTCAGGCGGCAGGAAGATGTAACAGAAACGGTGAAGATGATCGCAGGAATGTATATATAATCAAACTGAAGGATGAATATATCGAAAAGCTCGGAAAACTTAAAGAGGCACAGCGCCAATGCGGTTTGATAGTACGAAAATACGGATGTGAGCAACTGTTGTCGGTTGATATTATGAAAAGATATTTTCATGATTACTATGAAGATTGTGCCTGTGACAGTAAAGGCGATATGCTTGAATACCAAATCAGAAATTCAAATTACAGCCTTCTTGATCTGCTGTCTTGCAATATAATTTTCAGTAATGATAAAGGAAATTGGAAGTCAAGGCAGGCGTTCAAAACAGCAGGAGATAACTTCAGAATGATAGATAATAACACTATTGATATAATAGTGCCGTATAATGAAGAGGCGAGCAGAATAATCGAAGCTCTTAACGGTGAAACAACTATATCGCAGGCTCTTGAGCTTCAGCTTAAAGCACAGCAGTACATTGTAAATGTATACGATTATACATTTAAAAAGCTTGCTGAAAACGATGCTTTAAACGAGATCAAGGTAAGGCGGGATGAAAAAGTGTACATCTATGCGCTGAAAAAAGAGTTTTACAATAACGCTACAGGGCTAAGTACAGAGGGCAAACCTCAGGAAGCAATGTTCGTCTGAGTTTGCCTCAAATATCGGATATATACAACACGATGTGTGACCTGTCTGTTAGAACAGGCTGACATAAATATCAAAATGCAAAATACGGGTAAAAGCGAAAGCGCAAGCCCGAAAATAAAGGAGGTAAGAATTTTGAGCAAAACCGAACACGATAATATTGTCGAGTTCAAGGTGAGCGGAGATTTCGCACTTTTTGCAGACGTGCTGACACGTCCGGGCGGAGAAAAATTCAGTTATCCCATACCGACTTATGAGGCGCTGAAAGGCATACTCATGAGCGTATACTGGAAGCCGACTATTATATGGGTGATAGACGAGTGCAGGGTGATGAATAAGATCTCTATGGAACGTAAGGGCATCCGTCCGATCAAATACGGCGGAGGCAACGACCTTTCGTATTACACCTATCTTAAAGATGTGGAGTACAGGGTAAGAGCTCACTTTGAATGGAATGACAACCGTCCCGAGCTTGAAAAAGACCGGAACGAAAACAAGCATCATAACATTGCAAAACGCATGATACAGCGTGGCGGAAGGCGTGATATTTTCCTCGGTACAAGAGAATGTATGGGGTATGTCGAGCCTTGCAGTTATGATGAAGGTGTAAGCTATTATCAGGGTACAGAAATTCCATATGGCTTTATGTATCATGGCATTACTTATGCAGACGAAGCTGAGAGGGAAGAAGACAAGGGCAAACTTACCGTCAGATTCTGGCGACCTGTTATGAAAGATGGGGTTATAAAGTTTGATCATCCGAATGATATACCCGAATCTCAGAAAAGGCATATCCGTGATATGAAAATAAAGCCGTTTGATAAAGCACTTGATAATTTCAGCGGACTTGAAGAATTCGGCTTTATAGGCGGGGGTGATGATATTGAGTTGGACTGATGAATTGATGAGAGCATATGACATTCTGAATTCAACGAATGACCGGAATTTACTTCCGCTTTGTCATTCGACGCAGAATGCACAAATTACAATAGATATCAATTCAGATGGCACTATACCGTCAATAGGATTCGCAGAAAAAGTCGAAAAAGAAGATGCTGTTACAATAATTCCCGTAACAGAGGATTCATCGTCCAGAGGAGCGGGTATCAATCCGCATCCGCTTGCAGATAAACTGATATATATTGCAGGCGATTATCCTAAGTATGCAGATGTCAAAAAAAGCGACAACAGCGATTATTATAATGCGTATATCGAAAATCTGAAAAAATGGTGCGAGTCAGGCTCTGCACCGCAGGAAGTAAAAGCTGTATACACTTATCTTTCCAAAGGCACTATAATTGCCGATCTGATTGATGCGGGGATATTCACTTTGAATGAAAAAGGCAAATTATCCGATGAAAAGATAGCCAATACCGATCCCGCAGATTGCTTTGTGAGATTCAGCGTTGACGGAAAAAAGCTATGGAAAGACGAGAGCTTGTATCAGGCGTATATAGCGTATGTCTGCAACGATTGTGCAACTTCGGATATTTGCTATGCTTCAGGCGAACGTGGCGGTATAACATATAAGCATCCGTCTAAAATACGAAATACCGGCGATAAGGCAAAGCTGTTTTCCACAAACGATGAAAGCGGTTTTTCATATAGAGGAAGATTTGCGGATAAAACTCAGGCTACCGCAATCAGCTTTGACTACTCGCAGAAGTTACACAATGCGCTTAAATGCCTGATAAAAAAACAAGGCTATATTGTAGACGGTCTGTGCATTCTGGTATGGGAAAATAATCTTGAAGAAATTCAAAAGCCTTTTGAGGGATGCAGTTTTGATGACGATGAAGATGGCTATATTCCTGAAAGCAACACCGGCGAAATAAACAAAACGCTTACGATAGCTTCTATTACGGGTACCAAAAACAAATACAAAAGCGATTCTAAAACTCTTTTGATTATGTTCGACAGTGCTACAACGGGAAGACTTTCAATGACGGAATATGCTGAGGTTGCAACCTCGGATTATCTTTCTAACCTTGAAAAATGGCATAGAGATACCTCGTGGATATGCTATGGTAAACGCCGTTCTTTTTCTGTATATGAAATTGCCGCCTGTGCTTATGGCAATGAAGAAGGAAGTGTGCTTAAGCCGGGCGAAAAAACAAAAAAAGATGTTTATCAGCGACTTATTCCGTATATCGTATGTGGCGGAAGAATACCGCAGGATATAGTAAACCAACTGTTCATCAGAGCTTGCAGATACAATGCCTTTGATAATAAAAGCAACAACTGGCAAAGAGTTGTTAACTGTGCCTGCGGTATGATACGAAAAAGAATTATCGAAACAAAAGGAGAGTGTACAATGTCACTTGAAAAAGAATGCTGCGACAGAGATTATCTGTACGGCAGACTGCTTGCAGTAGCAGATTATGCGGAAGGTTCAACGTATGACGATAACGAAAACCGACCGACTAACGCAAAGCGCTTGATTGAGGCATTTTCAAATCACCTGTGCGAAACATGGAAGGTACTTTGTCTGAGTCTCAGACCATATCTCAACAGAATGAATATAGGTAAGAGAAGTTATTTTGAGCGTATGATAAATCAGATCACAGCGATGTTCCCGTTGGATTCCTACAACGATAATTCACCGTTGTCTTCGGAATTTCTGCACGCATACAGCTGTCAGATGAATGATTTTTTCACAAAGAAAACAGACGATAACAAGGAGGAAGAATAATTATGAGCACATTAGCAAACAAGGTAGATTTTGAGGTTATTATCTCAGCAACAGACGCAAATCCCAACGGCGATCCTTTAAGCGGTAACCGCCCCAGAATAAATTCAAAGGGTCTGGGTGAGATTTCAGATGTATGCATCAAGCGTAAGATACGCAACAGACTTCAGGATATGGGCGAAAGAATATTCGTACAGAGCGATGACAAGTGTGATGACGGATGCGACAGCTTAAGAGCAAGAGCGGATTCTTGCGATGAACTCAAAAAAGCATCTTCAGGCAAGAATACCAACAAGGATGAATACGCAAGGATTGCTTGTGAACAGTGGATAGATGTCCGCAGCTTTGGTCAGGTGTTTGCACTTAAAGGAAAAACTAAAGATGAAAATGTTTCAGCAAGTGTGAGAGGACCGGTATCAATCAGCATAGCAAAGAGTGTTTCACCTATATACATATCAAGTATGAAGATAACCAAAAGTGTTAATAGTGAAAGTGGAAAAACTGAAAAGGACTCATCCACTTTTGGCTATAAACATCGCATCGAATTCGGTCTGTATGTATTCAAGGGCAGTATTAACTGCCAGCTTGCTGAAAAAACAGGCTTCAGCGACGAAGATGCGGAAAAGATAAAAAAGGCACTTGTAACGTTGTTTGAGAACGATTGTTCTTCAGCACGCCCCGAAGGAAGCATGCAGGTGTGCAGAGTTTACTGGTGGAAGCATGATGGTAAAACGCCTAAGGTATCTTCCGCAAAGATACATAATGCTGTTCATATAAAGGAAAAGGCTGAGCTTAACGGAAAGGAACCTAATTCTGTAGAAGATTATGATATTGTTCTCAACAATCCCGAGGGTGCAGTACAGCCTGAGATAATTGACAATATTTAATGAGCTACAGCGAAGATGAATATCTGATGATTTCCGGCATACAGCATTTTGTGTTTTGCAAACGACAATGGGCATTATTGCACATTGAACAACAATGGAACGAAAACTACCTCACGGTTGACGGCAACATTCTTCATCGTAATGCACACGACGGAGATTTTACCGAAATGCGAAGGGATGTTATTGTTACCAGAAGTATGCCGGTTTCTTCATCGGAATACGGTATCAGCGGTGAATGCGATATAGTTGAATTCCATAGGTCAAAAGACGGAATATGTCTTTTTGGCAGAGAAGGGAAGTACAGCGTTATCCCCGTAGAATATAAAAGGGGAAGACCTATTGACAGCGACTGTAACGATCTTCAGCTTATCGCACAGGCTGTTTGCCTTGAAGAAATGCTGTGCTGCAGCATACCATACGGATATATGTATTACGGGCAGATAAGACGCAGGGTGAAAGTTGAGTTCACCGATGAACTAAGAGTAAGACTTTCGTCTGTGTTGAACGAAATGCACAGGCTGTATAAGGCACACCATACACCTGTTGTAAAAAAGAGCAGGAGTTGTAATGCCTGTTCGATGAACAATTTATGTTTACCGTCGGCAACATCTTCGTCAGCATCGGAATATATTAAAAATCGCTTGAAAGGGGACAGTATATGAGAAAGCTCAGAAATACGCTTTATGTGATCACGCCTGACAAATATCTGTCCCTTGACGGCGAAAATATAGTAATGCACAGCAAAGACGATACGCAAACACGTATTCCTTTGCACAATGTCGAGGATATTGTGATATTCGGCGGCAGGGGAGCCAGTCCTGCATTGATGAATAAATGCACTGAAGATAATATCGGGCTTACATTTATGAGCCACAGCGGAAAATTTCTTGCAAGAGCAGAGGGAGCATTCAGCGGAAATGTGTATCTGCGACGGGAACAGTTCAGAATAGCGGATGATGAGGCGAGAAGTCTTTCTGTAGCAAAGAATTTTATTATCGGAAAACTGTTTAACAGCCGCTATGTTATCGAAAGAGCAGTAAGAGATCATTCTTTACAAGTTGATGTTGATAAACTGAAAAACCGTTCCGACCTTCTTTCACAGGCTATAATCAAGTGTCAGAGCGTTTCTGATATTGATACTTTGCGTGGAATCGAGGGAGAATCTGCACAGCTCTACTTTTCGGTTTTTGACGAATTTATACTTCAGCAGAAAGATGAGTTCCGTTTTGTAACAAGAAGTAAACGGCCGCCGCTTGATAACGTCAATGCTTTACTGTCTTTTTCGTATTCTGTTGCAACCGGTATGTGTACCTCTGCACTTGAAACTGTAGGGCTTGATCCTTACGTCGGGTTTATGCACACAGACCGCCCCGGCAGACGGTCGCTTGCGCTTGATCTTGTAGAAGAATTCCGAGCGATAATGTGCGACAGATTTGTTATAAGTCTTATCAACAAGCGCATTATAAATAACGGCGATTTTGAGAAGAAGGAAGATGGCGCAGTATTATTAAGCGAAGACGGCAGAAAGGTCTTTTTGACGCATTGGCAGAACAGAAAACAGGATGTTGTTATGCATCCGTTTTTAAAAGAAAAGGTTGAATGGGGTCTACTTCCTTATATACAGGCACTTCTGCTTTCAAGATATATCCGAGGCGATCTTGATGAATATCCTATGTTGCTCTGGAGGTAGTTATGCTTCTGTTAATAACTTATGATGTAAACACCGAAACATCGGCTGGGAAAAGTCGACTTAGAAAAGTTGCAAAACAATGTGTCAACTATGGTATCAGAGTTCAGAATTCGGTTTTTGAATGTGTTGTAGATGCAACTCAGGCACATGAACTGAAATTTAAACTCAAAGAACTTATTGATACAGAAAAAGACAGTCTTAGATTCTATAATCTTGGCGATAAATACTCAAATCGTATTGAGCATTATGGAGCTAAGTCTGCAATCAAGGTTGAAGAACCTATGATTTTCTAAATTTGTGCGAATGTGTAGTGCGCAGAATTTACCGTAGACATTCGCACACGATAATTTACTTATAAAGGAAATTATCAAAGCGCAAATTTAGTTTTTAATGATTTTATTGAGGGAAAATGTCCGAAATGTGATATTTAGCTTCAAAATAAAGATAATCATTGTATAAATTTGCTGTCGCCCTCTTCACGAGGGCGTGGATTGAAATGCCGAACTCATCAAGTAACTCAATGAGCGTAGGTGTCGCCCTCTTCACGAGGGCGTGGATTGAAATCGTCACTCTGCGGCTTATAACCTACAGATGACGGTCGCCCTCTTCACGAGGGCGTGGATTGAAATTCCGCTTTTGCCTATCTTGACCTTAACACTGTTGAGTCGCCCTCTTCACGAGGGCGTGGATTGAAATCGAGGTTGCAAGGTTCTTTAAATCGGCATACTTTCGTCGCCCTCTTCACGAGGGCGTGGATTGAAATCTACGAAAATTAACATAGAAATCACAATCATAAAGTCGCCCTCTTCACGAGGGCGTGGATTGAAATTGACTATAGTGATATTTTACAGTGTCTTATCTACAGTCGCCCTCTTCACGAGGGCGTGGATTGAAATTCTCCCACAAGCGACAAAGACACACAACAATAAGTCGCCCTCTTCACGAGGGCGTGGATTGAAATATATTCAATAGGTTATTCTGATTTCTGGCTTATTGTCGCCCTCTTCACGAGGGCGTGGATTGAAATAAGTATGAACGTCATTTGTTAAATGATGAAGACAGTCGCCCTCTTCACGAGGGCGTGGATTGAAAAGGTCACGGCTGACAGCTACTACAACAAAGAGAAAGTCGGGCTCTTAATCTACATGATGCTTGCTCACCACGGTACACAGGAATGGTGTACAGTATCTTGTCTGGCGATTTCCGAAGCATTTCTTTGCGCTACATTGACAATTTCGATGCGAAAATGTATATGTGTGAAGAGAATTACGAGAAGTTAGAACCAGGGAAAATCACGGAAAAGAAGCCTTTTGGCCTTGATAACCGAATTTATAAGCCCAATTACGAAAATAACCTTGAACCCATTGGATTCAAGGTTAAAGCGGAAGTTCTGATTTGAACTTCCGCTTTTGGTTTTATATTAAGTTAATCTCTGTCAGTCGGTCATACGATAACGCTTCCCAATGTGCGAGCGTATTTCTCGCATCACGCATTTTTTTCAGCATTTCAAACTCCGGTAAGTCGATGATTTTTTGTGAACGGCAGATAAAGTACAGTTGTCCGATCTCCAAGTCAGTAGCCTTGTCAACAACATCATTGTTTGAGCTTTTGATTGGAAGAAAGCGTGAGATCTTGCTTTCGTACTTCCTGATGAGGTCAGCTCGGAAATTTTCAATCTTTGGAAATACAAGTTTTATCTGAGCTTCCCATACAGCCATTCTCACTCGTTCTTTAAGATTAGTGACCTTTACCTCGTTTTCTTCAAAGACCTTTGCTGAAACATTGTAAGGATTCTGTATCAGGTTTGTTCTTCTCGATGCGAGCATTGCTGCAAGCTCCACGTTGTTGTGTGCTATGTTGCTTGCGACTTCACATAAGTACATCTTTTCAGCTCTGCTGCATTTAAGGTCAGAAACCAATGTAAGACAAAGCATCATGCAGTCGTAGTCAGTTACATAATCGTTATACCTGAAAGTTGTCAGATGTTTTGAGCCCGGTACGTTCATACCATCTAAGATAATAATGAACACACCATGTTCATGTACATCTTCACAGTTTTCAAGGTACTCGACAACAGAAGATGCCCATTTGGAAGCATCATCCGGCTTTATGTCCGTAAGACAAACATAACGTTTGTTCAGCGGAGTCACTTTATTCTGTCCAAGAAACCTTTCAGGACTGCCGTGTGTTGTTGGCCAATACTTCTTTTGCTCCTCTTTACTACAATAGCGTTTCATAAGATAAGAACCTGGATCTTCTACCTTTGAAACATCAAGTACATCAAATGTCCTGTTGTCATTGGCATCTGCGAGCTTTTGCTCAAGAGTTTCCGTCATAATATCCAGCCACGGAATATCTGTATCAAATAGGAGCAGTACGGACTTGTCATCAGCCAGCGTGTCTTTCAGATCATCAAGAAATCTTGCGGAGTTGACAAGCCTGCGCCACCAGAGTTCACCTGTCATACTGTTACAGCCTCCTCAAAGTATTCGCTGATGCTCTTTTCTACCTGTTCCTGATTGCCGAGATACTTGCGGAAACCGTCCGTTGCAAAGCGGTAATTTCCTTCCATAACCGTGATAACATTCAGATCACACATTTCATTAAGTATTTCAGACAGCTGTTCAGGTTTCAGAATAGTAACACGGTTGATGCGGTATTCCTCAGCAATTTTCAGAAGATCAGCTTCGGTGTAGCCCTTATCGTTCGGCTCTGCATAGTACAGATACGCTATGATAAGTGCTATGATATGGTAGTTGCTGTGTCCCTCTTCCTCTGTGAACAGCGTAGCTTCAAACTTCTGATCTACAAGCTCGGTGAAAGCCTTGTCTGAAAGCACCTTTTTATAATGGCTCTCCGTTACTTCATATGTCGGAGTGGAGGATTCGTTATATCCTGCGTAATCTTCGTTCTTCATAGCTTCCAGGAGCTTCTGGCAATAGAACTGTATCAGACCGGGATAATTGTATGTAGAAGCAAGAATGCTGTCAATGATCTTCTGATTGAATTTGAAACCGAGATAAGCAAGTATGCTGGTCAGGAGCTTTGTGGCTTCTTCACGGCGGAACTGCTTTATAGTGATCGGTGTCAGGTGTATCAGATTTGAATTCATGTGCATTGACTTTCTGTTATAACGGCTGAGATTATGCAGACCTGCCATAACTAGCTTGAATCTGTCGGAAGGCAGATTTTTCAGTGCTGTGATCGGCTGATCTTCTGTTTCACCGCTTGTTGCGATAAAGGTGTCGGCTTCGTCCAACATAAGGAGCAGGTAGTTGATACGCTTTTTAGGATCATCGCTCATCAAGCGTCTTTGGATATGTCCTGCAAGTTCGTTCCAAGTTTCACACTTGCAGTCTGCGTCAAGAATATCTTCAAGTATCAGTTTATCGCAGACCACTTTGAGAGCATCTGCCGCTGTCATATCCTTGATCTCGATCCAAACGGCTCTGTCTCCGTTAGCGTTTCTGTCAATGTTCTTTCTTGCCATTTTCAGCAGAGCGCTCTTTCCGAGCTGTCTGCCGCCGTATACGAGGTTTGCACCATCGGGAGATTCGATAGAGGTGAGTTCGGTCTCTCTGCCAGTGAACAGCTCAGGCGGCATATCCTGTCTTGATGCTTCTACAAACGGCTGATAGTAAGCAAACGGCAGTGTGACAGCCAGAAGCCTTCTCAGAACAGTATTCTCGGCGTAATGCTTTGCCAGATAGAAAAGAATAACACGGTCAATAACAATGAATGTTTTGGAGAACGACTTTTCTTCTTTTATCTTTCTTGCAAGCCTTCTGCGTTCCTCGATGTTCAGTGCGAAGTCCAACAGAACAAGAGTGTGCTTAGCCGTTGAATTTGCCGATCTGAACTTGTCCATAAGTGCATCGCAGTTGTATGTTCCATAAAGGCAAAGCACACGGAAGCCCTCAGTTTCGCTCTTTGAGCCAAAGGCAGGAATGTGATGGACATAGTTTACCTTGCCGATCTGCTTTCGGCAGAATACATGATATGCTTCAAAATCTATGCTTTCATCGGGATCAATAGAAACGGGCTTGAATCCCAGCTTAGTCAGGAGGTTTGACAGCAGTTCCGTATTTGCCGGGCCTCCTCTCGGGATCCAGTTTTTGAGCAGATTTGCACCGCCCTTAGTCTCTTTACGGGCGTTGTTTGTCAGAACTTGCAGAGCCTTTTCAAGATCCTTTTTGCCCGAATACTCATAAATAGTATCAGCTATGTCACGGCCTGCACCGCGCACAGCACGGGAGTTGGTGGCATATTCGTCTATAAATTCCTTAAAATAGCCGAAAGGCTCGTCTGAGTAGTCAGATATAGCGTTTACATCACCACGAAGGATACAGCCCATGATGAATTCAGCCGATGAGAAATTCTGATCGTTTATCTTCGCTTCTATCATTTCCTTGCTGAATACACCAAAGTTGTAGTTAGGATTGCTTGCAATATCATCAAGCTGGCGCATAAGCTGTTCGCCCTTCTTTTCGGCCTTGACGGATATATCATGCCTCAGCACTTCAAGAAGTCTGACATAGAAGCCGTAATCTCCTGTTATCTTGCTGATACGGTACCAGTCATCGGCTATTGACCAAATCTTATCCTTTTCACCGTTGATATTGGAGATTGTACCATAGCTTTCACAAAGTTCAAGCTCAGCATAGAAGTCCTGGCTCTTGGTCTCAAAGCGTTGTCTTGCCTGCTTGAGACAATCGTTGTACTGTGCCAGATCCTTATGCTCGGTGATCTCCTTAATGTCCATATCATCTCCGTAAGCTTTGATAAGACGTGCAGTACGGAAATTATGCTTGGATTCATCGTTGCTGAGTATTTCTGTGAAACGCTCATGGAGTTCAGGGTGAGACTTTGAAGCGTGTCTTTCAATTCGTGAAAGTATGTTGAATCCGGGGACACCGCAGAATGTAGACTGCATTTCCGGGAGATAGCTGTCATTCAGCAGTACGTCTTCACCTTTGAGGAAGTCGATGAAGAAATAGCGCCTTGACTTATTGTTGTATGTACCGTTCATCTTAGCCAGTATTTCCTCAGCGGCTCTGCGTATGCTTTCTGTACCCCAATCAAAACCGTTATTCAATATAGAATTGCAGGAAGCGATTATGTCATTCAGCTCGCTGATCACTTTTGGTGCAAGTTTATCATAGTGAGAAGAAACATAATTATTATCATTACTGCTCGAATGTTCAGCAACAGAAAGCCAGTCACAGATACATGACAGTATGCGGCGTATTGTGATAACAACGTTGTTGCGCTTGCTACCCTTGATCTTGTCATGAGGCCTTGAAATGTGTCTGCCTTCATCAAGGATAACGTCCCTTGCCTTATCCCAATATCCGTCGATGAATTTATCCATTTTTTTAATGTCAATGTTATCAATCAATGCTGTTTTTCCTGAACGGATAAACAAATCAGTGATCGCTTTTTTTGCATACTGATACTTATTAATATCATTTTCGGCAACGATATTCAGGCAGGTTCTGAGTTCACTGTCATCGTTAGAGAACATAAATTCACGAAGTCTGCGGACTTGTCCCTGACTTTCAAATACATCGTTGCGCATATCTACGGATTCACAGCAAGCCTGTGCTTCTGCAATAATAGATTCAAGTACATGAGCGCTGGTTTTATAGCCTGCAAATGAATCCATACCATAGCCGGTGTTTTCACGAAAAGATACAAGATCATTTATCAGCGGAAGCAGTGCAGGATACTGTTCCAGACCATAGTCCTCTATAACAACTGCAAAGTCACCGATGCTATAGTCGGGAATAGACGGTGTGTTGAAAAGTGCATACAGAGCAGAAGCTGCAAACATGGAATGTGCCGTATACGGTAAATACTTCTGCACTTCTTCATAAACAGCTAGTATCTCTGTGCTGAGATACTCCGTATCCATGAGTGGACTGTTAAAAGCGTAAGCAGCTGCTGTATCTATCGCCTTGATTGTCTGTCCGACATAGACAGTCTCTCCGTTTTCATCTGCTCTTGTTTTCTTAGATGATGCAGAAACTTCCGATGCACCGTTAAGATAAGCGAGGAGACAGTAAAGGTGGTCTGCGTCAAAGCTGAAAGCCGTTGAGATAACTGTCGTATCGTCCAGATCGAGTACATCGAAACCGTCAGCATCTTTATATTCCTCATAAGCTGTCTGGAGCGATTCCTCCGGCTCAGAAACAGCTTCGTTTATCATATCATCTTCATCGTCAAAGCTGTCTTCGTCGGTTTCGTCGTTGTTTTCGGCAGCAGATTCAGCTTTCTTGTCTTCAAGTTTCTTCATCAAAGCCTGTCTGCGTTCACTTTCGGCACACAGACCGGCATATTTTTCTGCATTTTCATAATCTTCTGCTTCAAAATACAGTTCGGCAAGTTCGGTATATGCAAGAGTGTCTCTCTGAGCATAACGCTCTTTAATTTTATTGCGTTTTACAATATCAAGCCAGTCAAGCATTTCGCTGATAGCTGAACGGTAGTTTTTCATAAGCCTGTAGCAGCGTTCTTTTCCTATGGTATAATGAAGTATACGTCCCAATTCACTCGGAGCGCATAACTCCATAAGTTCATTCAGAACACGGAGAGCATTTTCGTAATCCTGGATCTTAGAGTAGAACTGCTGCAGGGCTTCAAGAGTTTTGGGATTCTTTGAAGTACGGTTTGAATATTTTTCAACAAACGCACGAAGCTCCTCTAAGTAGCCGAGTTCCTCGTTCTCGTTGCTGAGAGCAAGGTAGCACATAATGACCTGAGCAAAGGCGACTTCCCACTCTTCATCATCCATGTGCTGTTTATAGATCTCCATAGCGCCTGTGAAGTCTTTGTTTGTAAACAAATAATTAGCAGAAGCTATTGTGATTCCGTTTAAGTTTATGGATTTAGAAACAACAGGCTCGGACTTTGGCTTAGAAGGTTCTATGCCTCGCCTCATAACGGAAACAACATATTTATTTGCCATTTTAGAAAGTGTAAATTTTACGTTGATAGGCTCAAACTGTTTTGAGAATATATTCTTTACCTGATTTTGAAGCGATGCATCTTTGATGTCCTTAACCGCAAAAGGATATTCTCTGCCGTCATCGTCTTTGACTGTACCTTTCCATTCAAAATAGTTATAAGTAACTATCTTTCCTTTATGTTCTTTAGTAATGTCAGGCTCAGTGTCAGACACAGAGGACTTAATTTCAGCTGATTCTTCCTTTTCATCAACAGGAACTTTTGAAAGAAAATCAGTTATTTTATTTTCAATCTCATCAGAAGGATAAAACTGTCGGAGTCTTTCAGACAGTATCTTGGCATCAGACAGCTCTGTATTGTACTTCACATAGTCCTTACCCAATACTTTAAGGACTTCTAAAAGATTTTCTTTTATTTCTTCTGATGATGTGTGTTTCAGAACATAATCTATTCCTGAAATATCCTTTGAAATAACTGATGCTTTCCTCAGCACTTCTGATGCTTCAGCAATTTCTTCCGGCGATCCTGATAACAGATAAACTGCAGAGAAGGCCGCTGCCAGCTGATACAGCCCGTTGTACTTTTCAGAGCCCTGATAAGCGGCACAGTATGCGTAACGGTAGTTTCCTGCATAGAAGAATGACTCCGAAGCCGCACTGTATTCATTATGGGAAAGCTGAATGTGTGCGAGCATAAAGTTTACTCTGGAATTGAAATCCCACTCGTTATCCTCGATAATATCCCATATAAGATTTATTGCTTCATCGTACTTTGTTTCCTCGTGGCTCTGCAAATAGCTTTGAAATTTATTATAAGGCTGTTCAAAGGCCTTCTTTTCATGTGGTTCCATTGCTTTGTAAGCCCGTGAAACTGATTCTTTATCACCCTTCAACTGTTTTATTTCTATGGTCAAAGGCTTTACTTCAACTGTTAAAGGTTTAGGCTTAGCGGCAGGCTCGGTTACTTTTGCTGGGGCAGAAACAGAAACAGCAACTGTGTTATCTGCAAGAGATGGCTCTTGCATAACGATTGTATGCTGGCCGTACTCGTCAACCATTCCGATTTGATCATACCTGATCGTTGCCATTGACGTAACCTGAACAGAGAGCGATTCTTTCCCATCATTCTCAGCAATTATTCCTTCAATGACCTGTCCTGACAGGTTAGTGAAGCGAACGCGACTTCCCGGCAAAAGCGCAGAAAGCTTATTGTCTAACAAACTCATAATAAACCTCCTAATAAAAATAGTTTTATACAATTGGTCGGCTGTATAAGATTATTATACTATATTTTTGGCTAAAGTTCAATAATATTTTATGAAATATGACAATATATCATTGTAGGATTTCAATAGAAGGGTGACAAAAAGAAAAAAGATTGGCAGAAACGCTTGACATAATCTATTGGAAAGGCACTGCAATTTTGCTTTACCGGAACAATGAAAAAATAAATTTTTCTTGACTGAGGTATAAAAAATGATATAATTATATTTAGCTGAAATTCTGAGTATTTATGGGGACTATAAACAAATGTATTTTATTGTATGTGATGATAATAAGGATTTTGCGGATTATTTCGGTAAACAATTGTCTGAAACCGAACCTGACAGTATTGTAAAAGTATTTCATTCAGCCAAAAGATTGCTTTTCAATTTACCTGAGTTATCCGGATATGTTGATGCGATTTTCCTGGATATAAACCTTGAAAACATGAACGGTATCGATGTGGCTGTCGATATTCAGCATCGTTATCCGAATATCAGCATTGTGTATATCACCGGTTACCCTGACGACTATTCGCAGGCGATATTCAATTGTCCGCCGGATGTTGTGCCTGCTGCATTTCTTGTAAAGCCTGTGAAAACCGAATATCTGAAAAATGCCATCGAGCGTATTAAAGGGATAAATCGGAATTCGGAAAACGATAAACGTTTTATATGCGTCAAAACCCAGCAGGAGAAATATATTATCCGTACCGATAAAATCACGCATATTTCCGTTCAGGGCAGAAAGCTGACTATTTATACGCCTTGCGAGGAAACAAAAGAGATTACCGTCAACAGTACGCTTTCTCAGTTTATGAATATGTTGCCGAAAAATTTTGTGCAGTGCCACAAAAGCTACTGTGTCAATCTTGAGTATGTCAGGAATTTTAACGGATGGAAAACAGTCACTCTGACCGACAATACCGAGATCGATATAGGTCGTAGTTTTGTAAATGATTTCAAGCGTATCGTTACGGAAATGTATTCTGTGTTACAGCACTGACGGAGGGCATATGGATGAACAATTAATAATCGATATTCTTTATTTTATTTTTCATGACGTGTTCCAGTGGCTGTCGTATTTTACGATTCTTACACTGATGCTGACTCCCAGATTCAACAGGGCGTTCATCATCCTTGTTCCGTTTGCTGTCGCATTCAGTCCACCTGTTTATCCGCTTCTTGACGACAAATATTTCTCACAGTATTTTCTTGTTGCAATGATGGTGATAACCGTTCTTGTCTGCTTCAAAGAGAAGAAGCGCATCTGCATTGCGGCGCTTGCCTTATCACAGCTTTCACTTACGTTGATAGCACTTGTGTCAACTTCTGTTGTTTACAATGTACTTGGCTATTACCCAACAGAGGTGCGACCATATACCAAAGACGCAATCATATATACTGTTGTACTTGATATAATACTGTGGATCAATTTCCTGATATTGCTCAGAATATGGAATAAGCTGCTCAAGCGTAAAAATACAAATAGTCTGGGGTATTTCTGGCTGTTCCCGTTTGGACAGGGACTGTTCTTTACTGCGTGCCTGTTCAGAGCGTGGGAAGAGATGGACAAATATCTTCTTACCAATCCTTATCTGATAGTAGCCGTAGTAGTTGCTTTGCTGTCCGATTTCCTTATGTATCATGCGCTTAAGGAAAACAGCCATGTTCAGGAAATGAAACAGACTATAGCGTTGCTTGAAAACGAGATGCAGCTACAGCTTAAATATTATGACGACCTTGCGGAGCAGTATACGCAAATCAGGGAATACAGGCACGATATTCTCAATCTGCTTGCGGCGGCAAGGACACTGACCTATACCGGCGATGATATAAGCATGCAGGAACGTGATTCACTTCTCAGCGAAATGGAAACCAAGGCTGAGAAAATGTCGGTGCCGATTTATTGCGGTGACGCTCTGGTAAATGCTGTTCTCTGGCAGAAAAGCAACGAAGCCAAAAAGAAGAATATCGGATTTACCGTAAACATGGATAAATCTGAAAAGCTTAATCTTGAGAGGATAGATACCTGCTCGCTGCTCGTTAATCTTATTGACAATGCAATGGAAGAGGCGGCAAAACACGAGGATAATTCTTTCGTAACTGTCACTATCCGGAGAAAAGCCGGTTTGCTCTTTATCGAAACGACAAACAATACCGATATGACTATTGACACAGAGGATAAGCCGAAAACAAAGAAAACGGGAGATCACGGACACGGAACGGATATAATTAACCGGATAGTAGAGAAGTACAATGGCGCTTATGTACTCAATGCCGACGGCAATACGGCACGATCGGTAGTTTCACTCACTGAAATCGGCTGATTGCATTTCATTGCAGAAAATGTGCATATTATGACAAAATATCGCCGTTAGCGTTTTTTGTTGCTATAATACTTATGTAATCACATTTATACGGCATTTTCCGCCGTTAGATGTCTTCCTTATTCCCATATCCAACGATAGCAGAAGTTGCTTTATCAGCTTCTGCTATCGTTCTTTTTTTGACAAAAAACGAGTTGTAACTGCAATTGATGACATAAAAAGTGCATTTTGTGTATGAAAACCACCTTTTGATTTTTATAGCTATAATAGGAGATAGCAAAATAAACAGAGGTGAAAATCTATGCTTGATACGCAAAAGTGCAGATTCTGCAGGAATGCAGAAGTCAGACACGGTATTATCGGAACGTCATATTTATGTGCCGTACATAATAGCGCTAAGGTGAAAAAGAATTTCTGCTGCGAGAAATTTGTTCAGGATGATGACATGGTACTGGAATACGCTCTTTTCAAAGCACGCGATCCGCATAAAAAGTACGAATGTGGCAATTGTGTCTACAGAGAGGGAATATTAGAAGGTCATGTGCTGTATCACAAATGCCGGTATCTGAACATAACATTCTGCAAGGAATTCTCGCCGCATACAGCCGTTTGCCTGTATCATGAAAGCGGCGGAAAAGAAGCAACGATAAATTTAATGTGCGATTTGGTTAAGCAAGCTCACAGTTACGATAACGGCAATACAGATGGTAATAATAACAAATAAACTTGACAAAGGGTGAAGCATATGTTCAATGAAAAGTGCTGCCTGATGTGTATATTCTATGCAACCAAAAAAAATTGTATCGGCATCAGGAAGAATTTCTGTGTAAGGCACCAGATGAGAGCCGTACCGGGTAATATCTGCGAATATTATATACGCGATTACAAGAAAGTGATGCATTACAATAATTTCAGATATACTCGCGATAACGAATCGAAACACACTTGCGAATACTGCGCAAATCGTGCAGGCAAGCCGGGAAAGACAAAAGAACGTATACATTGGTGCAAAGCAATGAATGTTGATTTTCCCGACGACTTCAATCCTGTGTGGCATACCTGTGACAGCTTTGTTGACGGAGGAGATGACGCATTTATAGATTGTCTGTGCGATGAATATTATGAAGCACTGGAAGAAATGAGAGGAGGAAAAAAGTAATGCCAAGATGGAAAAAAGAGCAGTATATGGATGCATCCGGAGCGTGGAGAACGCCCGATGAGGATTATATTGATTACTCAGGATCATGGAGATCGCCGGACGAGGACTACGTTGATGCGTCCGGCGCATGGCGCTCGGTGAACGATGATTATGTTGATGAAGACGGCAGCTGGAGAAGCCCCGGAGAGCAGTATAAGGATCGTTCGGGTGGGTGGCGCTATTGATTTAAATCTAAAGGAGATTTGACAAATGGATTTTTCGCTTAGTACGATATTGATTATAGTATTTGTTTTCTGCTATTTTGCATTCGGACTTATCGGTGCGGCAAGGTTTGCAGACAACAAGCTCGGCAGGTTTTTCAGCGATCCCAAGAAAACATGGATGAAGGTCGTGTTTATAATTCTCGGTGCATTTGTGTTTGCGTACATAGAATTTGCACGTATCATTATTACGGGAATAATCAAGCTGGTTCAGCTTTTGATCAAAGGCTGGTAACTGTATGAAGATAACAGACGGTGTATGTAGACGTATTCTGAATGCAATGCCGATGAAACCGCCTGAAATAGGAGGCATTCTCGGAAGCTCAGACGGCATAATAAGCAGGTATCAGCTTGATGATGGGTGTAACAGCGGTTGTGGATGCTTCTATTCACCGGATGTCACCAGGCTGAACACGACAATAAAGGCATGGCAAAGGGAAGAAATTGCATTCAGAGGGATATTCCATACGCACTTTTTCGGTGTCTGTACATTGTCCGAGGGTGATATACGCTATATCAATACCATTATGGAATGTATGCCGTCAAGCATCGAACACTTATACTTTCCGTTGGTCGTGCTTCCGGAAAAGCAGATAGTTCCGTTCATTGCGGTACGAAACGGAAGAAAAATTGAAATTATGAAAGATGAACTTGTTATTGTATAAAAGGAGGTGATAGCATGAAAGAAGTAACAGAAATCAGATTACCTGAGGGTACATTCTTCGGTAACTGCCGTGATTGTCGCTATGCCGACTGGAACGATAAGGACCAGTATGGCAGAGTACACTGCGATGGTGGATACGGCGGATATAACAATCCGTCAGACAGAAACGGATGTTTTTACTGGAAGGAAGACTAAGTAGTATGTATCCCAAATATCCAGAATGCAAACGCCCGGAATAAAACCGGGCGTTTCAGTTTGTTGAAAAAGTCTGAAACACCCTCGAAAGGGTGTTTTTAAATTAAATCTTTTTTGCGAGATTTAGCACATAATTCTCAAATTCTGTAGGCAATCTGAGATTATATTTGTCAACATGATACGCAAGGTCACTCCACCATGAGTATTTCCCATCGGAGAAAAGCTCAAGACTGAACAATCCGCTTACTCGTTCATTGGTAAGCCTATCTTTTGCAATTTTTGCTTGAACCATTATACACTTACCTTCATTCTTTAAGTACGAAACAATCTTTTGCTTTTCAGGATAAGAGTGTTTACAAGCGGAGTCTTTTATCGACACTTCATTGTTGCAACCATATTCTGTAAAATTACAAAGACTTATCATATTATCATCTCTTTTTTAGCTTAAAGAAAACATATGTGCTGATATCTGCCTTTAGTGATAAATCGAATGTTGTTCCTATACAACTTGAAGTCAAAAATTTTGAAAATCAACCAAATGGGCTATATTTGAATGTAATACTAAGCAAAATAAAAGAATCAGCCGTCGTGACGGAGAGCCACACCGATTACTCGGAAGCATCTACTCCGCTGGTAGCTGATTTTGGTATCAGTTTATCACAACTTTTAGCAAATGTCAACCCCACTGACAAAAGGTTTTTAAAATATGTGCCGGATAACTTCTTATCGACAGAGCAAATCGAAGCAAAGCGTGAAGCTCAGAAGAGTGATTACAAAAATTACAACAGATATGTTGAGGTATTTGAAAATGACAAAAACGGTAGCAATAACAAATTCTCTCTCTGAACCAGTTGAAGAAAAAGATAATCTCATAGCTGTATACAATATCTATACAGATAAACTCGTCAAGTCATTAAAACTCGGCGGTTTCCCAATGCCGTCTATAGCGGTTATAAAATCTGATATGGGACACGGAAATTACGGCGAATGCTCCTTTGTTTTTGACAAATCAACGATTGATCCGAAAGTTGATAAAAGAAACAAGGCTTATGGTGGTGATGAGTGGACACATACTTATCCTAGTATAGACAACTTTAAAAATCTCTTACTTGACATATTAGATTTAGTTTGATATAAGATTTACATATTACGTTTAAACAGCACTTTCACGGTGCTGTTTTTATATTACCCGTTTTACAAAAAGAAAAATCGTTATGGATGAAAAAATCACAACATCGGAGCCTTGCAAACGCCGAAATAGGCGTTGATACAGCGCATCTGGGCGATATAATTCAGAGTGCGTATATGCAGACGGTTTTCGATGTGACGAAGGGTGCGGATTACCGTGCGGCT
>ENA-OWPN01000210-OWPN01000210.1-human-gut-metagenome-genome-assembly--contig:-NODE-210-length-101163-cov-5.975709_pt1 | contig 101163 bp, 83 predicted proteins | sample MGYA00248266_ERZ651850 | MGnify/ENA primary metagenome ERZ651850 (study PRJEB26924, sample SAMEA4378296) | human gut metagenome | biome: human gut; feature: human-associated habitat; material: faeces... | reverse complement strand
CCGTAGGTCAAATCTACTGAAAATAAAGCGACAATGCAAATCGCAGCGGTCAAAAGTTTAGGTTTCATAATAATATAATTTTAGGGTTACAGTATCGGTGTTTTATTGTACGGCTGCTTCCTGCATTTTCTTTCCCTCCTCGTTGCCCTTTTCGAGTTTGTCATACAACTCCTCGCTCATATCTTCCCAGCCCAATGCTTGCAGCTTTTCGAAAAGGGCGGCCGATTGCGCTTCAATCTGCCGGGTACAAGCGTCCTCCTTACACCCGTTTTCCATGAGATGTTTTACAAGGGCCGCATCGAGGGACTTCCCCAGAATGATGCACGTCTTGGGATACTGCGGATAGTACTCCAACGATTTCTCCGCGCAGAGGCGGGTAAACTCGTCGTAACATTGGAATTTGTTCCGGTACCCGAACGCGAGGTCGGCAAGCTGTGACGCAACGGTTTCACGGTCGGTCAGCGGGGCGAGGTAAACCTTATTCTCGATGGTCTTGTCGCCGACTTGGAAATGCTCCTTATAGAAAAATTCCGGGGTGATCTGGTGCGTGGTGAGTTCCACGTTCACCCACTCTTCCGGGTACATCTTATCCTCGTTCCGATAGCGGATAAACACATGGGCCGGGGCATACGCTATATACGCTTCCGCACCGAGGGATTCGGCCAGCACCTTAAAGTACATCGGCAGGGAACGGCACTGTCCGGTATGCGTCCGCATGACTTTGGTTACGAACTGCTTTGTAAAATCGTCCTCACCTCCGGTATCGGCAAAATCATAGATAAACGGTTTATGCCCGTTCCCGGAATAGGGTCGGAAAAAGTATTCCGTGAGTGCCAGATTCTTCCCGGTCTTGTAGCGTTCGAGTCCGTTTGCCGCAATGAACCTTTGCAGAAACGCGACGGTTGTATCTATACCGAGGCAATAAGCGTCGTAATCGAGGTCGCCGTCGAGGTAAGCCCACTCCGCAAGGAAGACCGCACGTTTTATGCTCAAGGGAATTTTCCCGTCGAGCATATCGGCCATTTCGAGATACGCCTGCCGGTAATGCCGGCTGCGGGATTCGCCCGGCGCTCCGTTCTGCGTCAGGCCGATCTGCTGGCCGTTCGTCCGATGCAGTGAGAATCCACAAAACAGAACGAAGATGCAGATTATTCCTTTTTTGAGCGACATCTTTTCCATAGGTTTATCAGCCAACGTGCAATTCAAAGTTAGCGGATAAATCCCGAAACACCAAGCCGCAACAACCTTACAAAGGCCATCGTACATATTTAATAATCAACAAATTGACAAAAATATTTTCTTACATTGAAATGACAGGCTGAAAATGTCCTGAAAACGCCCTGCAAAAAAGGGTAAATTCGAATCTGCCCGACAGGTTGCATGGCATAGATTTAGCTGTTCGCAGAAAAAACGTTATGTGTTACCACACCGCCTTAATCGCAGCACCGAAACAGCTATCTCTGCGCTTTGACCGGAAAGCAGATCTGATTCAGGTGTTCCGGCCGTCTTACCATGTTTCAGCATTTTCCCATGCGCAGTATCCGATCGTAACGTCCGAGGAAGAGATACAGTTCTTGCGCTGGGGGTTGATTCCCTTTTGGACGGACACTCTGGAGGATGCCATAGCAATCCGCAACCGCACGATAAACGCCCGGTCAGAAACGATCTTCTCGAAGCCTTCATTCCGGGAGCCGATCCGCAAAAAGCGTTGTTTGGTTCCGGCTTCCGGATTCTTCGATTGGCGGCATGAGGGTGAACGCAAAGTTCCCTACGACATTACCGTGCATGACCTCCCCATCATAGCTTTCGCAGGGATATTCGATTGCTGGCACAACAAAGAGCTTGATGAATACGTCGGAACTTATTCGATCATCACGACCGGGGCAAACGAAATGATGCGTTACATACACAATACGAACTTCCGGATGCCGGTGATTCTGCGACCGAAAGACGAGCAGCGATGGCTCGACCCGGAACTGTCCGAGAAAGAGATTATGGGACTGCTGAAGCCCTATCCCGACAAGGCTATGGCAGGGAATATCATAGATAACGATTTTATCCGGAAATCGCCTTACGACCCTTCGATCTTGAGCATGGCGATTCCCGGATAGATCGCTCTACGCTGTGGCCGCGCCCCCCCTAAATATGGGGCAGGTGGGATTCGCGCAGTATCGGCGCAAGCGCCTCGCACATTTCAAAGGACGCCCGGTTCCGGTCGTCGATGCGAATCTGGCCGAAGGCCATATACAAAGCCGAAACCTTTATCAACCGAAACAACCTTTGCTGGATTGTCGGATGCAGTAATGCAATGCTTTCCACAAAATTTTCCGTATTGAACCCATAGTTGTTCAAGACTTCCGCAAGCGGTTTGAGATTGGAATTCGATGCTACGATTTGATCCGACGCATGAGTTCGCCGGAAATCTCGTGCAGTTCCCGGCTGCGGGTCGGTTCCATTTCCCGGGCAACGGCCGTCAATCCCTGTGTCAGTTTCCAAAGGGAAGGGCCGCCGGAAAGCCCGTCTTCGGGATTACCGTTCATCAATAATTTCTGAACGCTCTCACCTTCGGATTTAAGGAGCTTATTTGCCTTGACGAGTTTCTTGAATTCGTCGTCGAAGTCCACCTTGACGCGGCCTGCCGCATGATGTTATCCCGGCTATACAGATTCTTCGTAAAGTCTTTGGTTGCCGACACCGTTGTTTCCGTTTCAAGGGCATAAGTGCGTTCGGAAAACTGAAGGTTATCGGGCAGCCGGGAGCCGAGGTGTACCTGCTTCATCAGGCTCTCACGCACCATCCCGTTCAGGCAGACACCATTGAGCAGATATGCCCGCATATCCACAGCCCCGTCCCCGTAGTCGGAGGTAGAGAACCGTGCGCCCATATAGACCATCACCGTTCCGTTGAATTCCGTCGGGATACTGATAGGTTCCGGGAGGATCGTTTCGACCCAGATTTTTGTGTCGCTCATATAAGCATCGCAGGGAACGGCGCCCTGGCTCATGGCTTCCGGCAGAAAGGCCGTAAGGATCTGCTCGCTGTTCAGACGCCGGTAGCTGTCCGACAACACACCGCGCACCTGGTTGCCGACAGTCCGCACCAGCACGCGCGTGCGCTCCGTCCACCCGGAATGTTCGTTGAGAATCTGCGTCGCAAGCTGCCGCTGCCACTCCGTACCTTCTGATAGCTGCCGGAGGTATTTCGAGGGGATATTCATCTTCTCGGCCAACTGCCCTACTGCGTGCGGATGAAGCGAGTAGCGGTTCTTATTAACATTCATCGTAATATATCCCTGTTCGGTGAATTTGATTACCGGAACCGTATCTTTCTTTTTGAGTTCAACCCCGATCGGGGCAATGAAATCCTGCGCGGAACGGTGTTCCGACATTAACCGCTGAAGCGTTTGTTTCACGTTGTTCTGGTTGCGGTCGATCATACGTTGCACCGTGTTCGTCACAACGTCGTTGAGTCCTTTCTGCAATTCGATTTTATTCATAGTTTCGGCCCATATTTAACCTGCCGGGCATGGCAGGGGTTAATAAATTAATAATTGATATTTTACCGGAATTAAATCGAATCAATGTCTTTATAAGACATTTGATTATCCCGGCTCTCGGAGCAAAGGGCAATAACAGGCGGCAAGGCCGGAGCCGGGGATCGAGGTATAAAAAAAGCACCTTTACGGTGCTTTTTTTGTGCCGAGACTTCAGCCTGCCACGGCGTAGGCTGCGCGTCTGTTATCTTTGCGCAGGAGCCGGAAGAATGACAAGAATATAAAATTTAGCAACTATTGGAAAAGAGAATTCCGAGAGAAACGACCAGCTTTCGATGCTTGGGTAGCACGTCAGTCAAACCAGCCAGCCCCTGAACCCGTAAGAGCGGCCGAACAGGAATAAAACACAAACAGATAGCTGCCTTTCAGCAGCTATCTGTTTCCGGGCTACCGACAAGGCCCCGATAGCTTCATAAATCGTCTCAATGTCTTTTTAGACATCCACACTCAAATCGTTTATCGCTTCCAGATTATCTCTTACATAGCGCTTAACCAACATAAGTCTGCGTCGTATTTCTACCTGGTAAAGTGCGGCGAGGTCGAAATCGAGCATCACGCGCTGGCCGCAGATCTCGAAGATTTTATTTTGGATAGGTTGAAGTTCCATTGTTTGGGTAGTGACGGGGTTCCGTGGTCAAAGATAGTAAGAAAAACCCGAACACGTTCAGAAATTGAAGCCCTATTTCTTGGATGGTATATCAAACCCCTCAACATCGAAAAACTCGCGGAGAGTAATGCCGAAGTACTCGCAAAGAATATAGATCGAATCCAGAGAAGGGGTGCGCAGCAAGGCTTCGTATTATGTTATCAGCCACGAGAAATAAGGGGACATTCCCCTAAACGACAGGTCGGAACAGCGATTGTTTTAACAATTCCTGTTCCGGCCTTTGTTCGTTATAGTATGCCCTAAAATCTGGTAGGAACCACTACAACCGCGGTTTCGATATATGTAACCCTGGCCGTTTTTTCTTCGATCTGTTCACACAAACGATATATGCCGCCGTTCTCCGCTCGGTTTCAGCCTATGGCAACTCGGACGGAAAGGACAGTCTTTACGGGTCGGCAGAGACTTTCGCACCCCGTCCCGGTTTCAACGGTCTGAAAAAAACGGCGGCACAACTCATCACGGATACGGTTCCAGCTTCACCGACTTCACCGCAGGACTGCTGCCGAACCTCCGGAACCGTATCCGTACTTACATTCCCGGCCAGACGCCCGAACGCAGGCGCAGGCCGGGCAGCGGCGGTGTACAATGTCCGTTCCCGCGTTTTGACCACAGCAAAACGAAGCTCCGCCGCCACGTGTGCGGATTACACTTGCTTCCCGGCCGGGAGCAGGCGGCGGACTTCGTTTCTTCGTCTTCCGGCTCCGCGCGGCGGAGTGCGGCATCCTATCCCCGTCCGGCGTAAAGGTGCGTCACTAACTCAAGTTTATTCCCCCGGACGGTTCCGGGTCGGCCGCCGCCGTGTGCAGTCCCTGCTGCGCACGGTCGGCCCCGGCTCGGTTTTTGTCGTTTCACTGCCAAAGTCGGGAGTGGTTAAACCCGGCTTTTTTTAATGTTTTTCCCCGGTTCGCCGGGTTTTCGGCGCCGGAGTTTAGCGGCTCCAACGCCTGTACGGATTTCGTCTACTTTTTTCTTGAAGTTCTGTTCGGCAAACTCTTCGAGCAATTTCATCTCCGGGTCTTCCATTTCTACCGCTGGGACAACAACTTTCGATAAGTATGCTTGAATATACATCCGGAGCACCATATTGAAATACTGGGGCGTGAATCCTTCTACGGCGGCGAGGTGCTGAACGTCGCTATCCTTGCTGTTGTCCCACTCAAGCCCCAATTCCTCAAATCTCGAATTCGAAATTTAGGTTTTAAGCAGTGCGAACAGGGCAACGTTCTTCTCCTCTTGTTTGAGGTTGGCACGGGTAACTTTCCCTTGCTTAACAACCTCTCGTATGTCCGAATAAACCGCCTGAACGTATTGGTTTCGCACTGTACGATCCTGCCGTTTCAGTGCCTCGATCGGCCGCTCGGGTGCAATCATTTCATAGACCTGCCGACCCTCGTCGTCTACCTCGCCCGTGGCGACCTCCTCTTCTTCGACTTCCTCGTAGATCACCCGGACATCGCGGTTCTCGATCAGGGCGTATTTGCGGATTCGTCCCTCCTCGACGGCGTATTCGAAATCCGCGTATTCGGCCTTAAAATCCTCCGTTTCGCTTTCGTAGTCCGCGAGGGCTTCTTGTACTCCTCCTCTCCTCATAGGCGTCCGGATCGACTGTTTCAGGAGGTTCCGGGGCATCGACCTCTCCGGAGATATACATCGGGATCTTCGTGACGGTGTAGCCCTGCTCCTCCAGCGTTTCGAGCACCATTTCGCTCGAGAAATCGCGTTGTACTGCGATCATCGCGCGCGGATAGCCCTTGAGAGCATCTAGATAATCAATGATTATCGGTCTTTTGCTTTGCAGGGCCAGATGCCGGAGCGGCATCTCGGATACGCACGGCTCCGGTGCCCCCTCCCCCGGCTATTCCCCATCCTGGCGGTCAGGGCTGTCGGAACCTTTGCGGCCTGCCTTTTTCAGGGGAAGCCGCGGGAAAAGTTTTCTGAACCGCACGAGGTAAACCGCTACCCGATTTCCCGCGACGATCAGGCTCACGGCAATGATAATCAACAGGATGCCGCAACATATCCTCAGCGTGAGGGTCTCCCCGAAGATCATCACCCCGAAGAAGACGGCCGTGACAGGTTCCAAGGCACCGAGGATTGCCGTCGGTGTCGAACCGATGTACTGGATGGCGCTGGTTGTACACAAAAACGAGATCGCCGTCGGGAAAACGGCCAGTGCAAGCAGGTTTCCCCACAGGTACCATTTATCGGGCACATGGACTGCCATGCCGAAATCCAGCCGGACAACGTAAAGCAGCAACCCGAAAAGCAGGACGTAGAACGTCACCTTGAGCGTCGCAACGGATTTCAGCACCGGACGGTTCACGCCGACGATATAAATTGCATAGGACAAAGCCGAAACCATCACCAGAACCGTCCCCGTGATATTGAGTGTCGAACCGTCACTGCCTTTGAACAACAGCCCGATACCGGCCAATGCCAGCAAGATGCACAATGCAGTCTGCGGGGAGAGCTTCTCCCGGAAGCCGAAGGCCATGATCAACGCTACGAAAATAGGATATACGAACAGCAGCGTCGAGGCGATGCCGGCATCCATGTAATTGTAGCTCAGGAACAAGGACAGGGACGAAAGGGCGACCAGCAATCCCAGGAGTACCAGCGGCACGATCTCACGGCGGTGCAGCCTGAAATCCCGGCCGCGGGCCTTGAGCATGATGCCCAACAGCGGGATGGCGAAAAGGTAGCGGAAAAACAATACCGAATCGGGATCCATCCCCGCCTTGTAGAGCGGGAGGGCAAAGAGCGGGTTCATGCCGTAAGTAGCTGCGGCGACAGCACCCAGAAGGTAACCTTTGGCTTTCGTATTCATAGGTCGGATTTTGCGGCAAAAATAGCATTTATTTCGTCGATAGATGCTGGCCGGGCAAAATTATCATGCGATTGTCACCCGGGAGCGCACCCATCCCGCACCGGCACGCCCATTCCTGCCGGGGAAGCCCGCCGAACATTGCCGCCCGCCCGATGCGGAAACGATCCTACCGGGGCAAGGCGGCCGGCACGACTTCCCTGCGGATCAAAGCCGCACGGACGAAATACTCGGGGATGCAAGCCTCGTCGAGCAGCCATTTGGGTGTGGCCGATTCGTCTTTCTTCCCCGACCAGTCGTTGTAAAACAGCCCGGCGGCATCCCGTGCGTTCCGGCGCGCCCAATCCATCCAGCGGATGAATATATCCACGTATTTCGGATCGCCGTCGAGGTCGTAGAGAGCCTGGTAGCCTCGCAACAACACCAGATAGAACCATGGCAAATCACGGTTCGCGGCCGCGCCGTCCTCCGTCTCCGGCAAATAGAATTTCCGGGCTCCTTCGGCCAGCCGGCGGGCATTGTCCAGATAAACCCGATCGCCGGTATATCCATACAACGCGACGGCACCCTGCAGCAGCAACCCCGTATTATAGGAATAGACCGCCTTGTCCAGACGCGCTTCGGGCTGCGTGAGCCAGGAATTCCAGACGATATCCAGTTCCGGATCGTGCAGGTAGGCCTCCATCCAGTCGTAGAAACGGCGCCCGGCTGTCAGGTAATAGGGGTCTCCCGTCGCCCCGTACAGGTTGAGCGCCAGCAGCATCGCCTTACCGTTGGCGCACCCCGGCTTCTGGTTCTCTACCCCTTCGAGCCACGACACGGCGCCGTCGTGGTCGGGGCGCCAGCCGCTCAGGATGAAGGTCATCACCTGCTTGGCTTTTTCCAGGTGCGCGGGATTGCGGGTCACGCCGTAGGCCGCGACGTAGGCCAGTCCGACCAGCCCGTTGTCGTCGTAATAACGGTCGACCTTGCCCATCCTGACAGGATAGGCCTGATACCCGGCGGGCATGCGCCCGTCGTCGTAATACTGCTCGACAGCCATCACCATCGAATCGACATAGCAGCCGTATTTCACCGGATCGACTTCGGCCAGCGCGACCGCCGAGGTGAACACCCCGTCCATGGGCCACAGGAAGGAAACCTCCTGCGTGCTTTTCGCCCCGTCGTCGAAATAGTTTACATCGGGACGGTAGCTATTGGGGTAATATTCCGAAAACAGGCCGTATTCCGGCACCCGGTACATGTCCCACACCTTGCGAAACATCTCTTCGGCAAACGCATAATGCTCCCCCGTTGCGGGGGTCGCTGCCTCCTGACGGCATCCCGACAGGCAACACGCAGCACCGAAGAATGCGGCAAAAAATACATTTTTCATCTTATCGTTACATTTGAATCAGTCCCTGCCGGAACAACCTCCTCAGAATTCGAGCCGCACGACGACCGGGAAATGATCCGACGGCGTCCGCGCCTCATAGCTGTGCAACGACACCTCCTTGGGGAATGCTCCGGACTTGATCTCCTCGTCGCTGCGGGTGGTCTGCGAACGGTAGGTGTCCGTCAGCACCCCGTAATCGTGCACACGCACCGAAGGCGACACGAAAATATGGTCGATACGGCTGTCGGTTTTCAGCGTGGGGTTGAAATTGTTGAACGTCCCGTTCGGGGCATAGCGCCTGGCCGCGGTTTGATACGAATCGGCCAGTATTCCCGAGGTGGTGAAGGTCGTATAGATGGGGTTGTTCTGGTCGACGTTGAAATCGCCCGTGAGGATCACGAACTCCCTGGGGCCGCACATTTCGCGGATCTTCGCAACGACCAGTTTGGCGCTCTCCTCCCGTGCCCGGACACCGACATGATCCATATGCAGGTTGAAGAACCAGAAACGGCGCCTGGTCTGCCTGTCCAGGAAATGCCCCCATGTGCAGATGCGGGGCAGCGCGGCGTCCCATCCCTTGTTGGGACGGTCGGTGACTTCCGAGAGCCAGAAATGGCCTTCGTCCAGCAACCGGAAACGCTCCTTTTTATAGAATATGGGGGAATATTCGCCTTTGGCCTTGCCGTCATCGCGCCCCACGCCGATATAGGCATAGCCGGGAAGCTGCGCCAGCACATCGTGCAACTGCCCGTCGAGCACCTCCTGGCTGCCGAAAATATCGAACCCCTGGAATTCGATCAGCCCGCATACCCAGGGGCAGCGGCGTTCCCAGCCGTTGCCGCGTTCGGCGTCGCCCTTATTGGCGTTACGGATATTGTAGGTGGCCACGGTCAGCTCCTGCGCAACGGCAGGGAGCATCAGCACGGCGAACAGGGCAAGGGTCAGCAATCTTTTCATAGTAATGTTTTCGGGTTAACGGAACTGGTTATTTCGGGATACAAAGATATAAAAACGGAACTGAAATTCCTCAGTCCGGATCGGGGGTATGGCAATCCGGCAGGGACAGGATACCATCGACCCGGCAGCCACCCTCCCCGAGCCGGGGGGGGGCGATTCCGGAATACGGCGCCCGGCTGCAACGCGGCAAACTCACACCGAATTTCCCGGGGCCGGGCACTACCGTGCCGTAAAGGTAATAAAAACACCCGGAAAACAGCAAGGTTAACAGCCGGAAAAACAGCCGGCAGGCACAAAGGCCCGGATATTCGCGCCCGCAACATAAAAAATCGCACCTGACATGCATACTTTCAGGCCGCAGGCCGCATCGTTCGGTTATTTTTACTATCTTTGCTGAGCTAAAACCGGTACCGAATGCAACCAGTGAACCGAACCTCCGACCCCCAGGGGCAGCCCGTCAGCACGGGCCTGTCCGCAACCGGATTCCGGGAGCCGGGGTTCCTCAGCCGGGCGCAACGCAGGATCGGGAAGGGGCTCGCGCCGCAGCAACAACGCGCACCGCACGGCCGATCCCTGCGCAGACAAAATGCTGAAACCAACAAATAAATAGCAACCATGTACAGATACGACAACCGGGTGGTCATCACTCTCGATGCCGGAGGTACGAACCTCGTGTTCGGAGCCATGCAGGCCAACAAATTCATCGTCGAACCCATCACCAAGCCGTCGAACGCGGACAACCTCGACAAATGCCTCGCTACGATGGTCGAAGGATTCCAGGCAGTCATCGACCAGCTGGAAGAGAAACCCGTCGCCATCAGCTTCGCATTCCCGGGCCCGGCCGATTATCCCAACGGCATCATCGGCGGTTACCTGCCCAATTTCCCCTCGTTCCGCGAAGGCGTGGCGCTGGGGCCGTTCCTCGAATACAAATTCGGCATCCCGGTGTTCATCAACAACGACGGCGACCTGTTCGCCTACGGCGAGGCATTGGGCGGCGCCCTTCCCGAAGTAAACGCCAAGCTCGAAGCCCTGGGCTGCCCGAAACGCTACAAGAACCTGGTGGGCTACACCTTCGGCACAGGCCTCGGCGTCGGCATCGTAGTGAACAACCAACTCAACCGCGGAGACAACTCGTGCGTCGAAACCTTCTGCCTGAAGCACAAGAAGATGCCGGATATCATCGTCGAGGACGGCGCTGCCATCCGCGCCGTGAAACGCGTCTACGGAGAACTGACGGGCAATCCTAACCACGGGCTCGAGCCGAAGGAGCTCTGCGACATTGCGGACGGCAAACGCGAAGGCGATGCCGAGGCCGCCCGCAAGGCCTTCGCCGAAATGGGCGAGATCGCCGGCGATGCGATGGCAACGACCATCACGCTCATCGACGGGCTGATCGTCATCGGCGGCGGAATCACGGGTGCCCGCAAATGGATCATGCCCAGCCTGCTGAAAGAGCTGCGCGGCAAGATGCACACCATCACGGGCGAGGAACTGAACCGCGTGCAGATGAAGGTCTACGACCTGGACAACGAGGACGAGTTCAAGGAGTTCGCCAAGGGCGACCAGCGTGCGCTGAAGGTTTACGGCACGGATCGTTACGTGGCATACGACCCCCAGAAACGCATCGGAGTCATGATCTCGAAACTCGGGGCGAGCAATGCCATCTCGGTGGGCGCCTATGCATTTGCCCTGGGCCAGCTCGACGCAAAAAAACAACAATAACAGCATCAGGGAAAAAGAATATGTATAAGTTCCAACCCATCCTCAAATCGACAATCTGGGGCGGCGAGAAGATCGTCCCCTACAAACACATCGCCTCCGACCAGAAGCAGGTCGGCGAAAGCTGGGAGCTTTCGGGCGTCAAGGGCAGCGAATCGGTCGTAGCGGGAGGCCCCGAGGCGGGCACCACCCTGCCCGGGCTGATCGCACGCCACGGCGCGGCATTGCTCGGCAAGGCCAATGCAGAACGCTTCGGACAGGAGTTCCCGCTGCTGATCAAATTCATCGACGCACGTCAGGATCTCTCGATCCAGGTGCACCCGAACGATGCACTGGCATGGGAGCGCCACAAATCGAAAGGCAAGACCGAGATGTGGTACGTCGTGGACGCCGACGAAGGCGCACGCCTGCGCTCGGGATTCGCCAAGCAGGTGACGCCCGCCCAGTACGAAGCCAGCGTCGAGGACAACACCATCACCGACCTGCTCGCCGAATATGAAATCCACCCCGGCGACCTCTTTTTCCTGCCGGCCGGACGCGTCCACAGCATCGGGGCCGGGGCGTTTATCGCCGAGATACAGCAGACCTCGGACATCACCTACCGCATCTACGATTTCAACCGCAAGGATGCCAACGGCAACACCCGCGAACTGCACACCGAACTGGCGAAGGACGCCATCGACTACACCGTACTGCCCGATTACCGGACGCATTACCAGAAGGCGCAGGATCGTGAAGTGGAACTGGTGTCGTGCCCTTATTTCACCACCTCGCTCTACGACCTGACCGAAGCGCTGACCATCGACTATTCGGCTTTGGATTCGTTCGTCGTCGTGATCTGTGTCGAAGGCAAGGGAACGATCTGCGACGACTCGGGCAACGAAATGCCGATCCACCAGGGGGAGACCGTGCTGCTCCCCGCCACGGTGAAATCGCTCCGCGCGGTTCCGGGCGGGAGCCTGAAAATGCTGACCAGCTATATCAAATAAACGGGCAACTCCCGTCGTCGAAAAATCCCCGGCAACTAATTATTGCCGGGGATTTTATTTTCGACCAAGCGACATGTCGGCAAATTCAATAACGAACAAAACATCTGATCGTAAAAATACTTACCAAAACCATCGTTAAAAGAAAAAAGTTTTATTTTTACGCGATTCCGTTGCAGGACTGCGTTCTTTTTAGTACCTTTGGGGTGTGCAACCGTTATAGCGCGGAAAACGCAGAAAACCGTACGCCATGAAGGAGAATTTAAGAGAGATCGCATCGAATTTCGCCTTGGAAGGCCCCATCGCGGCCATCGACTCACTGGGCGAAGGATTCATCAACGACACATTCATCGTCCGCACCGAAGCAGATGCCCCCGACTACATCCTCCAACGCAAGAACAAGGCCGTTTTCCCCGACGTGCCGGCCATGATGTACAACATCCGCCGGGTCACGGAACACATCCGCCGCGGCGTCATTGCGGCCGGAGGCGACCCGCGGCGCGAGGTGATGACCGTCGTCCCGGCAAAGGACGGGCACCTGTACCACGTCGACGCGGAAGGTGAATACTGGGCCGCAACGGTCTTCATCGACGACACGGTTGCCTACAACAAGGCCGACTCCCCGGAACTGGCCCGCAAGGGCGGCGAAGGCATCGGGAAATTCCAGTCCCAGCTGGACGATTTCACCGAACCGCTGGCGGAGACGATCAAAGGGTTCCATAACATCCGCCACCGTTTCGGACAATGGGACGCCGCCCTGGCCCGCGATGCCGCAGGGCGCAAAATGCACCTCGCGGGGGAGATCGGCTGGATCGAGTCGCGGCGCGCCGAGATGCTCTCTTTCTGGTCGAAGGTCGAGGACGGTACGATCCCTACCCGCGTGACGCACAACGACACGAAGATCAACAACATCCTGTTCGACAAACAGGGCGAGGTGCTCTGCGCCATCGACCTCGACACGGTGATGGCCTCCACGTCGCTCAACGATTTCGGCGATGCGATCCGCTCTTATGCCAATACGGGCGACGAGGACGACCGCGACCTGTCGCGCGTCGGCATTTCGCTCGAAATGTTCAGCGCCTACACCGACGGATACCTCTCGCAGCGTGCGGCGCAGCTCACCGACACGGAAATCGACCACCTGGCCTTTTCGGCGCGGTACATCACGTTCGAACAGGTTTTGCGCTTCCTGATGGACTACATCGACGGCGACACCTATTACAAGATAAAATACCCCGACCACAACCTCGTACGCACACACGCCCAGTACCGCCTGCTGCAAAGCATGGAGGAACACTACGGCCAAATGTGCCGCATCGTGGCCGGGATCGCGGAGCACTACCGCAACGCATAAACCTGCAAAGACGATGAGCAAGAGAAGAAGGGGAAAGGATCATGGAGATACGGAAAATAACAGGCATCGTCCCGGCCGACAAACGGGCCGTCGAGACCGCTTTCGGCAGCATCGAACCGCAGCCGGTAGCTTGCTGCAACTGGCCGGAGCAATATCCCTACGCACCCGAGGTTTCGTTCCGCATGTTCCACACGGGCGCCTATCTGATGCTGCGCTTCGACGTCAGGGAACAATGGACGATGGCCCGCGTCACGGAGGACAACGGAGAAGTTTGGACTGATTCGTGCGTGGAGTTCTTCATCGCCCCCGACGACAGCGGCTACTACTACAATTTCGAATGCACCTGCATCGGGCGTCTGCTCGTGGGGTTCCGCAGAGAGCGCGAACACGCCACACATGCCACGCCCCGGGTCATGGAAAGCATCCTGCGCAACCCGAGCCTCGGGTCGCGTCCCTTCCCCGAACACGAAGGCGACAACCGCTGGTCGGTGGTGCTGGCCATCCCGCCGCAGGCGTTGTTCATGCACTCGCTGACGGACTGGAGCGGACTGAAAGCGAAGGTGAACCTCTACAAATGCGGGGATAAACTCTCGCAGCCCCATTTCCTGTCATGGAAGCCGATCTCGGCCCCGAAGCCCGACTTCCACCTGCCGGAATTTTTCGAACAAATTAAATTTTCAAAGATATGAACAACAAATATTCACTTCCCAAAGACGGGGGCCTGATCGAAGTATCGGCTCCGCGCGACATCATCCACCGTTACGAAAAGATCCACACGACGGTTTATGAAAACGAATACCTGGGCGTGCAGTACGTCGCCGACACCATCGTGAAGGCAATCCGTACATATAACGAAATCCACTGCTCGAACGAGGTTTACGAGGAGTCGCAGCCGTTCGTGCTGGGGCTCACGACCGGGCGCACCCCGCTCGGGCTGTACCGCGAACTGGTCAAACGCCACGAGGAGGGGATCGTCAGCTTCCGCAACGTGGCGGTATTCAGCCTCGACGAGTTCTACCCGATCCGCTCGACCGAACAGCAGAGCCGCAATTTCCGCATCCACGAGGATTTCCTCAACCATATCGACATCCTGCCCGAAAATATCCACATCCCCGACGGCACGGTACCCGAAGCCAGGATTTCCGAATACTGCGCATCGTACGACCACTCGGTGCGCAAGATCGACCTGATGATCATCGGCGTCGGCGAGGACGGGCAGATCGGCTTCAACGAACCGGGATCGTATGCCAAATCGCGCACACGGCTGGTTCAGCTGACCCACAACACGCGCAAAATCCAGTCCGGGGCGTTCTTCGGCCTGGAAAACACGCCGAAGATGGCCATCACGATGGGTATCGACACGATCATGCGCGCCGAGAAGATCATCCTGATGGCGTGGGGCGAGGAGAAAGCCAAGATCGTCCAGAAGGTCGTCGAAGGCGAAGTCACCAGCCAGGTGCCTGCCTCGAACCTGCAGATGCACCCCAATATCGAGGTGGTGATCGACGAAAATGCCGCGCAAATGCTTACGCGCGAGCAGACACCGTGGCTGGTAGGCCCCTGCAAATGGACGCCCAAGTTCACCCGCAAGGCCGTGGTATGGCTGTGCGGCGTGGTACAGAAGCCGATCCTCAAACTCACCTACAAGGATTATATCGAAAACTCGCTGGGCGAGCTGCTCGAACAGGGACGCGCCTACGACCAGATCAACATCGACGTGTTCAACGACCTGCAGCACACCATCACGGGCTGGCCGGGCGGCAAGCCCAACGCCGACGATTCGACACGCCCCGTACCGTCGGAACCGTTCCCCAAGCGCGTGGTGGTATTCTCACCCCACCCCGACGACGACGTCATCTCGATGGGTGGTACCTTTATCCGCCTCGTGCAGCAGGGACACGACGTACACGTAGCCTACGAAACTTCGGGCAACGTGGCCGTACACGACGACGTCGTGCTGCAGAACATCGACACGGCCCGCGAACTGGGCTTCGGAGACCACTACGCCGAGGTCGAGAAGATCATCGCCGGCAAGAAGAAAGGCGAACCCGAACCGCGTCCGCTGCTCGACCTCAAGGGTGCCATCCGCCGCGCCGAGGCACGCGCCGCCGTCCGCTCGTTCGGCCTGAACCCCGACACGAACGCCCACTTCCTCAACCTGCCGTTCTACGAAACGGGCGGTATCAAGAAGGGACAGCTTACGGAGAAGGACATCGACATCATCGTCAAGCTGCTGCGCGAGGTGAAACCCCACCAGATTTATGCCGCAGGCGACCTGGCCGACCCGCACGGGACACACCGCACGGCCATGGAGGCCGTACTCGGCGCCCTGGACGTAGTCAGAGACGACGAATGGCTCAAGGAGTGCCACCTGTGGCTCTACCGCGGTGCATGGATGGAATGGGATCTGGGCATGGTCGACATGGCGGTGCCGCTGTCGCCCGACGAGCTGATCATGAAGCGCCACGCCATCTACCGCCACCTCTCGCAGAAGGACATCATGCCCTTCCCGGGCAGCGACCCGCGCGAGTTCTGGCAGCGCGCCGAAGAGCGTACGCAGAACACGGCGCAGCTTTACGACAAGCTCGGCATGGCCGAATACCAGGCGATCGAGGTGTTCGTCAAGATGTTCTGACGCCCCATCCGAATGAAGAATGAACAGACAAACCGATAAACCGAAAAATTTATGCGACTCATTATCGAAGACACACAGGAAAATGCCGGCCGTTGGGCGGCGCATTACATCGTCGGGCAGATCAACAAGAAGCAGGCTGCCGGAGGCACGTTCGTGCTGGGCCTGCCGACGGGTTCGACCCCTCTGACGACGTACAAGGAGCTGATCGCCCTGAACAAAGCCGGAAAGGTATCGTTCAAGGATGTCGTCACGTTCAACATGGACGAATACGTCGGGCTCCCGGAAGAGCATCCCGAAAGCTACCATTCGTTCATGTGGAATACCTTTTTCAACCACGTGGACATCACCCCGGCCAATGTCAACATCCTCAACGGCAACGCCCCCGACCTGCAGAAGGAGTGCGACGAATACGAGGAGAAGATCCGCCGCGCAGGGGGCATCGACCTCTTCCTGGGCGGTGTCGGCGAAGACGGCCATCTGGCCTTCAACGAGCCGTTCTCGTCGCTCAACTCGCGCACCCGCGTCAAGACGCTGACCTACGACACGCTGGTCGTGAACTCGCGCTTCTTCGACAACGACGTGAACAAGGTGCCCAAGCAGGCCATGTCGGTAGGCGTAGCCACCGTGCTCGATGCGAAACAGGTATTGATCCTCGCCCTCGGGCATAAGAAAGCCCGTGCCCTGCAGCAGTGTGTGGAAGGCCCTTACTCGCACGTCTGCACGATCTCGGCCATGCAGGTACACCCCCACGGGATCGTCGTATGCGACGAACCCGCGACCGCGGAACTGAAGGTCGGCACCTACCGTTATTTCAAGGACATCGAAAAAGACAACCTGATCTGAATCCGGACTGACTCTGAATAACGAATCCCCGCGGGCATCGGCCTGCGGGGATTTTTTTCGGTTCCCGACGGCGGCCCCGGCCTGCTGCTGCTATTGCGCCGGACGTCCCCCGGCAACCGCCCGGCCGACAAGCACCCGGACAGCAAGCACCGATCCGGTAACAGCCCACCGAACAACAGTTCCGGCCGGCAACCGCCCGGTCAGCAAACACCCGTCCGGCAACCGCCCCGGCCGAAATCAGACACCGGCGAAGCGGCAAAAAATTCCCCGCACGGCAGGCAGGCCGTACGGGGAATTGCCAGAGCCATACTAATCTCCAAATAGCCGGGCCCGAATTACATGGCATCGGGTTTCAGCAACCCGATCTCGTCGATACAGAAATAGGTCGGATCAGCCTGATAGTCGCAAACCGCCTTGAATACCAGCTTGTCCACCGCACCGAACGACGACAGGTCGACTTTGCGCCATCCGCTCAGCTTCGATTTCCCGGCGACGAGCGTTTCCGTGATGCTCCCCTTTTCCACACCGCCGAGCGACCCCGTGATTTTCACCTGGAAACTGTCGGTATCCGCCCCCGTGAAATAATTGTATACCCAGGTCGAATTGGCGATGTATAGGTGGGCGACGATGCGCGGTTCCACCAGGTCGATGGTCGGATAGCCCGACTCACTCAGGTATTCGGGATACATTTCCGTCGGCGAGTTGGAATCGTAAAATACGGCATAGGTTTCCGTTGCGTTGGCTCCGCCTTCCGCCCACACGGAGAACTGCTGCTTGCTGGAGGGAGCGGCCGCATTCCGGTCGGGCATTTGCGAAAGCCCGATACCGCCCCACCCGTCGTATAGCGATGAATAATAGGCGTTGAAAATGAGATTCTGGTCGGCAGTGGAAAAGAGCATGCCGTCGAAATCCGCCTCCACAGCGTATTGCTTCGCACAAAAAGCGTTCGCATAGGTATAATCCCCCATTCCCATCAGGGACATCGTAACGGGGCCGAGCTTCACGTCGTTGCCGGTCATGGCGTCGAGCAGATGTTCGGAGGCCTCGAACGATACGACTTCGCCGTCAAACGGTTTCTCACGCGGGCCGTCGTCGTCCGAGCAAGCTACAAAGGCAAATGCAGCCGCAATAATCCAAAAAATATTTTTCATCTCAAAATAGTTATTCGGTATAAGCGAAATCATCAATACAGAAATAAGTCGGCGCCATCACATCATCGCACTCAACAGAGAAAACAATTTTGGTCACGGCTCCCAATTTATCCAGCCCTACGGTCTTCCAATCAGCTACGACCTTGTTGTCCGATGCCAACGGCACCTCAATCGTCCCCGTTTCGGTTTCACCGTTGAAACCGATAATCGCAACACTGAAGTCGCTGTATTTAGTAGCGGTGAGGTAAAGATATGTCCACGTATTATTGGCAATACGAAGCGACACGGGAGTAACAACCGTCGAAAACTCGATGGCCGGGTTAAACGTATAGCCCGGGCCCATACCTTTCATATCGTATGCAACGGCGAACTTGTTCTGGCCGTCATCAGCCGTCGTATAAACGCTGAACTGGTTATCCGTCCCGAAAGTCGTTTTGTCATGACAGGCAGACATCGCGAATTTGCACCACGTGTCCCAGACACCGCCGAAATCCGAGAAATACGAGAGGAACGAAGCACTTCCTTCTTTGTAAATCACGCCTTCGAACTCCAACGAGCCGTCTACATCCGTTGCCAGAGTTTTACCCCACAGGTATCCGTCGGAACCAAGTTCCACCTCACTGAAAGATATTGTTTCGAGCTGGGGGGGGGTCGGCATCTTATCGTCGTCCGAGCAGGCGGCAAAAGCAAAAGCGGCAAAGGCCAACAGTAAAAGTTTTGATAACTATATACAATTTTATACCAAGTAATTATTTTCAAGAATATACGAAAAAATTAATCTATCTAAATATTTATCAATATAAATAATAAAAAATATAAAATATGGCAAATTTAATGAATTGGTTTATGTCTCAGCAATTTGTCAGTGGACCAAAAGAAATCAATGTAATTCTTGTTGGAAAATCTGGCAATATTATAAAAACAACAATAACAGTTTGAAATATACATTAGAATAGTTATTTTTGTTTGTTAATCAAAAAACAATACTAAATTTAAAATTATTATGATTAAAAAAATGATTTATTTGATGCTATATACTTGTATATCTGCATCATGCAACCCTGATATTGGGGGGGGGTATTAGATGAACCGATAGGTCCCTCTAAACCACCTACCGAAGATCCTGTTATCTCTCCTTCAATTGATGATTTATTAAAAATAAAAATCAATGAAGAAGATATGATAATAGGAACAAATAGTTGGAATGCCATTGCATATGGAAATGGCAAATACGTGGCGGTTGGATCAAGTGGATATGTAACAACATCAACTAATGGAACAAGTTGGACTACACCTGTTCGTATAGGGACAGAAGATTGGTATAGTGTCACCTATGGCAATGGAAAATTTGTTGCAGTAGGTCGAAAAAATGCAATGATGTCAACAAATGGAACATCATGGACTACATATAACAATGTCTCAACTTCATATTTGATGAGTGTCACTTTTGGAAATGGCAAATTCGTAATGGTTGGTAGCAGTAGTTATATTGGAACTTCAACTAATGGAACATCTTGGACAAAACAAACAGCAAATGGTGGTTATTTAACTGATGTAATATTTGCAGGAGATAAATTTAGAACAGTTGGACAAGAGGGTTTATATACAGAATCTTCTGATGGAACAAATTGGACTACTAAAAGATTTGCAACATTGACATCAAATTATGTTACAAGAATTGCATATGGTAATAATACAGTAGTATTTGCAGGTGCAAGTGGTATAACATATAATTTTACAGAAGACGATCCTGATACTGTAAACTATGTAAATATTAGTAATCTCAATGGGATTAGGTCAACCAATAATTGTACAGATATAATATTCAGTAATGGTAAATTTATTGCGATGTTTAATACATACAATTTTAATGGCAATTCTGGATATACGACTACATATTGTACGTCATCGGATGGAAATACATGGACAGATTTAACCGCAATAACAGATGAAGACGGAAATATTGTCAATAAGAAAGAATCAAATGCAATTATAGTTATATAATAAAACAACATATTCTAAATTCAATAGAAGATATTATTAGTTAATATCTTCTATTTTTTTATTTCAATTATCATATTTTTCTTATAATTATTTTGTAGTTGATTAGTTTTGGTTATTTTTATCTCATAAAACAATAGTTATGAAAACTACTATATTTAATTCTATTATTGAACTGATAACTACTTTTGATACAGAACAGAAATGTATTGATTTTCTGGAGAAACAAAGGTGGAATGGTAAAGTTGTATCTCCTTATGATTCAAATTCAAAGGTATATAAATGTAGCAATAACCTCTATAAATGTAAGAATACAAGGAGGTTATTCAATGTAAGAACCAACACCTTGTTTGAGGGTAGCAATATTTCATTAAGGACTTGGTTTTTAGCAATCTACCTGATTGCGTCTCATAAGAAAGGTATATCATCCTGTCAATTGGCAAAAGACCTTCATGTAACTCAAAAAACAGGTTGGTTCATTTTACAGAGAATACGTAAATGTTTCAACTTTGAAAACAAAACAGTTCTGTCAAATGAAGTTGAAATTGACGAGGTTTATTTGGGTGGAGTCAGTTCCAAATCCAAAGGACAACCCGGAGGTCAAGGTAGAAGTACGAAATACAAGACTCCTGTACTGGGTATGGTTGAAAGAGGAGGTAAATTGAATGCAATCAAAGTTCCGAACACCAAAGGTTCGACAATTATTCCGAATGTAGTCAAATACATCAAGGATGCAATCGTATATACAGATGAGTGGGTTGGATATAAGAATGTCAAAGATTTATTTGAACATTACATTATCAAACATGGAGAAAACGAATATGTCAGAGGAAAAGTATATACAAATACGATTGAAGGATTTTGGTCTTTGTTGAAACGAGGTTTCATTGGAACATATCAATACATTTCAAAGAAACATTTGCAACTCTATGTAGATGAATTTGTGTTCAGATACAATACAAAGATGATAAGTGAATATGATAGATTTATCCACTTGTTGAGTAATATGTGTGTTAGAACAAGATATAATGATTTGAAAATTGCATAAATAGATATTCTAATTCGATGATATAAATATAAAAATCAGATGTTTAGATTATGAATAATATACCAATTGCAAAATTTGAACCTCAATATGGAATGAGTGATGAATTAAATTCCATATATGCAAAAAATTTGGGAATATTTGCATGTTTAAATGCAAATACAGAGGAACAACAGAATAATTGTTTAAATACTATTAGATTAATACTTGATAGTTCAACAATGACTTATATTGATAAACTGATAACTATTGAGTTATATATTGCAACAAACAAAGATTATAAAGATTCAAAAATCAATAGATTTAACAAAGTGGCAGATTAAGATTATTCGAAGTATTGAATTATTTTTTCAAGAGAATCGATTATTGCAGTATTGTCGTCCAAAGATTCTAATATACCATAGCTATAATATCTATTTGTAGAATCTCCTTTAAAATATCCTCGATATACAAAACAATACTTGATATTATTGATTGATATGAATTTTCCACAGTATTGTGTAGAATAATTCCAAAGTCTCAAATAGTCATCTTCTAAAAAAGGAGTAAGATTCATAGTTGTAATTTTTATATCATGAAAGGTACGAAAATTTTGCTTATTACAAAAATTTTTCGTACCTTTTTAAAAACAATTTACTTGGTATAAAATTGTATATAGTTATCAAAGTTTTTTCATCTTTCGTTTGTTTTATGTGCATAAAATAAAAAAATCCGGTTCCGAACTCCCGGAATCGAATCCCCCATTTCATGCAACCGGACGCGCACCTATAAATAAAGCCGCCCTCCTGCAACAAACGCCGACACTGCCGTGTCTCCGTCCGAAGCGCTCCGTTCTCCGCAGAGCTTGCCCGAAAATAAGGATCCTCCCACCGGGAGATGCAAGGCAGGTCTTCTGGCTCGTTCCAGCCGCAACGCCTTCCCAGTCCAAAGACCAGTGGCTAAAAGAGTGTTGCGGCAATCGACGGAACATACAGCAGCGGGAACTGCTGCCGAATTACACGGCATTCCCATTTAATCACACGGGGCCTTGCCCGGCCCTTTGTGAACCATTGCGGTGCAAAGTTAAAAAATAAATTCTTATCTTTGCCGACGCTAACAAAAATTCAGCAAAAATATGAAGCACGCATACGTATTTCCCGGACAGGGTGCACAGGCGGTCGGTATGGGCAAAGACCTTTACGACAACGTCCCCGAAGCAAAGGAGCTTTTCGAAAAAGCCAATGATATCCTCGGTTTCCGTATCACGGACATCATGTTCGCCGGTACGGACGACGAGCTCAAGCAAACCAAAGTGACGCAGCCCGCCGTATTCCTTCACTCGGTAATCATGGCCAAGGCGCTCGGCGTGAAACCCGACGCTGCCGCAGGACACTCGCTGGGTGAGTTCTCGGCCCTGGTCGTGGCCGGTGCCCTCTCGTTCGAAGACGGCCTGAAGCTCGTCTCGAAGCGTGCCATGGCGATGCAGGCCGCCTGCGAGGCACAGCCCGGTACGATGGCCGCCATCCTCGGCCTGGAAGACCACGTAGTCGAAGAAATCTGCGCATCGGTCGACGGCATCGTCGTAGCGGCCAATTACAACTGCCCCGGCCAGCTCGTGATCTCGGGTGCCGTGGAAGCCGTCGACGCAGCCTGCGAAAAAGCCAAGGCCGCCGGTGCGCGCCGCGCCCTGCGCCTGCCCGTAGGCGGCGCATTCCACTCGCCGCTGATGGAGCCTGCCAAGCAGGAACTGGAAAAGGCGATCAGCGAGGCTCCGTTCCAGACGCCCGTATGCCCGATCTACCAGAATGTCGACGCGAAGCCCTACACGGATCCCGCACAGATCAAGGCCAACCTGATCGCACAGCTGACCGCCCCGGTACGCTGGACATACATCGTAAAGAACATGCTTGCCGACGGCGTGACGGAATTCACCGAGCTCGGCCCCGGCACCGTATTGCAGGGCCTTATCAGGAAGGTAAACCCCGAAGCCGTCGTAGAATCGAAATCGGCGTTATAGTCTAAAAAGTCTCAAAACAAAAAGGAACGGACTGAAAATCAGTCCGTTCCTTTTATTATAATGTGTTTTGAAACAAAATTTATTAAATTTTATTAATAACATGTTGCATTTTTTAAATATACTTATTATATTTGCAAAGGTTTAGTTAAAAATGAGACAGGACGGATGACATCACTCACCGAATTTTTCAACAAACACGAAGACGATGCCCTGAAGGGTATTTCGCACAAGAACAGTATCATCAAGCGCAACATCATCGCCTACATGGCGGTGAACGGCGAATGTACGCTCTCGGAACTGACCAAAGAGCTGCATATCAGTGTCCCTACCATTACCAAGCTGGTACAGGAACTGGTCGATGAGAACATCGTAACGGATCTGGGCAAGGTGGAAACCCCGGGCGGACGCAGGCCGAACATATTCGGCCTGGCCAATTCGGCGATCTATTTCGCAGGTGTCAACGTCGGGCGCGACAACATGACATTCCTGATCACCGACCTGCAGAACAACATCATCAAGGAAGAGTACGACTACACCTTCGAGTTGCAGGATCGCCCGCAGTGTTTCGAACGCATCTGTTCCAACATAGAGAACTTCATCGCCACATGCGGCATCGACCGGGGCAAAATCCTCGGGCTGGGAGTCTGCATGACGGGACGCGTGAATCCCGACACGGGCCGCAGCTACAAGTATTTCACCTCCAGCGAACAGTCGCTGCGCGAAGTGCTCGAAGAGCGCGTCGGGCTGCGCGTGCTGCTCGAAAACGACACCCGCGCCCGCTGCTATGCGGAATACACGTGCGGCAAGTCGAAGGACGAGAGCAACGTGCTCTACCTGCACATGGGGCGCGGCGTGGCAATCGGAATCGTCGTGGACGGGCAGCTCTACTACGGGAAAAGCGGGTTCGCCGGTGAATTCGGACACATCCCGTTTTTCGACAACGAGATCATCTGCTCGTGCGGCAAGAAAGGCTGCCTCGAAACCGAGGTTTCGGGTATCGCCATCGAGGACAAGATGTGCCACCTGATCGAGAAGGGCGTCAATACGATCCTCAAGGAGAAGTACGACCAGCAGAAGAGCATCCATATCGACGACATCATCGCCGCGGCGAAGAACGACGACAACCTCTCGATTGAGCTGATCGAGGAGGCCGGCGAAAAAGTCGGCAAGGCCGTGGCCTTCCTTATCAACACGTTCAATCCCGAGACGGTCATCGTCGGCGGCAACATGGCCGCCGCAGGCGACTACATCATGCTGCCCCTCAAGTCGGCGACCAACAAATACTCGCTCAACCTCGTATACAAGGACACCAAATTCCGCGTATCGAAGATGACCGAGAACGCGAACGCATGGGGTGTGGCAATGCTCATCCGCAACAAGATCATCGGCATCTGATGAACCTCGAAGGCCGGACAACACGGCTTCGCGCCCTCGAACCGGGAGATATCGAACTGATGTACGCCTGGGAAAACGACACGGAGATATGGGGCGTCAGCGGTACGCTGGCGCCTTTTTCCCGCCATACGCTGGAACGGTTCATCGAAGGGCAGCAGTTCGACATTTTCCAAACCCGCCAGCAGCGGCTTATCATCGAAGCCCCGGAAGGTCTCCCCGTCGGGGCGCTCGACCTGTTCGACCTGGATCCGGTGAATCTCCGTGCGGGCGTCGGCATCCTGATCCACGATACGGCACAACGGGGCAAAGGCTATGCCGCCGATGCGGTGGAAACCGTATGCAGCTATGCCCGCGACATGCTGCACCTGCACCAGTTATGGTGCAGCGTCGAAGCCGGAAATGCGGCGAGCCTCGCACTTTTCCGCCATGCCGGATTCTCCGAAACGGGGATCAGGAAAGAGTGGCTGCGGCTTGCCGACGGATTCCACGACGAGGTTTTCCTGCAAAAAATATTATGACCTGCGCCGGTTAGCACAACGCCACAAAACTAATCCGCCGCCGATAAGCCCAAACAGCTCCGGGAGGAAGGGGCCTCCGGGAGAAAGCTTCGAGAGAGGGCTTCGGGATGGCGCTTCGAAGCCATTCCCCGGCAGCCGATATGCCCAATGCGCACTTTTCTAACCCAAGACACGGATAGCGCCCAGCCCGAGGACTCACACTTCACCCGGATCGCATCCCCGATAGCATGATGGGAATGCGCATCGTATCCGACACGCCTGTTCGCATCGCGGATTTCAGGATACAACATCCCGTACAACCGATAGGTTTCCACCAGGGAATGCCAACGCTTCGGTTCGGCATTGCGGTGGATAATTCAAAATCGGCCAGATCTTTGCGATCCGGCCGATCATACAACGGGGTATCGCGGGATGCCCCTGAAAACTCCCCGCAGGGCATACGCCGCAACAAGAACAACCGCACGGGTTTTCCGCCCGCGGGGAATGCGGCTACCTGCGAAACTTCCCCATAAAATTATTCCAAACGGCGCGAACCGTCCGAAATCACGACCTCGTACACCTTGGGTTCATGGCCGTACTTCTCGTTGAACCTCTTTTTCGCCGTGGCGATGAAGTTGTCGTAAAGTTCGTCCTTCACCAGGTTGATCGTACAGCCGCCGAAACCGCCGCCCATGATGCGCGAACCCGTCACGCCGCACGCCTCGGCAACTTCGGCCAGGAAGTCCAGTTCCTCGCACGACACTTCGTAATCCTTCGACATGCCCCAGTGGGTTTCGTACATCCGCTTGCCGACCGTTTCGTAGTCACCCTTTTCGAGCGCATCGCAGACATCGAGCACACGCTTCTCCTCGCCGATCACGTAGCGGGCACGCTTGTAGTCCTCCTCCGAAATCTTATCCTTGATGGCATCGAGCTGCTCCATCGTGGCGCCGCGCAGGAACTCCTGCCCGAGCATCTTCGCCACCCGCTCGCACGAAGCCCGGCGGTCGTTGTAGGGCGATCCCACCAGCTCGTGCTTCACGCGCGAATCGAGCAGGACGAGTTTGTAACCCTTGGGGTCGAACGGGAAATAGGCATACTCCAGCGAACGGCAGTCCAGACGGATCAGGTTGCCCTTCTTGCCGAAAACCGAAGCGAACTGATCCATGATGCCGCAGTTCACGCCGCAATAGTTATGCTCGGTCGACTGGCCGATCTTCGCCAGTTCGAATTTGTCGATGCCCAGCGAATAGAGGTCGTTCAGCGCAAAGGCATAGGTCGACTCCAGCGCTGCCGACGACGACATGCCGGCACCCAGCGGCACGTCGCCCGCGAATACCGTATCGAAACCGCCGATCTTACCGCCCCGCTTCTGCACCTCGCGGCATACGCCAAAGATATAGCGCGCCCAGCTCTCGGCGGGTTTATCTTCCTCGTTAAGCCCGAACTCCGAGCTTTCCCCAAGGTCGAGCGCATAGGCCCGCACTTTGTCCGTACCGTTGAGTTTGATGGCCGCCACGATTCCTTTGTCAACCGCCCCCGGGAAAACGAAGCCCCCGTTATAGTCGGTATGTTCCCCGATGAGGTTGATACGCCCCGGCGAGGCGAACATGACAGCCCCGGAGCCATAAATCTCCTGGAACTTTTTGCTGACTTTTTCTTTCATGGTCTATTCTGGTTTTAAGTTAAGGATTCCATCTCCACATCATACGAAGATAGGAAAAAATCCCGAAACTCCGATACATTTCGCAGAGAAATTGCACATACCGCTCCGCCCCCGTGTTTCGTTTCAAAATCACAGATGTCTCCCTCACGATGACATTACCCTGAAAAAAACACCTTTTACACCCCGCCGGACTTGTTATTCCGGAAATGTTTACTAACTTTGTTGAAGTTTCGATTTATAAGCGCTCAACCAACATTTCAAACGATATGACAAAAAAGCTCATCTTCGCCGCCACCCTGCTCTTCGCAGGAACTGCCGCGGCTTTCGCTCAGCCCAAGGTTATCGCGCACCGCGGCTACTGGACGGCGCCCAATTCGGCGCAGAACTCCCTGGCTTCGTTCTCCAAAGCCGATTCGGTCGGGGCCTTCGGCTCGGAAATGGACGTATGGCTGACTGCCGACGACAAGCTGATCGTAAACCACGACCGTATATACAAAGGTACCGAGATCGACATGGAGAAAAGCACGCTGAAGGAGATCACCTCGATCGTACTCCCCAACGGCGAGAACATCCCGACGCTGGACGCCTATCTGCGCCTGGTGGCCGGCAAACCCGACACCCGGCTGGTGCTGGAAATGAAATCGCTCTCCGACCTCAAGCGCGAAGACCTCGCGGCCGAGAAGATCGTCAAGGCGTTGCGCAAGTACAACCTGCTCGACCGCACCGACATCATCGCCTTCTCGATCAATGCCTGCTTGGCGTTCAAGAAACTGCTGCCCGACGGGCGTATCTTCTACCTGAACGGAGACCTCTCCCCGCGCAGCATCAAGGGGCTCGGCCTGACCGGCATCGACTACTCGATGCGCGTGCTGCGCAAGCACCCCGAATGGGTGGAACAGGCAAAAAAACTGGGACTGGAGGTGAACGTATGGACGGTCGACAAGGAAGAGGACATGCGCTATTTCATCGACCTGGGCGTGGATTACATCACGACGGATTACCCCGAGCGGTTGCAGGCTTTGCTGAAATAAACATACCGGGACAAAATATGATGGGCGGGCTGTGGATCACAGCCCGCCCGTTTTCATCAGGCAGCACGTCATGCGTCGACGACGATCACCTCGATGCCGCGCTCGCGCAGCCGGTCGAGGTAAAGGGGCTGGATGCCATTGTCGGTGATGATGCGGTCGACAGCCTCCAGGTCGCAGATCTTGCTGAAGCCGCGGCGTCCGAATTTCGAACTGTCGGCCAGTACGATGACCTTCTGCGCGGCGTTCATCATCACACGGTTCAGCGCCGCTTCGAGCATGTTGGTCGTCGTAAGCCCGAATTCGAGGTCGATGCCATCGACCCCGACGAACAGTTTGCTGCAGTTGAAGTTGCCGAGCATCTGTTCGGCAAAGGGCCCCACGACCGACACCGAACTGCTGCGGGTAATGCCCCCCAACTGGATCACGTCGACATTGGTGTCCTGCGAAAGGATCGATGTCACGGGAACGGCCGCCGTGATGACCGTCAGGTGCCCGACGGGCTTGATTTCGCGCGCGAGGAAGGCCATGGTCGTGCCCGACGCGATGATGATCGAATCGTCCTGCGCGACAAGGCTTGCGGCCTTGGCCCCGATGGCCCGTTTCTCCGCCACGTTTTTCTTCTCCTTCTCGTTGACGTGGCGGTCGCTGATATAGGGGCTGATAAGGATCGCACTGCCGTGCGTGCGGTAGAGTTTCTTCTGTTGTTCGAGGAAAGAGAGGTCTTTGCGGATCGTGACCTCCGAAACCTTGAACAACTCGGCCAGCTGCACGACGGATATGGAGCCGTTCTGCTGCAACAGTGCCAGGATCCGGTTATGACGCTCCGGAAGGCTCAAAATAGTCTCTTCGCCGGATTTATTCATAGGTCGATTAAAAATTTGGTTTTATAATGCAAGATACGAAAATAATCCGAAATTAGATCGAAACCTTCCGGAGAAATATTTTTTTCGGCAATATATTGTGCTCCGAAACGAAATATTATGAAATAAAACATATTTTATTTTGAAATACAAAAAATCATATGTAATTTTGTTGCGAAACGAAATTCATGTATTTATGGAAAGACTTGCACAGATCAAAAAACTATCCGAGAAAGACAAGGTTTGGGATATCGTAGTGGTAGGCGGAGGCGCCACGGGCCTCGGCGTGGCGGTCGACGCGACGACCCGCGGGCTGAGCGTAGCGCTGCTCGAAAAGACCGACTTCGCCAAATGCACCTCGAGCCGCAGTACGAAGCTCGTGCACGGCGGCGTCCGCTACCTGCAGAAAGGCGACGTCATGCTGGTACTCGAAGCCCTGCGCGAACGCGGCCGCATGAAAGCCAACGCCCCACACCTGGTCAAAGACCAGGCATTCGTGATCTCGAATTACAGTTACTGGGATAATTTCCTCTATTTTTGCGGTCTGACCTTCTACGACATGCTCTCGTTCGGCTTCGGTTACGGCCGATCGAAATTCATTTCGGCAAAGAAAGTGATGAAATACATCCCCACTTCGGTCGAAAAGGGGCTCAAGGGCGGCGTCGTATACCACGACGGGCAGTTCGACGACTCGCGCATGGCGATCAACCTCGCACAGACATGCATCGAGAACGGCGGCACGGTCGTGAACCAGGCGAGCGTTACGGGGATCGTACACGACGATGCGGGACGTGCGGCCGGCGTGAAATTCGTGGACAACCTCACGGGCGAAGAGTACACAATCAAGGCCCGCAGCGTGGTGAACGCCGCAGGGTGCTTCGTGGACGACATCATGCACATGGACAGCCCTACGCACCGCAAGATGGTCACCCCGAGCCAGGGCGTGCACCTGGTGCTCGACATGAAATTCCTGCAGAGCGACTACGCCATCATGGTACCCAAGACCTCGGACGGCCGCGTGCTGTTCGCCGTGCCTTGGCACGACAAGGTCGTGGTCGGCACCACGGACATCGTACGTCCCAAGGCCGAGGAAGACCCGCGCCCGCTCAAGGAGGAGATCGACTTCATCCTCGGCACGGCAGGGCTCTACATGAATCCCGCACCGACCTACAAGGACATCCTTTCGGTCTTCGCAGGGCAGCGTCCGCTGGCGGCGCCCAAAAAGGAGGGCAAAAACACCAAGGAAATTTCGCGCAGCCACAAGATCATCGTTTCGGACAACGGGCTGGTGACGATCACGGGCGGCAAATGGACGTCCTACCGTCTGATGGCCGAAGATACGGTGGACAAGGCGATCGAGGTCGCCAAGTTGCCCGTCCGCAAGTGCGTGACCAAGAAACTGCGTATCCACGGCTACCGCAAGAACCCCAACCTGGCGGATCACATGTACGTCTACGGCAGCGACGAGCCCAAGATACTCGACCTTATCAAGCAGCAGCCCGAGCTGGGCGAGAAACTCTCACCCAAATACGGCTATACCTATGCTGAAGTGCTGTGGGCCGTACGCGAGGAGATGGCCATGACGGTCGAGGACGTGCTTTCGCGCCGTGTGCGCCTGCTCTTCGTCGATGCCCGCGAAGCCATCGCGGCGGCGCCGAAGGTAGCCGCGATGATGGCCAAAGAACTGGGACACGACCAGGCCTGGGTCGATACACAGATAAAGGATTTCACGGATTTGGCGAAAACGTATATCTTTGAACAAAACTGATCGCTGAACCATGTGGAAAATACTACGCCCCCCTAAACACAAGCCGCCCGTCGCTGCGGAAAAAATAGACAAAGAGTACAAGCGGCTGCGGTTGCAGGTATTCATCGGCATCTTCATCGGATATGCCGGTTACTACCTCGTCCGCAAGAATTTCACGCTGGCCATGCCCCACCTTGTCGAAATGGGTTTCGACAAGGGTGACCTGGGCATCGCGCTCTCGGCGAACGCCATTGCCTACGGGCTTTCGAAGTTCCTGATGGGCGGCGTTTCCGACCGCAGCAACGCCCGTGTCTTCCTGCCGCTGGGACTGGTGTTGTCGGCGCTGGTGACGATGTTCCTCGGGACATCGGCTGGTATCTCGTCGATCATCATGATGTTCATCACGCAGTTCCTCATCGGCTGGTTCCAGGGTATGGGCTGGCCCCCGTGCGGACGCGTCATGACCCACTGGTTCTCGCAGAACGAACGCGGCACGAAGATGTCGGTCTGGAACGTGGCCCACAACGTCGGCGGCGGCATGATCGGCCCGATGGCGGCCTACGGACTGTTGTGGTTCGGGTCGTGGCAGATCGGTACGTTCTGGTTCCCCGCCGTGGTGGCCATCGTGGTCGCAATGCTGGCATTCCTGCTGATCCGCGACACGCCCCAGTCGACCGGGCTCCCGCCCATCGAGAAATACCGCAACGACTACCCCAAAAATTACAGCGAGAAGTCGGAACAGGAGCTTACGACGAAGGAAATCTTCTTCAAATACGTACTCAACAACAAGATACTCTGGTATATAGCCTTCGCCAATGCATTCGTGTATCTGGTGCGTTACGGCGTACTGGACTGGGCGCCGACCTACCTGAAGGACATCAAGGGTTATGACATCAAGGATGTGGGCTGGGCCTACTCGGCATACGAATGGGCTGCCATCCCCGGCACGATCATCTGCGGATGGTTGTCGGACAAGGTCTTCAAAGGACGCCGGGCCATCACGACCATGATCTACATGGCACTCGTCGCGGTCTTCGTCGTGATCTACTGGAAAAACATGGACAGCGTACTGCTGGACAACATATCGCTGATCGCCATCGGATTCCTGATCTACGGCCCCGTGATGCTGATCGGCGTACAGGCCCTCGACCTCGCACCCAAGAAGGCCGCCGGGACAGCCGCCGGACTGACCGGATTCTTCGGATACTTCTTCGGCACGGCCATCCTCGCCAACATCGCCATGGGTTCGATCGTACAGCACCTGGGCTGGGACTGGGGATTCATCATGCTGCTCGCGGCGTGCGCACTGGCCTTCCTCTTCATCAGCTTCACATACCGGGAAGAACAATATTTGGTTAAACAACGGAAATAGCGAAGCTTCACGGCAGCCCGGACGGCCGCCGCGGAGCGGGTGGTTCCCTTTTATAGGATTGTTATGTTTGGGTGGGGCGTCAGCCCCGAATCGAAAAAGCCTTTAACTCCCGGTTAAGGGCTTTTTCATTGCCCCCGACCAGACGGTCGACCAACGCATGGAACTTCGGGGAATGGTCGTGGTGGACGGTATGGCACAGCTCGTGGACGATGACGAAATCGCGCAGGTGTTCGGGAAGCACCATCAGGAAAAGGCTCAGCGAAATGTTGTTCGTCCCGGTACAGCTACCCCACTTCGTACGCGAGGCACGGATCGTCAGCTTGTTGTACTTCAGCCCCGTAATGCGGGAGATCCGCCCGATACGGTCGGGCAGGTCGGCCTTGGCGGCGCGCCGCAGCTCTTCGATGCGGGCTTTCTCCTCGGCAGGAGGCAACTGCGGCGGCAGTGCGGCACGCCGCTGCGCAAGCCGTGCCCGGGCCGCCTCGACCCATCCGGCTTTGCGTTCGAGAAATTCCATCGCCCGCCGCGCGGAAACCCCGTAAGGGAATGACAGGCGGACACACCCCGTCCCACGCACGCTGATCGAAATGCGGCGTGCGCGGCGCGACTGGGAGAGGATGACCTCACCCAGCCGGGGATGTTCGACGGTCGTAAGCATGCCTAACGGGCCATAATGGCCGAGATATCCACATCGTCGAGGCGAAGCGCAGAATCCCGCCGTTCGATGCTCATACTGGAAAACAGGATCAACAACTCTTCATCCGAATAGGTCAGAAGTTCATCGGCAGCGTTCTCCAGCTCAGAGGGCAGGGGATAATCTCCCTTACCCGCACGCCGCAGTTGCCGCTGCAACAGGGCGGGTGCGGAAATTACGAATTCGGAGCGTTCCGTGCCGAAGTCGATCCGCAGCGTATCGTCCGCGAACCGGTAATACGGCCTGCGGCTCCGGTCGTAACGATTGTACGAAAGGTTGGCATACAGCACCCGATACCCTTGGGCAAGGTCGATGCGCCGCACCCCGTCCGGGTACACCGATATCCAGTTGTCGTTGGTACGGTAATCGTAGCCGTAGACCACATAATCGCGGAACAGATCCGGCACGGCCTCGCGGACTTTGCCGATCTCCACCCCGAACCGAGCGAAGGCCAGCGTATCATGGTCGGCAACATAGTCGAGCGCCTCGTAAAGGCGGCGGTAATCCCGGCGCAGCAGGGTGTCGGGGACAAAGGCGTCCAGTTGCAGCCGGCCCTCGCCGTCGAGCATGTTAAGCTGTTTTGCCACACGGACGGCACGGCGCACCTGCGAGCCGGTCGCTATGCGCTGCGGTTCGAGCACAGGCAGGTAGGCCAGAGCCGCAAAGCAGACGAACCCCGCCAGACCGACGTACAGGTAGCGCCCGGTACGGCGCGAGAGGAACAACAGCACGCAGAGCGTCATCAGCCCGCCGCAGACAAGCAGGTATACGCGCGGTTCGGTAAGCCCGTATTCGTTCGTACGACGCAGGACGCCGATCCAGAACAGCAGCTGCGTAGGCAACGACACCAGGCTGAAGCGGTCGAAGAACCAGTCGTACATGCGTTTCTGCAACAACGGCTGCAACGCCTTGACCCCGAGGGCCAGCAGTGTGAACCCGAATACCAGATAGGCCACCCCGCCCTCGGGCAAAGACCACGTAACGAGAATCTTGACCATGTAAAGGCAGAGTATGGCGGTGTAGATCAGCAGTGCGGGCGTCACGATATAGTTCAGCAACACGTCGAGGATGCGAGTGCCGCGGCATTCGGCACCGGCCCAACGGTCGTACATCATCAGGAAAAGCACCGGGCCGGCGAAAGTCTCGAAAAGGATCAGCGCATATATCCAGACATGCTCGATCCAACTCCCTTCAAGCCCGAAGATATAGGTCGTGGAGAAGAGGATGGCAGAGAACAACCCCAGCGCCACATTGGCGAAGAGCGCAGCGAGGATGCCCGAACGCAGCCACACCATGATGTCGTCGACGAACCGCTTGTTGCACGCGGCACGGCGGCAGAGCAGCAGCGCCAGGGGCGCCAGGATGCCGAAGGTGATGAACGACGGCTCGCTGGCGAGCCAGTCCTCCAGACCTCCCCAGAACGCGAACGGCACGAAAGGCGCCCAGCATACCCAGTAGACTTTCCGCCACGGCCCCGTCCCCGCAAGGTTATTGAAGGCCAGCGCAACAGCGAAGGCCAGCGGCACGAGCGCCAGCCTGACCAGGGTGTCGTCGCTGTCCGTCTCGTAGGCGACGAGGCAGCCGATACAGCCGAGGGCAATCAATCCCGCCTCCACAGGGTGCAGGCGCAGCATTTGCAGGAACCCCTCCCGAAGCCACTGCACGTAATGTCCGAGTTTCGCTTTCATGGTTTTCGTTTATTGTCCGATACGCTGGCGCACGACCTCGAAAAGCATCACGGCCGCTGCGGCCGAGACGTTCAGCGATTCGATATGCCCGATCAGGGGGATTGCCAGCTGTTCGTCGCAGAGTTTGAGCACCTCTTTCGAGATGCCCGTATCCTCGGCACCCATCACCAGGGCCGTAGGCTTGCGGAAATCGGCATCGTAGAGCAGTTTGCGGCTCTTCTCGGTTGCGGCGACGATCTGAAACCCTTCGGTCTGGAGCAGTTTTATCGTATTGCGGATCGACCCCACGCGGCAGACCGGGATCGTCGTCAGCGCCCCGGCCGACGAGCGGATCGCCTCGGCATTCACGGGGGCCGAGTTCTTCAGCGGCGTCACCAGGCCGTGCGCCCCGGCGCACTCGGCCGAGCGGGCGATGGCGCCGAAATTGCGGACGTCGGTCACCCCGTCGAAGATCACCACCAGCGGCGTCTCGTCCTCGGGCACCCGTTCCAGGATGTCGGCCAACTCGACATATTCGATGGCCGAAATCTGCGCCACGACGCCCTGGTGGTTGCCGCGCGTGAGGCGGTTGAGCTTTTCGACCGGCACCTCCTGCATCCGCACGCGGTGACGGATGCAGAGGTCTTTCAGCTCCGTCATCAGCTGCCCTTCGGCACCTTTGCGGATGTAAAGTTTCTCGATCTGGCGTCCAGCCTCGATGGCTTCGGCCACGGGACGTATCCCGAAAATAATGTTGTCCATAGCAGCTTATTTTTCATTTGCCCCGGGGCGGGCGGCACAAGGTTCAGCCGGGTTTCCCGGAAATCACTGTTCCTCGGTTAATTCGAGTTCGTACGATGCCTTCTCCCACTCGTGCATCTGGTGGTCGTAACGGGCTTTCAGGTCGTTGTAGGCCTTGTAGTCGGCTTCGTCGTAGGTGGTCGCCACAGCGAATTTCGCATCGTAAGCGGCGATCTGTTTTTCGATCGCGGCAAGTTCCGCCTCGATTCCCTCGACCGCCCGGCGCAGTTTGCGCAGCTGTTTCTCCTGCTCCTTGCGCTGTTCGTAGGTGAGTTTGCCGGAAACGGCGGCCCCGGGGTTCGGGGCTGCCTGCACGGCGGGTTTCTGCGGGGCCTCCCTGCGTTCGATCTCCCGGAGCGACTCCAACTTCCGCTTTTCGAGGAAATAGTAGATCCCTCCGAGGTACTCCTTCACCCCGCCGTCGCGGAACTCATAGACCTTCTGCACCATGCCGTCGAGGAATTCGCGGTCGTGCGACACGACGACGACCGTGCCGTCGTACTTCATGATGGCATTCTTGAGGATGTCCTTCGAACGCATGTCCATGTGGTTGGTCGGCTCGTCCAGTACCAGCAGGTTGCGCGGTTCGAGCATCATGCGGGCCATGGCCAGACGTGCCCGCTCGCCGCCCGAAAGCACCTTGACTTTCTTGTCGATATCCTCGCCGCGGAACAGGAACGCCCCGAGAATATCGCGCAGGCGGGTACGGATGTCCCCCACGGCCACGCGGTCGAGCGTATCGTACACCGTGAATTCGCCGTCCATCAGGTCGTCCTGGTTCTGGGCATAGTAGCCGATATTGACGTTGGCACCGAGCCGCACCGAACCTTCGGTCGGCGTCAGTTGCCCGACGAGCATCCGCGCCAGCGTGGTCTTGCCTTCGCCGTTACGGCCGACAAGGGCGATTTTGTCGCCCTTCCCGATGATGAAATTCGCGCCGCTGAAGACATGCTTCGCCCCGAACGACATCCCGGCTTCGTTGATCTCGGCCACGATCTGTCCCGAGCGGGGTGCGGGCGGGAACTTGATATTGAGCGTCGCCAGGTCTTCCTCCTCGACCTCGAGCCGTTCGAGGCGTTCGAGCTGCTTGATGCGCGACTGCACCTGGTTCGACTTGGTGGGTTTGTAACGGAACTTCTCGATGAACTCCTCGGTCTTTTCGATCATGCGCTGCTGGTTTTCATAGGCAGCCATCTGCTGCGCCCTGCGTTCGGCGCGCAGCACGACGTATTTCGAATAGGAAACCTTGTAATCGGTCGCTTTGCCCAGCGAGAGTTCGATCGTGCGATTGGTGACGTTGTCGAGGAAAGCTCGGTCGTGAGAGATCAGCAGCACGGCGCCGCTGTAATTCTTCAGGTAATCCTCGAGCCACTGGATCGACTCGATGTCGAGATGGTTCGTCGGCTCGTCGAGCAGGAAGATCGAGGGACGGCGCAACAGTAGTTTCGCCAGCTCGATACGCATGCGCCAGCCGCCCGAGAATTCGCTCGTCGGGCGTCCGAAATCCCCGCGTTTGAACCCGAGCCCCAGCAGCGTCTTTTCGATATCCGCTTCGCGGGTCTCGCCGCCGAGGATATGGTAGTGATCCTGCGCATCGTTCAGGCGGTGCAACAGCTGCGCATAACCGTCGCTTTCGTAGTCGGTACGCTCCGCGATCTCGCGCGTCAGGTGCTCGATCTCGGCCTCGAGGCGCAGCACCTCCTCGAACGCCTTGGCGGTCTCCTCGACGAGCGTCGTCGTATCGGCCACACGCATGGTCTGCGGCAGGTAGCCGATCGTACAGTCGCCGTTCAGGGTCACGCTGCCCGAGGTCGGTTGCTGCTCGCCCGTAATGATGCGCAGCAGCGTGGTTTTGCCCGCCCCGTTCCGGCCGACGAGGCCGATGCGGTCTTTGGGGTTTATCAGGAACGATATGTTGTCGAAGAGCGTCCAGCCCCCGTAACTTACTGTAAGGTTGTCAAGAGATATCATGGTCTGTCTAAAATCACGGCAAAGTTAGTGATTTAATCCGACATATGGTATCTTTGGAGTTCGAAACAAACACTGTCATGGAAAAGTCGGAACGCCACCTGCGGTTCATCCGCGAGGCCGAACGCAGGTTCAGGCGTTGAGCATCCGCCCGATTTCGGCCTGTGGGTCTGCGGCACCGAAAACGGCATTGCCGGCAACCAGCACGTCGGCACCCGCCTGATAAACCTCGCGGGCATTGTGCGACGAGATGCCGCCGTCGACCTCGATGACGGTCTGCAAGCCCAGCTCCCGGGCCATCGCCCGCAGGGCTTCGATCTTCCCGATCGAAGCCGGGATGAACGACTGCCCGCCGAAACCGGGTTCGACGCTCATCACCAGCACCAGGTCGACCAGCGGGAGGATATCGCGCAGCACCTCGACCGAAGTCGCCGGCTTGATCGACACCCCGGCCTTCGCACCGGCCTTGCGGATCATTTCGATGCACCCGCGGGGGTCGTACGTGGCTTCGTAATGGAAGGTCACGATGTCGGCGCCCGCCTCGGCGAAACGCGCTACGTAACGCTCCGGCTCGACGATCATCAGGTGCACGTCGAGGCACTTTGCGGTCACCTTGCGGATGGCCTTCAGCACCGGAAACCCGAAGGAGATATTGGGGACGAACACGCCGTCCATCACGTCGATATGTACCCACTCGGCCGCACTGCGGTCGACCATCTGCGTGTCGCGTTCCAAGTGGCCGAAATCGGCCGAAAGCATCGAAGGTGCTACGATTCTGTTCATGGTTCGAATATTACTTACGACAAATATAGTCATTTCCCGGCAGTTTCCCACGCTTCGGAGCGGGATTCCGTCCCTGCAAACCCGGGTTTTGGGGTTCGGGGTTGCAGTTCGGGATTCCGAATGCCGGTTCCCTGTCGCACGGTCTTTCCGGGGATTCCGTCCCGAAAGAGCTGCCGGTCAGGATCTTTTCCGGTTCAGGGTGTCGATCCTCCGGCGTATCGCAATGCCGTTGGACAGCGAAAGCAGCAATGCAAGCCCTATGCCGCATACCCATGTAACGCCGACCCCGGAGGGGGCATACCCCTCCTGCAATGCTGCCAGTTCGGGCAGGTACCACATACGCACCAGCCACGACAGCACCACGGCCACGACGAGGACACCCAGGTTGAGCCACAGGGTCAGCAACCAATACGGCCGTGCCACACGCCCCGGTGCATAACCCAGCAGAAGCAGGGTCTCCAGTTTCGCGCTGTTCTTCTGCAAGAGCAGGAAAATGCTCAGCATCAGAATGTAGAAGGACATCACGCTGAACACCAGCCCCACCCCTCCGAGTCCTCCGGCCGCAAGCTGCAGGAAATAGGCAGCCTTCCCGTCGTCACGGCGGTCGCCTTCGGCCTCATAGCCCTTGCCGTCGAGGTAAGCCGAAATCGCGGCATCCACAGGGCGGTCGGTCTCGACGATGACCCGCGATGCCTGTTTCTCCCCGCCCTGGCCGAACCGCCCGTTCGACCAACGGATGAAAGACTCCGGAACGAGGATCGTATTGAGGCGGTTCGACAACCCGACGATACGGCCCCGGAACTGTTCAGTCCGCCCGTTGCCGGCGACCTCGATGCCGAGCGAAACCCGCTGGAATATCCCCTCCGAAATCTGCGGCAGCCCCTGCGACTTGGCAAACCCGTAATTGTAGAGGTTCAGGTAATTGCGCGGGATGATGATGGGGATGTCCCCGTCGCCGGGTTCGTATTTCCACTTCCTGGAGGCGACATCGAGGAAGCGGTCGGGCACCGCCTCGAAAAACAGGTAGGTCGAGAGCTGCACGCCGCCCATGCCCACCGTACCCTTCACCCGGTAGTCCGCCGGCGTGAAAGCCCCGACATCCCGGACGAAAGGCTGTCCGCCCAACTCCTCCAGCTCCCCGGGGGTAAAGTCGCTGCTCCCCAACCCAATCGTCTGGAGCGCGCCGACCCGTTTCGAAAGCACCAGGTAATCGCCCCGCATGAACGAATCGGGGGCATCGAAGACCGGCATGACATCGCGGTAAGCCTGCACCGAGGTGAGCACGATGGTCATGCCCACGACCCCGGCGAGGGCGAAACCTACGGTCTGCGCGACGCTCAGATGGCTGCGCAGCAATTTCCAAAGCAGCGTCATAGCGTAAGGGTTTTATGGTAGGGAAGCCCGAGCCGGCTGCCCACCGAGGTGACGACGATGCCCGCCCCCTGCGCCTGCGCCTCTTCCAGCAACATCCCGGAGAGCAATTCCCCGTTAGCGGCATCGAGGTGGCTGACGGGCTCGTCGAGCAGGATGAAATCGAACGGCTGGCACATGCAGCGAATGAAGGCCACGCGCTGCTGCTGTCCGAAGGAGAGCTTTTCGACCGGGGCATCCCGTTTATCGGCGATACCCGCAGCCTCGAGCATTCGCCCGATCTGCTCCTGCGTCTTGAAATGCGTGAGCTCGTTTTTCAGGCCGATATTCTCCGCGACGGTCAATTCGCCGAAAAGACGCAAATCCTGGAAAAGCATACTCAGCGACCTGCGACGCAGGCCGCTCCACGCCGCGGCGGAAAAGCCGCGGCAATCCGCCCCGTCGAAGAGTATCTTCCCCGTGTAATCCTCCCGGATGCCGTAGAGGAAGTGGCACAGCGAAGTTTTTCCCGTCCCCGAAGCCGCCTCGAGCAGGCAGTACTCCCCCTTGCGGAAGGTTACCTCCTGCAACCAGACCCCCGAATCCCGCGGGGCTGCCTCCCCCGCGAACACGCAGGGCAGCACCCGTTGCAAAGTTATCGATTCCATACGTTCTTTATTTCAAGGGAAACGGCCGTTCGAATCCCGGACGGCCGTTTCCCATAAACCCCGGAGGTTATTACAGATTTGCCTCCGGCACGTACAGGCGGATCAGCTCGCCGATTTTGTCGCAGATGGTCTTAAAGGAGTTCTGCTCCTTGTCCGTCATATTGACTACGGCAGTTCCGCCCTTCATCGTACCATAGGCTTCCAAGTCTTCGAACATGGCCAGCACGGAGAGCGCGGCCTCGACCTGCGGGTCGACATTCCCGCCGACAAGCTGTGCGGTCAGCGCGTTCACACCCTCGAAATCGACGTAGAAGCTTCCCGACTGGCCCTTGAATATCTTGCTCATCGAAGCCAGCGATTCGATATCCGCACCGTCGAGCGCCGATTTCACAACCGCATCGGTCGTACAGTAGAGCACGTCGCCCTTCACGCCGAACATCACCGTGACGCCGCCCATGCTGATCGTATACTCGCCTTCGCCCGCCTTCTGGATGGGCATGCCGGAGAGGTTGGAGACAATCGTCTGCAACACGGCGGGATCCTTCACCTGGGCCAGCAGCGATGCCACGGGATACCGGTCGGGAGTAATTCCCGAGAACGAGATCACGCAGTCGCCGCTGAAGGCATCCATCACCTGCTTGACCATCGGGTTGGCCATCAGCATACCGTAACCGGGCATTGCGGAGAACACCGAATACATCTTCTCGCCGTCGAGGCCGTAGGCCATCGCACCGATCGTATTCCGGGGCACGTAGCGCAACAGGGCTCCCGTCTGGGGTTTCACATAGGCGTAAAAATCCATCATTTTCTGCTCGCTCTCCTTGTCCTTGTACGACATAGCGGCATCGCAAACGATCCGGCCCTTCTCGAAATTGACGGAACTTGCCAGTGTGGCACCCTTGAGGGCATCCATCATCGGCATCGAACCCACCATCGGGTTGCTGTCCAGCATCGACGCCAGCGCCGAATAGGCCATCACCATGTTGATGTCGTTCTTCTCGGAGAGCTGGTCGGCAACGACCTTGTCACCCATCAGGCTCTCGCCGCACTTCTGGGCAAAGAGTTTCTTAACGGCATCGATTGCGCTTTCCGGCGACCCCTGCGCGAAATAGAGCATGACAGCCACATCGTTGTAGGCGCACAAACCGCTCACGGAGCTGTCCTCGCCCAATGCGATGACCGAGATGCCGCCCTCGTGCCGGGGTGCAATGCCGCTTTTCTCGCCGATGCGTGCAAGCAGGGCGTCCAGTTTCGCCTTGTCGCCGACGGGCAGCAGCATACCGCCCCGGACATTCGGGGACTGCATCGCGCCATCCATCGACATGAAGAAGAACAGGTCTTTTTTCAGGTCGACACCCGATTCGCAGGGGTTCTTCAGCAGGGCGAGCAGGTATTCCTTCTCCTCGGCGGTGATGCCCTCGGCTTTGTCGAGCTCGGCCTTGAGCCGGATGAAGAGCGGATGCTGCCCGATGTCGCCGGCATCGCTCTTCTGCAGAAGCGAAGCGGGATTGACCGACATCGTCATAAAGGAATCGGCAGGCAGGAGGTTGCGGTAATCGGCACCTCCGCCGCAGGAAACAACCAGCATGGACACCGCTGCAAGGCAGGCCAGCTTCAAGGATCGTAGCGTTTTTTTCATATTCGAATTATTTGAGTCCGTATTTGGAACAAGCAAAGCTATAAAAAATTGCGGAACAACCTGCGACATAGGGGGTAAAAATTGCGTTGCGGGGCTAAATTATCGCGCATGTCCCGGGACGGGATGTTTTTCCGGGAATAAATTGCTATTTTTGCATGGAAACAGACACAAAAACACACGATGACTCCTACCACCCTTTTCATATTGGCCACTACATGCAGCCTGGCAGTGCCCGTCGCACTGTTCCTCGTACTGTGGCGCCGGGACGCCCGACGGCTTGCCGCTGATAACCAAGCCTCCGAAGCCCGCGAGCGCGATGCCTCTTCGCGGCTGGCGGTGGCCGAAGCCCGGCTGGCCGCCGCGGAACAGGCCTTGTCCGCGGAAAAAGAGCTGCGGCAGCGCTACGAAGGACAGGTGCAGGCGCTGACCGAGCAGCGGACACGCACCGAAGCGGAACTGGCGGCACTCCGCGCCTCGTCACAGACCGAGATCGCATCGCTGCGCGCGAAGAACGCCGAGGATCGCGCGGCCGAAAAAGCCGAGCGCGAAAAACTGGAGGAGACCTTCCGGGCCCAGTTCCGCAACCTTGCGACCGAGATACTGGGCGAGCAGTCCAAACATTTCAAGGAGACCAACAAAGAATCGCTCGACGTGCTGCTCAAACCCTTCCGCGACAACATCGCCGAATTCCGAAAGCGCGTCGAGGACATCTACACCACCCAGACGGCACAGCGCGGCGAACTGAAGGCCGAGCTGAAAAACCTGATGGAACTCAACCGGCGCATCACGACCGAGACCACGAACCTGACGAACGCACTGAAAGGCAATTCGAAAGTGCAGGGCGACTGGGGCGAAATGCTGCTGGAAACGATCCTGGACAGTTCGGCGCTCATCAAGGGCATCCACTACGAAACGCAATACAACATCAAGGACGCCGAGGGACACAACCTGCGACCCGACGTCGTGCTGCACCTGCCCGAGAAGAAAGACATCGTCATCGACTCGAAAGTTTCGCTCACGGCTTTCGTAGGCTACACCTCGGCCGAAACCGAAGAGGAGCGCCGCCGCTACCTCGCTGCCCACACGGCCTCCGTCCGCCAGCACGTCAATGAACTGGGACGCAAGGAGTACCAGCGCCTGCTCAACTCGCCCGACTTCGTCATCATGTTCATCCCCAACGAGCCGGCCTTCCTCGCCGCATTGCAGAACGACGCGGCCATCTGGTCGGACGCCTACGACAAGAAGGTCATCATCTCGTCGCCGACGAACCTTTTCGCCCTGCTCAAATTGGTCGCCGACCTGTGGAAATACAACGACCAGGACAAGAACACCAGGGACATCGCCGCATGCGGGCTGAAACTCTACGAACAGCTGGTGGCCTTCACCGGTTCGCTCGAAGGGGTCGGCACGGCGCTGGACAAGGCACGCGACGCCTATGACGACGCCTACAAACGGCTCTGCACGGGCAACGATAACATCATCCGCGTCGGGGAACGGCTGCGCAGGACGGCACGCCTGCAAACCAAGAAACAGCACTCCGCGCGCACGCTCGAAGCCGCCGGGGAGGACGACCTCCCAGGCATCCCCGCCACCGAAGCCGGGGGCGGGAATCCGGTTCCCGGAGCCGGAGGCGAAGAATAACCGAACTGCCCGGCGCACCAGCCCGGGAACACGAGAAGCGAGAAACAGAGGAACGCCGGAACAAAGGAATCCGGGAACGGTAGAAACCGGGAACAGAGGAACCGGGAACAGAGGAACCGGGAACAGAGGAACCGGGAACCGGAGCTCAGAGGAACATGGAAACCTGGAAAATATGGGCCGGGCAAAGCCCCCTGTAACATGTAAAAGCCCGCCGATGTTCGGCGGGCTTTTACATTTCCCGGCAGGAGATTTCCCATGTCGTGCGCAAAACCCGATTCACGGCCTGCTGGATTCCTTCCAGCTTTTGCGCATCCGCACTTCGATCCCCGGCGTTGCGTCGTGCGCCATCGTCTCCACAAGGTCGTCCCACACCTCCTGAACCCAGCCGACACGCTGCCGGCAATGCTTCAGCACCTCGACCGCCCAAATCTTCACGGCGACCTTCGCCCCCGGATCGACCGCCCACCGGGCGGCAGCCTCGGCAATCCGCTCCAGATCCCGCACCTGAGGCGTGAAACGCCCCAGCAGGTCGGCCATGACCTTTGCGAAATGGCGCCGGGCACTGGGATCGGCGCAGGCCGGGAAATCCGTCCGGCAAAACAGGCCGGCATAGGGCATGAACGAATCCGGGGCGTCGAAATAGATCTTTTCGAGCACATACGCACCCCGGAAAGCCACCTTGTGCCTCACGGCACGCGGCAACCCCTCGTAGCGGGAGGTCACCACCTCATACAGCAACCCCACGGCACCCGCATCGCGCACGCGCCGGGCCACCGTGTCGGCAAAATCGGAATAAAACCGCTCCGACAGGCATTTTATCAACTCCGCTTCCGTCATACCGATACACTCCCGCCGAAACCCCGATTCTGTGAGTTCGCCGTACAGCAACCCCGAAAAGCCCCGGGTCTTACGGCCATGCAGGACGCCACAGCATGAAAAACACCGTCAAAACAACTTTTTCTTCGACGTCGTAACGACAAAATCCTTCAGGTAGAAAGGTTCGAAATAGGCGATATCTTCCGTGCATCCCGCATCGAGCGCACGCTGGGCCAGCCGCGCAAGCCCGCGTGCGGAAGGGGCTACCTCGACAAACACGGCGTCGGGCAGTATCCCGGCGCATTTGCGGGCCCCGCTGCCGAAGATCACGAACGGCCTCCCCTGCGAACGGAAGTGCGCAAAACTCTCCCCGTCGACGACCTCGGCCGAAACCTCGTTCAGGGGCTTTCCGGCCGTATCGAATACCTGCGCATAGACCTCCATGCGGCGGGCATCGACCATCGGGCAGAGGTAGGCATGTTCCCAGTCGGGGACGGAAAGAATCCCGGCTTCGTAATCTTCGAGCGCCACTTCGGCCAGCGCATCGAGCGACCCGACGGCCACCAGCGGCTTACGCACCCCGTAGCACAGCCCCTTGGCGAACGAAACGCCGATCCGCAGCCCCGTATAGGAGCCGGGGCCCTTGCCCACGGCCACGGCATCCAGTTCGTCGGGCGCAATGCCCGTTTCGCGCAAAAGCTCGTCGACGAACACGCCGACCTTGCGGGCGTGGTCGCGCCCTTCGTCGCTCTCGCGCAGCGAAAGCAGCTCCCCGTCCTTTGCAATACCGACCGAACAAACGTCCGTACCGGTCTCGACACATAGAATCAAGCTCATATCTTCGATAAATTCAAACTCAATCGTCCAGAATACCCAGATGCCCCAGCGCCCGGGCAATGCCGTCCTCGTCGACCGGGGCGGTCACGTAATCGGCAGCGTTCAGCGCCTCCTCGCAGGCATTGCCCATGGCAACCCCCACCCCCGCGGCCGACAGCATCGCCACGTCGTTGCCGCCGTCGCCGAAGGCCGCTACTTCCGAAGCCCGGTACCCGTAGGCGGACATAAATTCCCTCATGCCCGTGGCCTTGTCGATGCCTGCGACATTGATGTCGGCAAAAATCGGACACCATCGGCTCGCCGCAAGCCCGGGCAACTGCGCCATGACGCGCCGTTCGGCCTCCGTATCCAGATAGAAACACATCTGGCAGCACTCGCTCCGGTCGAAAAGCGCACGGAGGTCGGTCTGCTCGGGCACGGGATGCGCGACCATATGCGCCAGCCGTTCCACCTCGGGCGTCACTCGGTTGACGAATACGCCGCGCTCCAGTTCCAGCGCCAGCGGGAATCCCATCTGCGAGGAGAGTTCCATGGCGCGTTCGAAATCGGCCCGCGGAATCAAGTGCTGGCTTACGACACGCCCGTCGGCAGCCACACACCGGGCGCCGTTGAGCGACACCACGCCGTCGTAGGGAATCCCCTCGAGCGGAGCGAGGTCGTTCGCCGCACGCCCCGTAGCGATAAAGAGCCTGATGCCCTGCGCATGCGCCCGCACCAGCGCATCGCGTGCCGAGGCGGGTATTTCATGGGTCTTGAAACTGATCAGCGTACCGTCTACATCGAGGAAAATAGCTCGTATCATCGTTTGTAATTTTTCATCGCCTTGTCGATCTCACGCTTGGCATCGTTTTCCTTCAGGTATTCGCGCTTGTCATAGGTCTTCCGGCCCCGGGCAAGCCCGACCACGACTTTCGCCAGCCCCCGCTCGTTCAGGAACAGGCGCAGCCCCACGATCGTGAGGCCCTTGTCCTGCCCCGCGCGCTGGAGCTTGTCCAGCTCGCGGCGGTTGAGCAGCAGTTTCCGGTCGCGGCGCGGCGCATGGTTGTTGCAGGTGCCCCACCCGTATTCGGCGATGTTGACACCCCGTATCCACAGCTCGCCCTTGTCGAAATAACAGAACGAATCGGTCAGCGAAGCCTTGCCCGCACGGATGGACTTGATCTCGGTACCGACGAGCACGATGCCCGCAACGTACTCTTCCAGAATCTCATAGTCGAACGTCGCGCGCTTGTTACGGATATTTATCTTTTTCTGTTCACTCATATATTCGGAATCGGCACAATAATTGCCTATTTATTCGCAGGGGTGGGAATCGGTCAAGGTAACTAATTCTTTTATCTTTGATATGTTTTACACATCTTTCTGTTTATTTTCTGTTTGCACACGGTATGCGTAGTGATACGTGTACGACCCGAGACCCGCCCCTTTTTTCTTTTAATATTCAAACCCCGGCATATCCCCGCCCGGCACTCCGCCGGGCGCGGGTCATAATATCAACCGCTGCAATTTCTTTGCAATCGTCACTTTCACCTTGTTGAACCCGGCCAGCCGCTGGATCACCTCGCCGACCTGCTCGTCCGTCAGGCTCTCGTCCGCGAGTTTGGCCTGCCACTCCTTGATATAGCTTTCGATCACCTTCGACTTGTAGAGCGTCACGGCCTTCGGCACCCCTACGGCCAGCATCTCGGCATCGCTTTCGACATGGATGTCCTTGCGCCGCCACAGCTGGCTGGCCACGTAATTGTCGTCCGACGTAAGGATGTCGACCGAGGCATTGCACACCTCCGGGTCGGGATGGTTCAGGAAAAAGTGCGCCGGGACTTCCACCCCCGTACCGAGAATCTTCCACTGCTCACGGTAAGTAGCCAAAATACTGTTGTATAACGGATTGCGGAACGCGAGCCCGTCGCTGTCCAGCTCCAGAAAGATCACCTCCGCGACGTTGCAGGGCACCATCGTGCGCCCCTCCTTGAATTCGAACGAACAATGGCCGTATTTGAGCAGGTATTTCACCAATTCGCGTTCGAGCGCCTCGCTGCTGCTCCCGGCCTCGACCTGCTTTACGAATTCCACCTCGGGCTGCGGAGCCTCCGCATGCCGCAATGCCGTCTGGCGGCGTACGAACTCGTCGGCCTCGCGGTCGCCGGTCGTCGCCATGCGCTTGCGCGCCACCTCCGAGATCAGGATGTTCTCGTCGATGTCCATGATCCGCGCGCACTCCTTGATGTAGACCGACCGCTGGATCGGATCGGGAATCTGCGCGATCGACTGCACCATGTCGGCGATCAGCGCCGCCTTCCGGATCGGGTCGCCCTGGGCGGCCTCCAACAGCAATTTTGCTTTGAAGGCCAGGAAATCCTGTTCGTTGGCCCGGATATATTCCTGCACCTCGGCCGCAGTGTGCGCCCGGGCGAAGGAGTCGGGATCCTCGGGTTCGGGCAGCAGCACCACGCGCACGTTCATCCCCTCCCGGAGGATCATGTCGATCCCGCGCAGCGAAGCGTGGATACCCGCCGAGTCTCCGTCGTAAATGACCGTGATGTTTTTCGTAAAACGGTTCAGCAGGCGTATCTGCTCGGTCGTGAGCGATGTCCCGGACGACGACACGACGTTCTCGACACCCGCCTGGTGCATCGAAATGACATCGGTATAGCCTTCGACCATGATGGCGAAATCGAGCTGCTGGATCGCCTTCTTGGCGAAATAGAGGCCGTACAGCTCACGTTTCTTGCTGTATATCTCGCTCTCGGGCGAATTCTGGTATTTGGCAACGGCCTTGTCGGTGCGCAGCGTACGGCCGCCGAAAGCGACGACGCGCCCCGAAATGTTATGTACGGGGAAAATCACCCGGTCGCGGAACCGGTCGTAGAGCGAACCGTCGCTCTCGCGTTCGAGCGAAAGGCCGGTAGAGACGAGGAACTCCTTTTTATATCCCGCCGCCAGCGCATCCTTCGACATCCGGTCGCCGCGCGCGGGGCAGAACCCGAGGCCGAACTTCTTGATCGTGGCGTCGGTCATGCCGCGTTTCTGGCGGAAGTAAGCCATGCCCACGCTCATCCCCTCGGTCTCGTGATGGAGGTAGTTGGCAAAATAATCGGCCGCCCAGCCGTTGAGTGCGAACATCGACTCGCGGTCGTCGTTGCGGCGTACCTCTTCCTCGGACATCTCCTTCTCCTTGACTTCGATGCCATAGCGTTTGGCCACCATCTTCAGGGCTTCGGGATAGGTGATGTTCTCGTGCTCCATCAGGAACGTGACGGCATTGCCGCCTTTGCCGCAGCCGAAGCATTTATATACCCCCTTCGAGGGCGACACGACGAACGACGGGGTTTTCTCGTTGTGGAACGGGCAGCAGGCCTGGTAGTTCACGCCCTTGCGCTTGAGCGTGACGTACTCGCCGATAATATCCACGATATTGGCGGCTGCATAAATGCGGTCTACTGTTTCCCTGTCGATCATGTCTGCAAAGATAGCAATAATTCCCCAACCCTTGGCGGGGTGCAAAAAGATTTTGCCCGGCGGAGAGGGTCAGTACCCGGCATTGCGGATGATGTCCAGTTCGGCACGTATGTTATCGTTCATATCGCGGAACATCATCAGGTAGGCGGGAATCGAGCCGCGGGTTATGAGCCCCGCGCAAAGCGTGTCCTCCATCAGGCGGCGGAAGCGGTATTCCAGCCTTTCGTGCGGCGAAGTTCCCCGGTAGCTCCAGTCGAGCCTGCCGCTCTCGTACAGGTGCTGTTTCGCCCCTATGACATTGGCTACCATCTTGTCCTGCTGCCGCCAGAAGGTCGTGATGACATTGCCGATTTTAGTGACCGATTCGACGACTTCGGGTTCATGCACCGCGCTCAGCGCCCCCGAAACTTCGAGTATCTTCATCCCAACGGGCGAATAAACATCCCCGCGCACGGAGAAGAACATGCCCAAGGCATAACGAAGCGTATCTTCGGGGATTTCCGCCAATTCCTTCCTGGCGTATGCGACGGCACATTTCCGCAGGGCACTCATCCCCGCCGTATAATCATCGAGCAGCCCCTCCGAAATTTTGAGATGCCGCTCCACGTCGACCTTGAACAGTCCGACGATCTCCCGGGCATCCTGCCGTTTCTGGTAGTTCGTAATAAGCCGCTCGCCTCCGAACGTGATGACGATACCCAGGATCACGGCCAGAAAATTGGGCCAGAACGACTTCCAGCCTTCGCTTTTAAATAGCTTCATACGTTACAGACGATTTACCGGCACAAAGATATACAATATTACCGAATTACCGAAGATATGGCGTGGCGGGACAATTTTAACTGTCCCCGGTACGTTTTCGAAACAGACGCACCGTCCCCGGCCAAACCGGGGCGGCATTTCACCATACCGTTTTTTTTACCTACTTTTGCACCATGGATTTCAAGTTGGTATCGGATTACGCCCCGATGGGCGACCAGCCGGAAGCGATCGCACAGCTCGTCGGCTCGATCCGGCACGGCTCCAAACATAACACCCTGCTGGGGGTGACAGGCTCGGGAAAGACCTTCACCGTGGCCAACGTCATCGCGCAGCTGAACCGCCCGACGCTCGTCCTGAGCCACAACAAGACGCTCGCGGCGCAGCTTTACGGCGAGTTCCGCAATTTCTTTCCGGAGAACGCCGTGGAGTATTTCGTCTCCTACTACGACTATTACCAGCCGGAGGCCTACCTCCCCTCGACGGACACCTTCATCGAAAAAGACCTTTCGATCAACGCCGAGATCGAGAAACTGCGCCTGCGCACCGTAGCCACGCTGCTGTCGGGGCGCCGCGACGTGATCGTCGTATCGAGCGTATCGTGCCTCTACGGCGCAGGCAACCCGGCGGATTTCCATGCCACGGCCATCAACATCCGGGTCGGGCAGATCGTCAGCTACAAGCATTTCCTCTACAAGCTGGTCGAAGCGCTCTATACCCGCACCGAACGCGACCTGGAACCGGCGACGTTCCGCGTCAACGGCGACACGGTGGACATCATGGCGGCCTTCGGCGAGTTCGGCAGCCAGTGCTTCCGCGTAATGTTCTACGACAACGAGGTCGAGGCCATCCAGACCATCGACCCCGCGACGGGGCAGCGTATCCACTCGCTCGACAACCTAACGCTCTACCCCACGAGCCTCTTCGTAACCACCAAGGAGCGCATCAACTGCGCCGTACAACAGATATACCTGGATCTGGGCCGGCAGATCGAATTCTTCGAGCGTGCCGGACGCATGACGGAGGCACAGCGCATCAAACAACGCGTGGAATACGACGTCGAGATGATCAAGGAGCTGGGGTACTGCCCCGGCATCGAAAACTACTCGCGTTATTTCGACGGCCGCGCCGAGGGCACGCGCCCCTTCTGCCTGATCGACTATTTCCCGAAGGATTACATGCTCGTCGTAGACGAAAGCCACGTCACGCTGCCGCAGGTACATGCCATGTACGGCGGCGACCGCGCCCGCAAGGAAAACCTCGTGGAATACGGATTCCGTCTCCCGGCGGCCAAGGACAACCGTCCGGTGACCTTCGCCGAGTTCGAGCAGTTGCAGGGCACGTCGATCTACGTGAGCGCCACGCCCGCCGACTACGAACTGATGAAGAGCGAAGGCGTGATCGTCGAGCAGCTGATCCGCCCCACGGGGCTGGTCGACCCGCCGCTCGAGGTGCGCGTTACAGCCAACCAGATCGACGACCTGCTGGAGGAGATCGACAAGCGCGTGAAAGACGACGACAAGGTGCTCGTGACGACCATCACCAAACGCATGGCCGAGGAACTTTCGAAATACTTCGACCGGGTGGGTGTACGCAACCGTTACATCCACTCGGACGTGGATACGCTGGAACGCATCCAGATTCTGGAAGACCTGCGGGCCGGAATGTTCGACGTGCTGGTGGGCGTGAACCTGCTGCGCGAAGGCCTCGACCTGCCCGAAGTGGCGCTGGTGGCGATCCTCGACGCCGACAAGGAGGGCTTCCTGCGCAACGTGCGGTCGCTGACGCAGATCGCGGGACGTGCCGCACGCCATTCGCAGGGCAACGTGATCCTCTATGCCGATACCTGCACCGACTCCATGCGCTTCGCCATCGAGCAAAGCAACCGCCGGCGCGAGAAACAGGTGCGCTACAACATGGAGCACGGCATGCTGCCGCGCCGGGCGCAAAAAAGCGGCACGGGGCAAAGCACCCTGCTGTCCGCGCGCACCGACGTCCCGGAGATAGCGGCGGCCTACCCGCTCGCCGAAGACCACTACATGGCCGCCGCGGACGTACAGAAGACCTATGTCGCAAGCGAGAACATCGACACGCTGATCGACAAGGCGCGCGAGGACATGGAACGTGCGGCCAAATCGCTCGACTTCCTCGCCGCCGCGAAATTCCGCGACAGGATGTACGAACTGCAGAAACTCAAGGAGGAGAACCGGAAAGGCTGACACGCCCGGCCCCGCGGTTATTCGCGGACGGCGTTGCGGAAAGTGAAATACTTGGCGGCCAGGTAGCTGTACACCATCGTCCCCAGCGAGGCCATCATTTGCGAAGGCGTCGCCCAAAACCCGCACAACTCGACGAAGAATTTCAGGAAGAGATAATTGACCACCACCGAGCCGGCGACGGAGAGGAGGTAGCGGAAAAGCTGCGTCCCCGTGGCAAGCGGCGAACGGCGGAACGCCACATGGCGGTTCAGCCAGAACCCCGTGAAGAAGGTCAGCGGAAAAACGATCAGCATCGCCGCGACATGCGGGGAAACCGCGATGAAACCGAGGTCGAGCAGCTCCTTGTCGAGCACGAAATTATAGAGCAGGAAATAGCATCCCCAGCCGAAAACCACGTTCGCGCCGCCGCAAACGGCATAACGGAACGTCTGGCGCGGCAATAGCGCAGAAACAGGCCGGTGGTAGAACCAGTCGATGAAACGGATTATCAGCTCGGAAAGACGCATCAACGGGCAGTGTAAGTCCACAGCCCGGGGAAACGGTCGCTATAATTACGGATGAACAACGTACATGCCTCCGCATCGGGCGCCTCGAAAGGTGAAACCATGAATTTATTGCCGAAACGGTAGACCCCGCAACGTACCGATGCATCCCTGGCTTCGGCATCCGCGGCGGCCCGGGCCGCATTTTCCGGCGTACTGAAAACCCCCAACACGACATACCGGTGTCCCGAAACGAGCGATGCAGGCTCCGTGGAGACCCGTGCCGCCGACCCGGGACGCAGTCCGGCAGGTTTGGCATCCGCACGGGTTACAGCTGCATCCGCACGGTCACCGGCGCTGTCCGCCGTCCCGGCCGCACCCGCAGCACTGCTCCCGGCAACGTCGGTTTCCGCAGCCTTCGTTCCCGCAACTGCCGTCGCAGTCCCGTCGTCCGTCACACCGGCCGTCGCGAACGAATCGGCAGGAATCCCCGCATCCGCGGCGGGCAAGGTGCGCGCAACTTCGGCGGCCGTACCGGGTTCCGGAATATCGGAAGAATTGATGCGCAGGAATTCGGCGCCGCCGAAACCCGCCGCAATCACGATCGCCGCGATGCCGACCCACAGCGCCCAGTCCAACCGGCGGGCAGGCTTGATCCGCACGGGCTCGTGCCCCTGCGGGTTCAGCAGCCTGTCGAACGCGGGTGCAAGCGTAAAATTCTTGAATTTGAGCACGCCGACGCCCTCTATGGTCAGCACGTCGCCCTCGCGCGTGCGGGAAAGCCAGCGGTCGTAAACATCCTGTGCTCCGGCAGCGTCGCAGTGCAGCGTACGCGCCAGTTCATCGGCAAGCGATACCCCCTGCTGCTGCGAAAAGAAGGATACCACGCGGCAAGGAGGCTGGACAGAGCGTTTGGAAAGCCGCTTGGCACCGCGCCGCTCGACAAAGAGCGACCCTACGCCGGGCAGGAACACCCCGCTGCCGGCGGCAAGCAGGTTGCCGACAAGGCGGTTCACTTCATCGACCATCGGGTAATTGCTCATCGTTTCTTCTTTTTTGGAGTTGCTGCCGGGGCTTTCAGCACCGGGGCGGGGGTAACTTCGGGCTCGGACAGCCCCCGGTAAATCATGTAAATACCCAGCACGATAAACGGAATGCTCAGCCATTGCCCCATATCGAGCACCCATCCCTGTTCGAACGCCTCCTGCTCGGTCTTGATGAACTCGATGAAGAAGCGCGTCAGGAAAATCCCGAGCAGCCCGATGCCAAACAGGATGCCCGGACGGCGCCGCGCGATGTCCTTCGCATAATAGAGCCAGCAAAGGATGCCGAAGGTGATCAGGTAGCAAAGCGCCTCGTAAATCTGGGTCGGGTGTACCGCCGCGGGGGCGAACTCGTTCACCCACTTGGCCGAGCGGACGAATTCGAAGCCCCACGGCAGGGTCGTGGCCATGCCGAAGATCTCCGAATTGAACAGGTTGCCCAGCCGGACGACGGCACCGCCGATGCCCACCGCGATCATGATGCGGTCGAGCGACCAGATATAGGGCAGCTTGTTCTTGCGCGAGAACAGCCAGAGGCCGATCAAGAGGCCAATGGCGGCGCCGTGGCTGGCCATGCCGCCGTCCCGGAAACCCGTGATGATCGTCCACGGCTTGCTGAGGTATTCCATCGGGTCGTAGAAGAGGCAGTGCCCCAGCCGCGCCCCGATGATCGTCGCCAGCGTACCATATATAAAAATCGACTCGGAGACCTTCGGCGGAAGCCCCTCACGCTTGCAGAAGTTATCGAAAAACTTGGCGCCGATCAGGATTGCCAGCGCCCACATCAATCCGTAATAGCGGATGTCGAGCGACCCGATGGAGAAGAACACCGGGTCGAAATTCCAAACGATGCTTAACGGTCGTATCATTTATTCAGTTCTTGCAGGTTGACTTTTTTGAGCGTGAACGAGAAGGTGCTCCCCACGCCGGGTTCGCTGCGCACGCTGATGCGTTCGCCGTGCGCTTCGATGATATGCTTCACGATCGCCAGTCCGAGGCCGGTACCGCCCTGCTCGCGCGAACGCCCCTTGTCGGTACGGTAGAATCGCTCGAAGACGCGGGGCAGATCCTCCTTACTGATTCCCAATCCGTTATCCTCCACCTCGACAAGTATCTTGTCGAGCATGTCGCGGAAATGGACGCGCGTCAGACCGCCCTCCTTCCCGTAGCGGATCGAGTTGATGACGAGGTTCACGATGACCTGGCCGATGTAATGTTTGTCGGCCAGCACCCAGAACGGCGAGGGAAGGTTGTCGGCGCCCTTGATCGAAATCCGGATGCCTTTTTTGTCGGCCTCCATCTCGGCCTGCTCGGCGATCTCCTTCGTCAGCGCCACGATGTCGAACTTCTCCATTTCGAGGCGGTTCATGTTGCTCTCCAGCTTGGAGATGGTATCCAGGTCGTTGACGATATTGATCAGGCGGTCGATGCTCTTCTCGGCCCGCTCGAGGTATTTGCGGTTGATGAGCTCGTCCTCCAGGCCTCCGTCGAGCAGTGTCGAGATATACCCCTGGATATTGAAGATCGGGGTTTTGAGCTCGTGCGCCACGTTGCCCAGGTACTGTTTGCGGAACTGCTCGGTCTCCTTGAGGCGGGCGATCTCCTTGTCGTTCGTATCCGCCCACGCCGTGAGTTCCTCGCCGATATTCTCGACGTGCTTGTCCTTCAGCTCGGAGAAAATCTCGTGCGTATGCACGTCGCGCGAAAGCACGATGGAATAGATCGGTTTGAGCTTGTAAGCCACATACTTGCGGATGATGAACAGCGCCACGAGCGCCACGACGACAAAGACGGCGCCGCAGACGCACAGCGTCACCCACCACACCGCATCGAGCAGCGTCATCGTCCCGGCCACAATGGCCGTTGCGAGGAGCGCGATCCACAGCGATGCGCCCTCTTTTGTTTTGATGTATACCATAAGGCTTACTTCGTATAATTTTGCATGAGACGGGCGATGTACTTGCCCACGATGTCGAATTCGAGGTTCACGACCGAACCCACGCCGATGCGGCAGAAATTCGTATGCTCGAACGTATAGGGAATGATCGCCACGCGGAACGACGACTCCTTCGAGTCGCAGACCGTCAGGCTCACGCCGTTGACCGTCACCGACCCTTTCTCCACGGTACAGAGCCCACCGCCCTGCGGTTCGTAGGCGAACGTATAGTACCAGCTGCCGTCGGCGTCCTCGCGGGCCGTGCATACGGCCGTCTGGTCGACATGCCCCTGGACGATATGCCCGTCGAGCAGCGCATCGGGTTTCATCGAGCGTTCGAGGTTCACCAGATCGCCCACAGCCAGCAGGCCGAGGTTGCTCCTGTCGAGCGTCTCCTTCATCGCCGTGACCGTATACGTATCATCGCGGATGTCCACAACTGTCAAACATACGCCGTTATGTGCTATGCTCTGGTCGATTTTCAACTCGCGGCAAAAGTCCGCGCGCAGCGTAAAATCCTTATTCTGACGGTCGGTACGGATGTCCACGACCTCCGCCATGCGTTCCACGATCCCTGAAAACATATTCTCAACTGTTTATTATCAATTTGCCTTTAACTTTATATACCGAGCTTATATCACTGACATTCAGAATTATGTCATCGTAATTTTCCCGGTCGCCGGCCACCAGGCGGAGTTTGTCCTCCCCGTCGGCGAGCCGAACTATTCGCAAAGTTACAATTTTTCGGCTGACAATCACATATTCTCCCCCGGGAATAATTGCATCCCGGTCGACAGCCTTCAGCAAGACCACCGCCCCCGGCGGCAGGGCGTCCCCCATGGCACGTCCCATGTAACACATGGCAAGGTCGCACTCGCCCGCCTGAGGGATGACCAGGCTGCTCTCGGCCTCGAGGTGGGCGACGTGCGCGATGGCCTGTTCGGCATCCACATTATAAAAAGGTATCTGGGCGCCGCGCAGTTTCTCGTCCGCAAACATCTGCCCTTCTCCCGTCAGCAGCCACAATTTATCCACCTGCGGGAATTTGGAGACGATGCGGTCGGCCACATCGAGCGAAATGCCGTTATTACCGCGTTTAATCTGGTAGAGGTTTTCGCCGCGTGCAAGCCCGATATGACGGGCGAAGTAGTTGGTCGACATGTTCGCCCATTTGATTACGGCTTCGATCCTCTGCCAATTATTCTGCTTTTCTCGCATTTTATTAGTAAAAATTAAAAAAAATTTGCATCTTTGCACTCCCGGTCCCGTAGTTCAATGGATAGAATATAAGATTCCGGTTCTTACGATATGGGTTCGATTCCCGTCGGGACTACAAAGGCACAAGCGCACAGATTGCTGCGCTTGTGCTTTTTTGTTAGCGCCAATTCACAATCATTTATTCAACAAAAATAAGAACAAATTTTCATTAGTCAATAAAAAATAGCACAATTAAGCCACAAAATAATACATTCGGACATAATACCGGAAAGTCCGTACCCGAAGCGATACGGACTTTACCAAGACGTATTTCACACCCCCGGGGACGTGCAGGTATGGGATATCAGCTGAGCGTCAGAATGAAAGGCGTACTCCGAGGCGGAGGGTCAGCGACAAGGAAGAATCGGTGCGCGAAGTGCGCAGGGTGGTTTCCGTAAAGTAGTGCGAAACCTCGGGCTCGAAGTAAAGCCCGACATAATTGCCGAGGCGGTACTGCGCCCCGACGGCCCCGGCCACCGACCACTGGACTTTGGGTTCGTCGACGGATTTGGTGCCGAACTTGGCGGACACGCATTTCTCGAGCATACCGCCCGCGCCCACGTACATCGAGAAACGCCCGGTTTCGAGGAACTGCCAGTTCAGGCGCAGGGGAACCCCGATGAAGTGGAGCTTCTGGCTGATATCCTCGCCGCCGGACTGCATGCTCACGTCCGACCATAACAACGTATAGTTCACACCGCTTTCGAGCGACAACCCGTACGCGAACTCCTTGCGCACCGAAAGGCCGAAGCTGAGCGGTTGGTGGTGACGGAACGAATAATCCTCGTAATTGTATTTCAGCTGCGCCATCGTACCGTTGGTGCCGCCGACCAATACGTCGGACATCACCAGGTGGGAACCGACGCCGCCCGTCGCCCCCGATGAGCCGGTCACGCCGCCTGCGGCGAAGAGCGAAACCGAAGTCCTGCGCCGGGGCCGCCTGTGTTCCTGCATGTCATCGGCCAGGTAATCGTACGTGCCCGGGTATTTGCGGGACTGTACGGTCTGCCCCGCACCGTCCTTACCCCGGGTTCCGTCCGTGGCGGACGCCTGCCCTGCGACAGCAGCACGCACGGCCGACCGTGTGCCGGCCGAAGCGGCATCCCCGGCACCGGCAGCCGCTGCGGAACCGTTTCCGGCGGCCTCGTTCCCTGCCACTGCATTTTCCGCGGCCACACTACCGGCAGCCGCATTTTCAACAGCCGCATTCCCGGCGGGCGCAGCTCCGGACGTCAAAGCCGCGGCGCGGCCGTCCTCGAAGCCCTGCATATCGGCGGCGGCAAGGGCATCCCGTCCCGGTGCAATCCCGGGAGCCGTCCCCGCACCGGGCTCCTCGCCCGGCAGCGCCGCAGCCCGTACGGCCCCTTCGGTCGGAACGGCTGCGCGGAGCGTCCCCGCGAGAGTCCCGTCACCGGCTCCCGCCGGTGTCCCTTCGACCTGTGTCATGTCCGCAGCAGAGCTGCCGCTGTCCGTCGCTGTTGCAATAACAAACCCTTTATCCCCTAAATCCCGGTTTTCATGCAGCAGGTATCCCCCGCCACCCAGGAAAATCAGCACAGCGGCGGCAGCGGCAGCAATCCGCGGCCACTGGCTACGCAACACGGAGATACGCGGAGCAGGCCCGAGCTCGCGCTCCAGCCGCGCCCAGCCGTCGGCCGGGGGTGTCACCTCGGCGTCCCGGAGCGCACTCCGCATTACGTCTGTCCAGTCTTTATTTTGTTTCATAATTCAATGTGTCTCCATATAGGCCCCTATTCTGCGGGCCAGCAGTGCCCGCGCGCGGAATAACTGCGACGAGGAACTTTTTTCGTTGATCCCCAGCATCTGCGCGATGTCGCGGTGCGAATAGCCTTCGATGCAGTAGAGGTTGAACACCGTACGGTAACCGTCAGGCAATTCGCTGACGAACCCCATCAACACGTCGCGCGGGAGGCGTGCCAGCTCCGACGGGTCGGGCTCCGGGATGTCGGGCAACTGCCGCCCTTCGTCGAGCGCCGTCATGCTCAGTTTGTTCCGGCTGCGGAGCCATTCGAGCGCCACGTTCACCGTGATCCGTTCCATCCAGGCACGCAGGGAACCGGGGCCGCGGTAGGAAAAACGGTCGAAAGCACCGTAAATCTTCAGGAACGCATCGTGCATCAGGTCTTCGGCGGTAGAACGGTCGCCCGAATAACGGAGGCAGACGGCCAGCAGACGGCCTGCATAGCGGTCATACAGCTCACGACGGGCCGCATTATCCCCTTTTCTGCACCCCTCGGCCAGTATCTGCTCCTCCATTCCCATATTTGCGTTCATCTTATAAACGGTGTAGCCATCAAAAGACTGCACGGCACCCGAAAATTTTTATACCCGTGCAGTATTCCGCCCCGCTCTGCATTTAATTAGTGAAGATAACGCAAAAATAATTATAAATATGAAAAGATTCGGATTATTTCTTCTCGTGACCATGGCTGCGGCCATTTTCACCTCCTGCAACGATTCGGACGGGGACTACCCCAGGCTTTCGGCTTTCGCCACGGTAAAGCCGCTCGAAAATAACGATTTCTTTGTCGTTCTCGACGATGGCAAGACGGTGTACCCGGGCGACAAAAGCCGCATAGGCAGCTATAAGGCCGAGGAAGGCCAGCGCGTCATCATCTATTTCAACCTGTTGAATAACAAAGTGGAAGGATACGATTACAACATGGCGCTCTATTACATACAGGACATCTACTTGGGCGGCACGAAAGTCGTGACCACCCAGGAGGAACTCGACGCGTTGGAAGACGACAAAACCAGCTTCAAGGATGCACGCCTCAACAACAACTACCTCAATGTCTGGATCGGGTTCAATGCCTGTGACCTCACGAAACACACCTTCCTGCTGGTACGCAACGACGTGACGGAGATCGCCCCGGAATACACGGAAGAGGGGTACCTGAACCTCGAACTGCGCCGCGACGCCCACGGCGACGAAGGCGGATACAACTACGACCGCTATGTCTCGTTCAAGCTGGATTCCTTCAAGGAGGATCTCGAAGGCAAGAAAGGTATCATCCTGCGTGTGAACACCCGCATGAACGGAGTGAAATACATAAAGATCGAGCTGCCGCGTGAGCAATAGCCGGAGCTTCCGGCAGCGACCCCGGCCCGCATATCCTGCGGGCCGGATTTTTTTTCGCCCCGCCGCGGCAAAGTAGCGCAAAATCGTTATCTTTGCAACATGTCAATCGTACGCAACACAGAGAGCGATCTCGAATTCGAAAACAAGATACGTCCGCAGGAGTTGGAAACCTTCTCCGGGCAGGACAAGATCGTCGACAACCTCCATATTTTCATCAAGGCGGCGCTCATGCGCGGCGATTCGCTCGACCACGTACTGCTGCACGGCCCCCCGGGACTGGGCAAGACGACCCTTGCCAACATCATCGCCAACGAAATGCACGCGCAGCTGCGCGTCACATCGGGCCCCGTGCTGGACAAGCCGGGCGACCTGGCCGGGCTGCTGACCAACCTCAACCCCGGCGACGTGCTTTTCATCGACGAGATACACCGCCTGAGCCCGATCGTCGAGGAGTACCTCTACTCGGCGATGGAGGACTACAAGATCGACATCGTACTCGACAAAGGCCCTTCGGCACGTTCGATCCAGATCGAGCTGGCGCCTTTCACGCTGATCGGCGCCACGACCCGCAGCGGGCTGCTCACATCGCCCCTGCGCGCGCGCTTCGGCATCCAGTGCCATCTGGAATATTACGACGCCCCGGTACTGGCCGGCATCGTCAGGCGTTCGGCACGCATCCTCGACGTCTCGATCGACGACGATGCGGCGCACGAGGTGGCCCTGCGCTCGCGCGGCACGCCCCGCATCGCCAACGCTCTGCTGCGCCGCGTGCGCGACTTCGCAATGGTCAAGGGCGAAGGGCACATCGACCTGGAGATCACCAGAATCGGGCTTTCGGCGCTCAACATCGACTCGCGCGGCCTCGACCAGATGGACAACAAGATACTCGGCACCATCATCGAGAAGTTCAGCGGGGGCCCCGTCGGGCTGAATACCATCGCCACGGCCGTCGGCGAAGACGCCGGCACGATCGAGGAAGTCTACGAACCGTTCCTCATCAAGGAAGGGTTCCTCAAACGCACGCCCCGCGGCCGCGAAGCCACCGAGCTCGCATACAAACACCTGGGTTTCACGCCGCCGGGCGGCACCGAAACCCTGCTGTTCTGAGTCATATGCCCGAACCGGCCGCCGGCCGATACCGCCGCATTTCCCGATTCCGAACCCGACATTTTTAAAATTCAAAATATGACCCGCATTCGTCCATACCTGCTCACGTGCTGTTGCACCGCATTGCTGTTACTGGCTTCTGGCAGAGCCATGCAACTCAGGGCGGACACGCCCGGGGCGGAATCCGCGGCACAGGAAGCGACTTGCGCTGCATTGGGCGGTTCGCTCGCCGCCGTCCCCGGGGAAAAGGCACCATCGGCCGGGAAGCAAACCGCGCAGCCGGGCAGGGCGCAGTCCCTCCGGGCACAGCACCTCGCCCCGCGCGACCGTCCGCAGCACACGTTCTTTGCCAACGCGGCGTATACGGCCGTCATCTCGACGCTTTACCTGGCCGAAAGCTCCTCCGGCTCGCTGAACGAAGGCTACGACATCAGTGCCGGGTACAACTGGACGTCGCGCCGGGGCTTCGGCGCCGGAATCGTCTACTCGGGCGGATTCATCTCGGCCGAACGCAACGGGATCCGGCGTACGAGCCGCATCCACTACATCGCGCCGGAGTTCGTCGCCCGGCAGCGGGCCGGGCGCAGATGGCTCTTCCGGGAAAGCGCGGGCATCGGCTACGGCCGCTACATCCGCAGCTACGGCGATACGTCGGGCAGCAGGGGCGGCGTCGGCATCCATGAATCGGCCTCCGTGGAGTTCATGCTGGGACGCCACATCGGCCTGGGCGCGGGGATCAGCGGGCAATGGCTGATCGTCGACTCGCCGGATGTCGACGATGGGGCGGAGCTGAACCTGCTCGGCGGCATCTTCCGCTTCCAGTTCGGGGGAGGGCTGAGGGTTTATTTTTAACTCCGCCCCGTACGATGCCCGCTCCGGGACGGAAGGGCGCAATAATTGCAGGATTTTTCACGTTGTGTCTCTTAGACACAAGCAAAACAGTTAGGATAATGAGAAAAGGTAAAATGGATCAGGAGGCTCTGCGCTATCACAGCGAAGGCCGCCCAGGGAAAATCGCGGTCGTACCGACGAAGCCCTATCACACGCAGCACGACCTGTCGCTGGCCTATTCGCCCGGCGTCGCAGCACCGTGCCGCGAAATCGAAGCTAACCCCGAAGAGGTTTACCGTTACACGAACAAAGGCAATCTGGTAGCAGTCATTTCGAACGGCACGGCCGTTTTGGGACTGGGCAATATCGGAGCTCTGGCAGGCAAGCCCGTCATGGAAGGTAAAAGCATGCTCTTCAAGACTTTCGCCGACATCGACGCTTTCGACATCGAAGTCGACGAAACCGATCCCGAGGCATTCATCCGCACGGTGAAGGCGATAGCCCCGACGTTCGGGGGCATCAACCTCGAGGACATCAAGGCGCCCGAATGCTTCGAGATCGACCGCCGGCTGAGCGAGGAACTGGACATCCCGGTGATGCACGACGACCAGCACGGCACGGCCGTCATCTCGACCGCCGCAATGCTCAATGCCGTAAAGATCGCCGGCAAGACACTCGACAAACTCCGCGTGGTGGTCAACGGCGCCGGGGCGGCTGCCATCGCCTGCGCACGGCTGTTCATCGCCGTAGGCGTCCGCCGCGAGAACATGGTCTTCTGCGACAGCCGCGGCGTGGTCACGACTTACCGTACGGACATCAACAAGATAAAACGCGAATTCGCGACCACGCGCCGCATCACCACGCTGGCCGAGGCGCTGCACGACGCCGACCTCTTTCTCGGGGTCTCGACAGCCGACGTGCTGACGCCCGAAATGCTGCGCACGATGTCGACCGACCCGATCGTCATGGCGCTCGCCAACCCCGACCCCGAGATCGCCTACGACAAAGCCGTCGTATCGCGTCCGGACATCATCTTCGCCACGGGGCGCTCGGACTACCCCAACCAGGTCAACAACGTGCTGGGGTTCCCCTACATCTTCCGCGGGGCGCTCGATGTCCGGGCCACGAAGATCAACGAAGCGATGAAACTCGCCGCGGCACATGCGCTCGCCGAGCTGGCCCAGGAACCGGTGCCGACAATGGTGCTGCGGGCCTATGCGCTCGAAAAACTCGAATTCGGCCGCGACTACCTGATTCCCAAGCCGTTCGACCCGAGGCTGCTATGTACCGTAGCGCCCGCCGTGGCACGCGCCGCGATCGAATCGGGCGTCGCACGACAGCCCATCGCCGATTGGGACGCCTATATCGAAAAACTCCGGACGCTGACCGAGGTATAGTCCCGGAAGGGTATCGTGCAATAAAAACACCCGGCTTTCGGCCGGGTGTTTTTATTGCACGATAATGCCTGTACCGACCGGGTCACGCAAACAGCGCCGCAAACTCGTCGTGCGACATCCGGCGCACGTCGCAGTCGCCGATGCCTACCGGCACCACGACACGCAGCATACCGTCTTCGTTCTTCTTGTCCTTGTCCACCTCCTTGAGCAGCCGTTTCACATCGACGGGCGGCGTGAGGTCGAACCCCAGTTTTTTCAGCACCCCGGCGATCCGGTCGCGGTCTTCCGCCGCCAGTACGCCGAGCTTCACCGAGGCATCGGCGATCAGCGCCGTGCCCACCGCCACGGCCTCGCCGTGGTTCAGACGGTTGGTACACTTCTCGATGGCGTGCGCCAGCGTATGCCCAAGGTTGAGCTTGCGGCGGTCGCCCGACTCGCGCTCGTCGCGTTCGACGATATCTGCCTTCACGCGGATCGACGCCGAAACGGCATCCGTAAGCAGGTCGGTGTCGGAACGCAGGGCGTCGAAAGTCGTGGCTTCGATACGCGCGAAAAGGCCGGCATCGGCGATGACGGCCGCCTTGACGACTTCGGCCAGCCCGGCGCGGAACTCCCGATCGGAGAGCGTGCGCAGCATCCCGGGGTCGCAGACCACGAACCGGGGCTGCGAGAACGTCCCCGCCATATTCTTGTATCCGTCGACATTCACGCCGTTCTTGCCGCCCACGCTGGCGTCGACCTGCCCCAGCAGGGTCGTCGAGACGAAGCCGAAATCGAGGCCGCGCATGTAGGTCGCGGCGGCGAAACCCGCCACGTCGGTCACGATACCGCCCCCGATCCCCAGCACGAAAGTCGACCGGTCGACGCCCAGTTCGATGAAGCGGCGGTAGATCGATTCGACGGTTTGCAGGGTCTTTATACTCTCCCCGAGGCCGATCAGCACCGTATCGTAAGGAGCCAGCATCGGGTGGTAGAGCCGGTCTATCGTGGCATCGGATACGACGACCACGCGTCCCTCGGGCAGTACTCCCGGCAGGATGTCGGACGTGGGCCCAATATAAATCCCGCTCTGCTGCCGGACGTTGAAGGTGGGTTCCATAATATTAAACATTTTTAATAAGACAACAAATTTAGTATATTTTCCAGAGAAATTGTTACCTTTGCACCACAAATTCTTTTCACATGCAAAAACTACGCAATATTGCAATTATTGCACACGTGGATCACGGCAAAACCACGCTCGTAGACAAGATGATCCTGGCCGGCAACATCCTGCGCGACAACGCCAAGCAAACCGGCGAGCTGATCCTCGACAACAACGACCTCGAACGCGAACGCGGTATCACGATCCTCTCGAAGAACGTCTCGGTAATTTACAAGGATTATAAAATCAACATCATCGACACCCCGGGCCACGCCGACTTCGGCGGCGAGGTCGAGCGCGTGCTGAACATGTGCGACGGCGTACTGCTGCTGGTCGACGCCTTCGAAGGCACCATGCCCCAGACCCGGTTCGTGCTGCAAAAGGCGCTGGCGCTGGGCAAGAAGCCCATCGTGGTGATCAACAAGGTCGACAAGCCCAACTGCCGTCCCGAAGTGGTCAACGAGCAGGTTTTCGACCTGATGTTCACGCTCGACGCCACCGAGGAGCAGCTCGACTACAAGACCATCTACGGCTCGGCCAAACAGGGCTGGATGTCGCACAAATGGAACGAGCCGACCGACTCGCTCGTCCCGCTGCTGGACGCCATCATCGACGAGATACCCGAACCGGCCGTGGTAGAAGGCACGCCCCAGATGCTCATCACCTCGCTCGAATACTCCTCCTACACGGGCCGTATCGCCGTGGGCAAGGTGACGCGCGGCTCGCTCAGGGCGGGACAAAACGTCACGCTGGCCAAGCGCGACGGTGCAACGATGCAGAAGACCAGGATCAAAGACCTGATGGTCTTCGAAGGTCTCGGCAAAAAGAAGGTCGACGAAGTGCCGTGCGGCGAGATTTGCGCCATCCTGGGCATCGAAGGGTTCGAGATCGGCGACACGATATGCGACTACGAGAACCCCGAACCGCTGCCCCCCATCGCCATCGACGAACCGACCATGTCGATGCTCTTCACGATCAACAACTCGCCGTTTTTCGGCAAGGACGGCAAATACGTCACCTCGCGCCACATCAAGGAGCGCCTAGACCGCGAACTGGAGAAAAACCTCGCGCTGCGCGTGACGCCCGGCCCTTCGGCCGACAGTTTCAACGTATTCGGCCGCGGCGTGCTGCACCTTTCGGTGCTGATCGAGACCATGCGCCGCGAAGGATACGAATTGCAGGTCGGACAGCCCCGCGTGATCGTCAAGGAGATCGACGGCAAGAAATGCGAACCGGTCGAGGAACTGACCGTCGACTGCCCCGAAACCTGCTCGGGCACGGTGATCGAACTGGCCACCAAGCGCAAAGGCACGCTCAGGAACATGACGTCGAACGGCGACCGCGTGCGGCTGGAGTTCGACATCCCCTCGCGCGGCATTATCGGCCTGAGGTCGAACATGCTGACGGCAACGGCCGGCGAGGCGATCATGACGCATCGCCTGAAGGATTTCGAACCGTGGGTCGGCGAAATCGAGATGCGCACCAACGGCTCTATCATCTCGGGCGAGACCGGCACGGCCTTCGCCTATTCGATCGACAAGCTGCAGGATCGCGGACGCTTCTTCATCAACCCGATGGATCAGGTCTACGAGGGGCAGGTGATCGGCGAGCACACGCGCCAGAACGACATCACGGTCAACGTCACCAAGGCCAAGCAGCTCACCAACATGCGCGCTTCGGGGTCGGATGACAAAACCTCGATCGCCCCGCCGAAGGTCTTTACGCTCGAAGAGGCGTTGGAATACATCCAGGCGGACGAATACGTCGAAGTTACGCCCCACGCCATGCGCCTGCGCAAGATATTGCTGCACGAGGTAGACCGCAAACGCGCTTCGAAGTAAACGGCCGCCGCATAACGCATAAACCGAACCCGGAAAATGGATCATTTCACCTTATCGCTGGCCGTCGGCGCCGTCGCAGGGACGCTGGACATCATCCCGATGATTTTTCAGCGGTTGCCGATGCGTTCGTGCCTGTCGGCATTCTTCATCTATTTCTTTGCGGCCGTCATCGTCTTTTACAGCGACCTGCCCTACCTGCCTTGGTGGGCGGACGGCATGGCCGTCACGCTGATGCTGATGATCCCCGTGCTCTTCACCTTCTCGGGCAGGGAGCGCAAAGCCATCCCGGTGGTGCTGTTCAACGCGTTGCTGTTCGGGTTCCTGATCAGCGCCGCGGAAAAATACCTGGCCTGAGGCATCCGGCCGAAAAAAAACGGGACGGCATCCGTTTTTTCACCTATAGCATGCAGTATCAGGCAATTTCTCCGTTTATAAAAAGGAAACGAACGGAAAAACGACAGAGATGAAAAGATATATACTGACGCTCCTGCTGGCGGCCTGCGTATGCGCGGCCTGCGATAAGGACGACGAATATGAAATCCGCGAATGGACGGTCGCCTCGCAACTGGGCATCGCCCACGGGGCGAGTACGTTGCAGCCCGTACTGCTCGTCAAGGCCAACGACGACACGTCGTGGCGTGCCGTATATCAGGGCATCGAGGGATTCGATTTCGAGGCGGGTTACGAATACCGGCTCCGCATAAAAGCCGAACAACTGCCCGATCCGCCCCAGGACGGCTCTTCGATCCGCTACACCCTGCTGGAGCAAATTTCGAAAACCCCGGCGACCTCGGTCATCCCCGACCAGTTCTTCCCGGTCTTCACGATGGAGGTCGCCCCGCAGCCGATGAATTACCGGGGACAGCGATTCCTGGGCGTACGGTTCCCCGAGTCCGGACTGAACGAATGGCAGCCGTGGCCGTTCCGCATCGAAGGGTTCGAATACGAACCGGGATACGTCTACCGGCTCCGCATCGGGACTTCGGTAATCCCGGCTCCGGACAGCCCCGAGGGCTATTACACCGTCTGCTACTCGATGCTCGACATGGACAGGCAGCCTGCAGAGGATTAAAATGCGGAGAAACGTCCTGAAAACAAAAACGACCCTTTCGGGTCGTTTTTTCATGGCAGGCAAACGGTCTCTCCCCGCGGAGCCCCGCCTCCGGACGTTGCCGTCCCGCGGCCGGAGTTATTCCCCTTCGGGGTCTTCCTGCACCGGCACCCCCTTTTTCAGGGTGGCGAACGAAAGGATATGCCACGTCACGCCAATGGCGACGGCAAGTAGGGCTGCCTGCGCCCACCACCAGGCGGTAAGCAGCGCGAAAATGCAGTAGAGCATCGTCCCCCACATGAGCGTCAGGGAAATGATCTTGGCACGGAGCGGTATGGCGCGATTTTCGCGGAAGTTCCGTACATACTCGCCGAAACAGGGGTGTGCGAGCAGCCAACCGTAAAGCCGGGGCGAAGAACGCACCCAAAGGGCCGCCGATAGCAACAGGAACGGCGTGGTAGGCAGCAGGGGGACGAATATGCCGACGATGCCCAGCACGCACGAGATGCATCCCAATACGACGAGAAGAATTTTCATGGGGCAAAAATAGCACAAATTCGGGAGCCGGAAGCACGGCGACGGTTATTTTTCCTTATATTTGATGTAGTCTGAAGGTATTTAATTGACTACAAATAGATTAAAAGAAACTCGCATGAGAATAGGCAACGGATAAGAAATTGGTAAAGTGCTTTGATACACTATATTTCTCATGCTGTCAAACAACTCTTATTTGTTTGCAAATATAATATTATTGCAGGTAATAATCAAAAATAACGAGGTTTATTTTCATTTTTACCTGCTGATATTTGTTCCGGATTATCAGATGCGATATATTTGTAATTAGGATTCGTACCGTGTTCCAAGCGGTTCATAAGTAACGACTTGCGGAGTTTTGGCAACAAGGGGATGCGGCTCCGTTTTATAGAAATGACTTATGCAAACCGACTTATCCATTTACAACAGTCTTCGCCCTTCCTTTATAGAAGGCGTTCACGCCGTGAAGTTCAATGCTTTGTCGGCGGTCATATCGCGTTACCGGGATTATGCCCGCAGTTCCGAACAAATAAAAGCGTACTCGGGAGATTCTCTGCTGATGCGGGACATCGCCTCCTTGCTTGACGAAGCACCCCGTCCCATAACGAGGGAATACCAGGATTTCACCCCGTTCCTGCTTCTTCTGATGCTTTCGGAGGAATTTCATGCCGTCCATTACGTCGAGCGTCTTGTAACGTGGTATTTCGGCTACTGTTGTGTCGATGAACTGCGGACGGTTTGCACCATTCTGTCCGAGTGTTCCTACCCGCATCACGACACGCTGCGGCTGCGGTTCAAGAATTACCTGCGTGAAGCCCGTAAGACATTGGGTATGCCCGTTGAATGTAACGCTGCTGTCATGCTGAAAATGCTCGACGCCTCTTATGAACATCTCACTCCCGCCGATGTCGGGGAGTTCGAGGAGCTGTTGCACCTGGGGGACGATTACGAGTTCATCTCCCGTGTCAAATCGAATTATCTTGCCTCGGATAACGTCACGGAACTCGCCGGGGTTTGCGGGTATTCCAGCACGATTACCTTCCGCCGGCGTTTCCAGCGGGTTTTCGGCTGCTCGGCCTCCTCGTGGTTACGTCAGCGCCGTATCGAACGTATCGGGGAGTTGTTGCGGACGACACACTACACGTTGCAGGAAATAGCCTACATGTGCGGTTTCTCCGCCCAATCCCACTTTACGGACTTTTGCAAGCGGAATATGGGGAGCAATCCCACTTCCATCCGCCAGGAAGGTCGGATCTGACATTAAAATCGGCTCCGTGATAAAAAAACGAAGAGAAAGATAAAAATCGTAATCCGCCGGTTTTTCGATTCGCTAACTTTATACGCGAAAGTAACAAGACGGATTATGATTGCATTTATAGAAAAATTAAACAGCGAAGTCCTGCGGAGTATCGAACGTATCGAATCGCGGGATACCGACGTGTTGAAAAAGTCGCTTGAAGCGTCACGTGTCCTGGGAGAAGCGTTCGACCGTTTGAAACAATATATCATCGGCTACCGTTTTCAAAACGATGACGAGGAAATAAAGTTCTTCAAAGAAATCAAACCTCGTCTTTTTTGCCGTCTGATCTATTACCGCAAGCTCTACAATATCGAGATGAACCGTCCGGTAGGAAGTATCGAGGCACAACGGGAGTACCTGGACGCCCATGTTCGGGCCATCAACGCGTACACGCAGAAACGCCTCGACTTTATCCGCTATTTCCGCAGCGGCGCTACACACCTGGACAGCCTCTATTTCCTGCGCGGGCAGACCGACACGGAGCAATACCTGGAAACCTTCTACTATGAACTCGACCCGCAGTTTTCGACAAACGCGGATTTCAAGGTGGCGAAAATCCTGGCCAACGATATGTTGTCGGTTTATCTTATGGGCGAATTGGAATCACTGGAGAGCACGAACCTCCGGAACATGGTTCTGCCATTGCCTGACGTGCGTCCGACATGGCAGGACTCGAAGACGGATCTGACGGAACTTATTTACCTGCTCGACAGTAAAGGCTGTTTCGGCAATGTGCCACTCACGCAACTTGCCAGCTACATTTCCAACGCTTTCAACGTACACCTCGACATGAACCTTTCGAGGACATTCTGCGATATGAAAATCCGAAACAACCCGACACCGTGGCTTGACAAGGCGAAAGAGGCCCTGCTTAAACGTATGCAGACGTGGAAGCGAAACAAGAAAAACGGCAATTCCGAGTAGAACATGAACCGGTAAAGCACTCTATTTCTTATAGAAGCACTGATAATCAGCGTTGTATATAACAAAAGAACCGAGGTCGGTTTTCCCCCGTAACTCTCGAAAGGAACTTTCCCGAACGCCCGTATTTGCACCCGTATAAGGAGCCGATACGGGTGTTCCGTTGTAGCCCCGTCCGGATTAGAACACCGTTAAGCGTTGAATCACAGTATGCTATCGCATTTCTGCCAATAAAAATACCGAGTACGGGCCGCGGATTTCGGTAAAAAACACTGCCTTCTTCACCGCATGAACCATTGAGAATCAGTTCACTGCAAATTATCAAAAAAAAGTCGTACCGACCTCGTTTTAAGCTGTCCATATAAGCCCGACCTTTGTAACAGACTAAAAAACAAAGGAGTATGAAAATCATAGTGATCAGTTCGCGAGCCTATAACGAGCTTGTCGGGCGTATAGAGAAAATAGAGGCTGCAATCGCCTCTCTCCCTGAAAAGGGGCGTGCATGGAATAAGGAGTATATAAACGACGAATGGATGGACGGCGAGCAGGTCTGCCGTTACCTGGGCATCAGCGGGCGTACCCTTCAACGCCTCCGCTCGGATCACGTGATCACCTATTCGGCCATCAACCGGAAGCTGTATTATTCCCTCACGGAAATCCGCCGTGTGCTGAAGGAGCGTTCCGTGCGGCGCAAAAACCGACCAAAGGAGTAGGCCATGTTTCTGGATAAGGAATATTTCGACGGATGGATGCAGCGGCTCTCGGAACGGCTGGAACGTATCGAGAAGCTGTGCGCGGGGGACGTGGAGCAACCGCTTTCCATCCTGCCTGACGGGGAGCGTCTTCTGGACAATTACGACCTGTGCCGTATGCTCAATATCAGCAAGCGCACACTCCAGCGTTACCGCACCTCGGGAGAGCTGCCTTACGAGATGATCTATCACAAGACCTTCTACCGGGAATCGGACGTCCTGCGGTTCATCGAGCGTAACTTCAGTAATTTCCGCAAGCTGAAAAAGGATCGTCCTGCCGGTTCCGGTTAGGCCCTGTCCCGAGAGTCCGGCGTCATGGAAAAACGCGGAGATACATGGAATAAGGCACGACAAGGCGGTACAACCGTTCGATATTTGCCGTAAAATCAGTATGTTTGCACTTGGAAGCCTATATAATAATGAACAATGAAAGAAACAGATAAAATATATCCTGCCGACAAAGGGGAGGAAGAGCTACTGCATAACGTGCGCCATATCTTGCAGGAAGCGCGCGCAAAGGTGATACATCATGTCAATTCGACCCTCGTGAGGGCTTACTGGCAGGTAGGGAAATACATAGTGGAGTACGAGCAGCAGGGAACCGGCCGTGCCGGATATGGCAAGGCTGTCATCAACACCCTTTCCAGGCGGCTCGTGGCGGAGTTCGGAAACGGGTTCACGGCCACCAACCTGCGGTACATGAGGCAGTTTTACCAGTGCTACCCGAAATATCACACGCTGTGTGATAAATTGAGCTGGTCGCATTGCCGCACGCTTCTCAAGGTGTCGGGCGATGCCGCCCGTGATTTTTACCTGCACGAGTGCGTCAAGGAAAACTGGAGTGTCCGGCAGCTCGACCGCCAAATCAACACGCTTTTCTATGACCGCTTGCTGGCCAGCCGAGACAAGAAAGCCGTGAAAGAGGAGATTTCCCGTACCGAACCCGGGCGTGTCGAACCCAAAGAGATCATCCGCGACCCGTATATCCTGGAGTTTCTCGGTATCCCCCAGGGAGAGCATTTTCTGGAAACCGATCTGGAGCAACTGCTCATCAGCCGCTTGCAGCGCTTGATGCTCGAACTCGGGAAAGGCTTCGCCTTCGTCGCGCGACAGAAGCGTATCTCCTTCGACGACAAGCATTTCTACATCGACCTGGTCTTTTACAATTACCTGGCCCGTTGTTTCGTTTTAATAGATTTGAAATCCGGGGAGCTGACCCACCAGGATTTGGGGCAGATGCAGATGTATGTCAATTACTACACCCGTGAGTTGATGAATCCCGGGGATAACCCTCCGGTGGGTATCGTCCTCTGCGCGGAGAAAAACGACGCGGTCGTCCGTTACACGCTGCCCGAAGATGAAAAGCAGGTCTTCGCCGCCCAGTACATGACCTATCTTCCCACGCAGGAGGAGCTGCAAACACTCTTGCAGGAAGTGTGACAACAACGCTCACGGGCATATGAAAAAAGCCGACGGAAATCTGTACTTCCGTCGGCTTTTCGCTTACATCTTGATCCCTTTCTTTGCGGGGCCGTTCTCCGGCGGGCTGCCCACGCCCGCGATCACGATGCGCCCCCCGGAGGCGTCGGCAATCTGCCGCAGCCGGGAAGGAATACGGGCCGCCGTGTTGTCTTCCTTCGGGAGCTCTTCCGCCGTGTCATGCCGTTCCCGGCACACGTCGTTATCCTCCTCCGCCTCCTTTCCCTCGCTCTCTTCTATCGGTTTGAGGCTTTGCTGTATCCTGCGGTCTATTTCCGTCAGGTCAGCTTTCAGGGCCGTCAGTTCGGGCTCCTTGCGCCAGGAACTTTCCACCACTTCCCGCAGGACGGGAATATCTTTCTCCAGTTCCTCGTTCTTTTTCCGGAATTTTTCCAGTGTCGGCTCGATGGTCGCGAGCGCGTGGATGAAGTTCATCGCCGCCAGTCGCGGGTCGGAGGCGATATTCCCGTAGTTATACTGGTATAGATAATCCCCTTCACCCCGGACATAAAAACGGTTCTGCACCAGGTCGAGCCCGTCTTTCCCGGTCGTTTCGCTCTGGACGAGCAGCTCGAACCCGTAGAGGCTCCCGATGGGTTCGAGCCTGTCGAGCGTGCGTGCCGTTTCGGCGATACGGTTGAGCTGTTTCCCGATGAGCTTGGGGTCGGAGGTTTCCAGCCCGTTCAGTTTCACGGGATTGCGGTACGAGCCGTCCTCGTTGAACTCGACGCGGGCCTTGAAGTGTTCCAGATCCTTGCCGATACGCCGTATCAGGTCGTTGTTCTTCTCTATCTTCTCCGTGATCTGCTCCAGCTTGTAGCGGCTCGATGATTTACCGCGCACGAATGCCTGGCGTTCGCTTTCGAGCGTGGCGATCTTCTTCTCCAGGCGGGCCTTGTCCAGCAGGTCTGTATTTCCCGAGAGGACGGCGACATACTCGGAAAAATTCATGCCGCTCTTCTCGTCGATGGCCCCCTCGTCGATGGTACGGCTTCCCATGTTGTTGGTCTTGAGCTGGCGGATGAACAGTTGCTTGTTGTGCAACAGCCCGAACTTGTAGGCGTCGAGCGACTTCTCGACGGCGTATAATATCACGTCCACCTTGTTGTCGGCATGGAGTTTGGCGATCTCGTTCCCGGTGCGTATTCCCCGCCCGTCGCGCTGCTCCAGGTCGCTGGGACGCCAGGGGCAGTCCAGGTGGTGTATCGCCACGCAGCGTTTCTGCGCGTTCACTCCCGTCCCGAGCATCTCGGTCGATCCGAAGAGTACGCGGATTTTCCCGGCGTTCATACCGGCGATCATCTCCTTGCGCGCTTTTTCCGAGGTCGCCTCCTGGATGAACCGCACCTCGCTTTGGGGTATGCCGTAATCCTCCGCGAGTTTACGCCGTATCTCGGAATAGACGTTCCACCCCGCTCCGGGTTTGTAGGTTCCCAGGTCGGAGAATACGAACTGCGTACCTTTGTACGCCTCGAAACGGCGGTAGTAACCGGCAATCATACGGGCGCAGTGGCTCGCCTTGTTGTCCACGTGGTCGCTGTATAGTTCGGGGTCTATCATACGCATATCGAGCGACATCTTGCGGGCGTAGTCTGTGGCAATGAGCATTTTCGCCTTTTCCTCCCGCTCCGAGAGCGGCAGGCGGCCCAGGAGCGTGGCATCGCCCGATTTGGCGAATTGCACCAGCCGTTCTATGAACTCCGTCTGCTGGGGTGTCGGCGGGATATTGTGCAATATCTCGTTCTTTTGCGGTCGGTCGATCCCTATATCCTCCGCCGAGCGGTAATCTGTAATCTCGGAGTAGAACATGGCCAGTTCGGGAACCTTGATGAAATATCGGAACCGTTCTTTCTGCACGACCTCGTTGGTCACGGAAAACTCGTAGTCGATGGTTTTCTTGGCAAATATGGCCGCCCAGGCATCGAAGGTGCGGATATTCTGACGCTCCAGTTCCTTCGGGCGCAGGTACTTGAAAAGCAGGTACAGTTCCGTGAGCGAGTTGGAGATGGTCGTTCCCGAGAGGAACGTCGCCCCCAGGTCGCGGCCCGTGCGCTGCTGTATGGTACGCAGCGCGAAAAGCATGTTGAGCGCCCGCTGCGACCCCTCGGGATTTCCGAGGCCCGCCACCCGGTCATGCCGGGTCGTGAAAGTCAGGTTCTTGAATTTGTGGCTCTCGTCCACGTAGAGGTGGTCGATACCCATGAGGCGGAAGTCCACGGCGTCGTCCTTGCGTGTTTCCAGCGCGTGCGCCACCTTCTGCAACTTGGCTTCCAGGTTGGCCTTGCGTTTCTGACACCCTTTCATCATGGCGCGGGAAACGTCCCTGCCTTGTGCTTTGAGCACTTCGAGGTTCTCCTCCACGCAGTCCAGCTCGGCCTGCAATATCTCCTGCTGTATCTCCGGGGACTGGGGTATCATGCCGAACTGTTCGTGCGAGAGGATCACGGCGTCCCAGTCGTTGTTGCGTATCTCCCGGAAGATGCGCTCACGCTTCCGGGGCGTGAAATCCTCCTTGCCCGGGTAGAGGACTTTGGCCATCGGGTAAGCGGTGCAGAACGTCCGGGCTATTTCATGGATGTTGGCTTTCAGCCCGATAATCATGGGTTTGTTGGCCAGCCCGAGGCGTTTCTTCTCGTAGGCCCCGCAGCACATGATAAGGGTCTTTCCGCCGCCCACCTCGTGGTCGATTATCCCGCCGCCGAGCAGTTTGTCCATCCATATCGCGTCCTTCTGGCTGTCATACAGATTGTCTATCCCCAGCCCCTTGAGGTCGAGGTCGGGGAATTCCTGGTGCGTCCCGTCGTACTTCGGGCGTACGTAACAGTTGAAAGTACGGTTATAGAGGTCTGTCAGGCGGTCTTTGAAGTCGGACGACTGCTCGCGCAGCCATTCGGGGAAAGCACCCCGGATCTCGTCTATCTTGCTGTTGGCGAGCTGTATGGCCTCCCCGTCACGCACTTTGACCTCCCGCCGTTCGCCGTCCACCCATTTGAGGACGGTCTTGGTGATGTCGGGCGAAGTGTTTTGCAGGGCGTGTTTCAAAAGGTGCAGGCCGTTGTACTTACGGGTCTGCGCGCTGACGGCATACTGCTCCGTGATCTTCACGTTCGTCGCTTCCGCCTTCACGCCGTACTCGTCCAGGTTGGAGGCGAAGGTGATCTTCACCTCCGTATCGAAGAGCGAGGAGGCGAAACGCTCGTAAACACCTTTTGGAATCCACCGTTCGCCCAGGTTGAAGTCCAGGTCGTCGAAAGCGATGGGTTTGGGCGTCGCCTCGCGCAGAGCCTCCAGCGATTCCCGGGCCGGGGCGTGGTCGGGATTCTCCCGCAGGAACGCCTCGATCCGTTCGGCTTTCCCGATGACATTGCCGGCGATGAACTTGTCGGCAACCTCGTAGCCGTCCGTTTCCGGGTTGTAATAGATACGTCCTTTCAGTTCCCCGAGTATTCCCTCCACGGTAGTTCCCGTGAGCGAGGCCATGTAGTGCGGTTCCACCCGGCCGTACTTGTTCAGGCTGGCCACAAGGGCCTCCGAAGCGTCGTCGGCGTGCGTGATCTCATCGGGATTGAAGGCCACGGGACGCTCGAAGATGTCGGCTTTGCGTGCCTTGCCGTCGATGTAACGCTCCAGCGACAGAATCTCCGTCCCCCGCGCGTCCATCTTGATCAGGTCGAGGTTGCGTTTGTCATTGAGCCGTCCGAAGCGTTCGGTGAAATTGTCGTAAAGCCGGTTGAGCATCTCCCGCAGGGCGGGGTTCGCCGTCAGCGTTTCCGCCTCGTTGTTATAAAGGTGGTAATAGGCATCGCGTATCTCGATATACATGGAGGCTTTCGTCCGTTGTGCAGGCGTGAGTTCCAGCGGGTGGAACATGGGTTGCAGGGATTCAGTCCCCCGCAGGTAGCCGACCCGGTTTTGTCCGTCCGTGACGAGTGTCCCCTCGCGGAAATAGGGGGCGACCTCCCCCTCGAACGGGCGGGGTTTCATATCCGCCTCCCGTATCTGCGGCGTTTCTTTACCGGGTTCTTCCTCCTCCGGATTTTCCGGCGTGTCGAACAAGCTGCCCGTTCTCGGCGTACCGGCGGCTTGTTTCCGTTTGTCTTTCGGGGCTTCCGTCGGGGGGCGTACCGTCTGCCGTTCCCGCTGTTCCGGGGTTTCCTGCTGCCGGGCGCTTTGTCGGCGCAGTTCCGCCCTCCGTTCCGGGGTAAGCGACATCATCATCTCGTAAAAGCCGTTGATCGGCGGGTTGTCCTCCCAGTTCAGGGAGGCATACAAGTCTTCGGGATCACGCTCCGGTGGCGTCGTTTTCGGCATTTCGCTCTTCTGTTCCTCCGGAGAGGAGGCCGGGGCGAATAACGAGGGTTGCCGGGGCGTCTTCCGCTTTGCTCCCCGGCGGCTGTTCCTTTTCTTGGATATACCGAGTTCTGCCTGCCGCCGCTCCTCGGCGCTGAAGCCGAACAGATCGTAGAGCGTCAGCAACGGTTCCTGCTGCACGTTTACCAGTTCGGCAGCTTGGGTGGCAGGTGCGGGAGCCGCCGTTTCCACCGTGTCGAAAAGCGACCCGGCGAAGCCCTCCCGCGGTTTCGGTTCCGTTATTCCGCCCACGTGCTGCACGGGAGTATCTGCCATGCCGAAATCTTCGGGTTTCGGCGGGTGCTGCTCCCACAAGCGATTCTCCCGCTCTTTCGACCAGGCCCCGAAGTCGGCCAGATCCTCCCCGGTCGGTTCTCCGGCGGATGTGGCGGCAGAATCCGGTAACGCTTGTCCGGGTTTGTTTTCGATTCGGGTAATCTCCCCGGTTTCGGTATCGACATGGTAGCCCTGCGCCGCCATTTCGGCGACGACGCGGCGTTTTTCCTCCTCTTCCCGCTGCTGCTGAAGGTTACGGGCATCGGCGATAATCTCCTTGACGATTTCTCCGGCAAGGCGGGGCTCGTGTCTTTCGGCACGCTGGCGTTCCGCCTGACGGGGACGGGACAATTCCCGCTCCGGTGTACCGGGTGTCTGTTCCGGAGCATGTTCCAGGCAATAACTCTCGTTGAAATGCCGGTTGAAATCCTCCGAGAGCATACGCCGCATCTCCCGGTCGATGCCGTCCACGCCCTCCGCGTGGGTGAACTCCATCGCCGGTTTGCCGTAGGGGTCTTTGCCTACTTTGGCCTCGGTATGGATCACCCTGTCGAACGACTGGAAGAGGTTGTTTATCCGGATGCCGTTCGACAGCTTGCGGGATTCGATGAAATCCCGCTGCCGTTCGGACAGTTCCCCCGTGGCGGCTTTCTTTTGCAGGATAACCAGGTCGCTGCCGACCTCCGTCCCCGCGTGTTCTGTAAAGAGGTTGTTCGGCAGCCGGATGGCCGATACGGGCTCGCAGCGGTTCATCAGCCACTCGCGCACGGGGCGTCCCTGCTCGGCGTTCAATACTCCCTGCGAGGTGATGAATGCCACCAGGCCGCCCTCGCGTACCATATCGACGGACTTCATGAAAAAATAGTTGTGCAGCGCCCGTGTGCCTTGCCGCCGCACGGGGTCGGTATGGGTGGAGAAGAACGGGTCGAAGAGCGCCACGTCCCCGAAAGGGATGTTGCTCACGGCCACGTCGTAGTAACCGGCGTATTTGGGTTCGATGCGCTCGAATCCCTGTACCCGCACCCGTTTTTCGGGGTGCAGGTGCTTCAGGATCAACCCCGTGGCGGGGTCTTTCTCGAAGCAGGTGATCTCCGCATAGGGGGCGTGGAAATCCACGGCACTGACGAAAACCCCCGTTCCCGCACTGGGGTCAAGAATACGTTGGGGGGCAATCCGCGTGTCCCATATCGCCTCCACGATGGCGTCTGCCACTTTCGGGGGCGTGTAAAAAGCCGTCAGGACGGAGTTCTTGATCCCGTCCATGTAGCGCTTGTATTCCCGTTCGTCGGGAGTATTCGCCCTGATGACCTCGTGCAACTCGGCCACGAGCGTTGCCATGCCGTCCTTGTCCGGTTTCCCGGTGGGGTTTTCCAGCACTTCCTTGATGGCGCCGAAGCCGCTGTATGCGCCGAGTGTCCTTTCTTCTTCGGGAGTCGGCGCCCGCCGTTCCCTGTCGAGCGTGAAGGCCGTCTTCAGCGCGTCGATATTCTGGCGGAGGTGGGTTTTCTTATTGAATGCCATCTTCGAGAAGTATTTGGACGGTTCCCGTCAGTTCGGTATAGAACAGTTCATAGTCGGGCGTGTCGGCGAAGTCGTCCGTGAGGTCGTACTTCTCCAGCACCCCGCGGCAGAGGGGCAGCAGGCGTAGAGCCGCCTGCCGGGCGGTATCCTCGGGAATCTCCGCCTCGAATTCCCTCCAGAGGATGTTTACCAGCGTGTTGTAGGGTGAAAAGTGCAATCCGCGGTAGAGTTCCTCGCGGGCAATTTCTTCGGCCTCGATGTGGTTACAGCCCGAACGGATCGCCTCGCTGTACGCTTGGGCGGCGCTGTCGGCCCGCTCGGCGATGAATTCACCTTCGGCGATGAGTTCCGGGTGGCTGTCCTTGAGGTAGGATAGTAACGAAAGTCCGTAATAGGACAATTCCCCCGTGGGGGTATGGTGTTGCTTGTCTGGCATGATAAGAATTTTTAGTGGTCGTTGATAATCGGGGAAGAGAAAGGCGCCCCGGGTTCCCACCCGAAGCGCCGACCACTGAAAAAATCCTTATCAAACAAGCGTATCTCGTTATGACAGGTCTTTTCCAGTGGCAAAGGTAACGATTATTTCCGTTTGTTCCTCTTTCCCTGCCTGGGAGTATCGCGCGGTTCGAAAACGAACGAGGTCTTGAACTGGTCATCGAGCGTGAGGGCCGCGTCGAACGTCCCGCCGCCGTTTTTGACGAATCCCCGGATCGTGCCGGTTTTGCCTTTGGTCAGCAGTTCCGCGAGCTGCTTGTCGGTCAGCTCCTTGCGGGCCACGGTTCTCCATACGGTCAGGCCGCAATCGGGATTCTGGCACTTGGCGAGTTTGGGATAGAACACCACGGGCCTGCCGCAACGCGGGCAGGCTGTGTCACTCTCCGCGCCGTCGATTCTTGCTTCCAGCAGTTCTTTGGCGATTTGCGAGGCGAAGACCTCGATACCGCGATGGAACGTCGGGGCGTCCATCTCCCCGGTGGCGATCTTCGAGAGGGCCAGTTCCCAGCCGCCCGTCATGGCGACATCGGCGATCTTCTTGTCCCTGACCACGGCATACACGGCCAGTCCCTTGTCCGTGGGTACAAGCGACTTTTTCTCTCGCCTGACATACTCGCGGGCAAAGAGCGTTTCGATGATGGCGGCACGGGTGGCGGGCGTGCCGATGCCGGCATCCTTCATCGCCTCGCGTTCGGCCTCGTCGGACAGTTCGCGTCCGGCGGTTTCCATCGCCGCCAGCAGGCTCGATTCCGTGTGAAGGGGGCGCGGCCGGGTCTGTTTCTGTTCCGTGCCGCATCCTTTGACGGGCAGCTCGTCGCCTTGCACGATGTCGGGAAGGAGGGTCATGTCCTCCTCTTTCTCCTCGACAGGTTCATTCAGGACGGCCCGCCAGCCCGTCTCGACCATGATACTGCCGCGGGCCGTGAAATCATGCCCCGCGCTTTGCAGGGTAAGGGAAGTGTTTTCTTTCACGCAGGCCCCGGAAAAGGTTTCGAGCATCCGCCCCGCGACCATCTCATAGACGATGCGGTGGTCGGCATCCAGTTCGGAGGGGAGGTTCTCGGTGGGAAGCAGCGCGTGGTGGTCGGCGATCTTTTCGTTGTCCACGCTTCGGCGGGAGAGAGATGCGGTATCCATCAGGCCCGCGTATTCCGCGAAACGGGGATAGCGTGTCATGTTCCCGATGAGTGCCGGAATCTCCTCGGCCACATCTTCCGATATATAGCGTGAGCCGGTACGGGGATAAGTGATGAACTTCTTCTCGTAAAGCGACTGGGCGATGTCGAGCGTTTTTTCTGCCGAAAAACCATACCGGCTGTTGGCCTCTTTCTGGAGTGTCGTCAGGTCGTACAAGAGAGGCGGCTGTTCCCTGGCCTCCTTGCGCTCCACGTTCACGACGCGTACCGTTCGGGCGCCGATAACCTCGGCGCGGGCTGCTTCCGCCTTCTCCCTGCCGTCGAATTTCTCCGTGGAGAGGACGGTGAACTCCGTGCCCTCCTTTGCCGTGGAGAGCTTCAGCCGGAAATAGGTGGCGGGCTTGAACGCCTTGTTCTCCAGGTAACGGGAGCAGATGATCGCCAGCGTGGGGGTCTGCACCCGTCCGAGCGACCAGACGCCCCGCCCGGCAGCCACGGCAAGCGCTTGCGAGGCGTTGATACCGACGATCCAGTCGGCTTCGCTGCGGGCTTTGGCCGAGAGGTAAAGGTTGTCGTATTCGTTGCCAGGGCGGAGGTGTTGTAACCCCTCGCGGATGGCCCGGTCGGTCAGGCTGCTGATCCATAACCGCACGAAAGGGGTGCGGCATTCCAGGTAAGAGTAGATGTAGCGGAAGATCAGCTCCCCTTCACGCCCCGCGTCGGTCGCGACGATGATGCGCTCGGCCATGCCGAACAATTCCCGGAGAATACCGAGCTGCTTCACGACACCCGGGTCGGCCTTATACTCTTTACCCTCCCGAACCTGCCGGGGCAGGAGGATGAACGATGATGGCAGGATAGGCAGGTTTTCCCGGCGGAAACCCGCGATGCCGTACTGTTGGGGCATTGCCAGCCCGACCAGGTGGCCGAAGGCCCAGGTTACGGCGTAGCCGTTTCCCTCGATAAAACCGTCTTTACGGTTCGTGGCTCCCACGATGGCGGCGATCTCACGCGCCACCGAGGGCTTTTCTGCGATAATTACTTGCATGATGATTCGGATTTTTCAGTGGTTGTTTTCTTGTTGTTCTTCTTCTTTCTCTTTTTCCGGACGGGCGATCAGCCGGCGGTCGTAATAGACATGGTTGCCGTTCCCGTCGTAATACTGCCGTCCGTCGTCCGCCTCCTCCGGGGGGCTGCGTTTACCCGGCCGGAAATACAAGGCGGCCAGCGCCGCGATCAGGAGCGGCATGGCTCCGGCCTGCATGTAGAACCATTTCATACGCTACGCCTTGATGCCTTTGGAGTTGTTTTTCTTGTTACTGCGGTAATTTCTCCTTTGCGCCGGAGTGGCCTCCTGCTGTCCCTGCTTGAGCGGCTCTTTCACACCTTTGACCGCTTCGACGGTCTTGCCCTCGGAATTGACGGCGACCTGGGTACGGCTTTCAACGGCGGGTTTGACCTCCGCTCCCTGCCGTTTCGCACGGTCGGGATTCCAGCGGAAGAAGTCCATCTTGTTACGCTCGAAGTTGGGCTTGACCCAGGCGTTGAACGGCTCACCCTGCCCGTCCTTGACCATGCCCTTGATGTAGAAAGCCTTGACATCCGCCCGCTTGGAGGGATCATTCACCGCTTCCGTCCACTGGTCATAAGCCTCTTTGGGCACGGAGGCTTTGAGGATTGTCCGGTGAATCGTGAGCGTGGGCTGTCGTTCGGAGGCCGTAGTTTCCTGCCGTCCGTTTTTCTCGGCGGCCTTCTGGCGGTAAATCTCCTTGTTCTCCTGGGCGTAGCGGTTGCGATCCAAACCGTCGTAGGTAAAGGAATAGTTACGTTCGGCCGCGTCGATTTGGATATAGGCATCCCGCTTATAACCCGCGCGGGTGGTATATCCTTCGAGCAACACCTTGCCGCCGCCGTAGAAATCCATCTGCTTGCCTTCCGAGAGGTCGGCCTCCTTGATGCGGGCACGTTTTTCGAGTAACGAAACGGGCATGGGTTCCAGCGTGTTCGTCCATTTGTCTATCGACACGTAGCAGGGCGTGAGCTTGCCCGGCTCCAGCTCCAGGTCGATCACTTTCCCGGCGTGGCGGGTGTTCATCAGGTTCGTTTTCGCCTCCTCGTCGAGCAGCACCCCGTGGAAGGGGGCGTCGAGGTCGGGCCGTTCCTGCCAGTAATGCGGCACGACGCGCAGCGAGCCGTCCGCCTGCTCTTCGAGCGACACGCGCCCTTTGGTGGAAACACGCATCCCGTTCTCCAGTTCGGGGTTCATCTCCACCAGCCCGTTGGATTTATGTCCGTAAGACATGGCTTTCAGGTGCGGCTCGATGTCCTCCATGCGGATACCTTTCTTCTCCATATCCGCCAGGTCTATCTTCGTGACGTCCAGCGGCTCGAACTGCCGCTGCTCCTGCGTCTGAAGCCGTTCGGAGGGGTCGATACGGTAATTTTCCAGAATCTCCGGGTCGAAGTCGATGCGGATAAGTTTGTTCAGGGCATTCTCCGTCATGACGAAGATACCCGTGTGGACGGGGTTCTGGGCCTGTTCCATGAACTTTTTGAAGAAGGCTTCGAGGGCTGAATCCTGCGTGTTCACGTTCAGCAGGCTCGCCACATTCTGATCCGTGGGGTCGGCGGTCTGGATATTGCCGTCCCGATCCACGCCGGTAACGGCTTGCAGTCGTCCGTCGTCGGCATTCTGAACGAGCATGACTTGTTTAGCGTCGTTCTTTACGTTTTCGTCCATAATTACGAGTGTTTTTAGTTAGCACCAATAGCGATGCGGGAACGAAAGTAAGGGGAACCGGCTGAACGTAAAAGAGTTGGAAAGGCTATGGAAGCATCGGGCACAGAAGTGGCCGCTTGTGGCGCAGGGCAGAGGAAATCGGAGAAACGGAGTGCCGGGAAGGACGGATTTGGCAGAGGGTATTTTCGTGGCTCCTCACCTTATTGTCAGGTAGTCGGGATCTATTGTTAAATGTCAATAAAGCGCATGGATAACCCGTGTTTTTTTATAAATTTGCGAAAACGGGTTTCAATATCCGACAAAACGTGAGGCATGGAAATATATACCCCAAAAACCAAGATCAAACTTTCTCCGGTGATAAGAAACGGGAGAGAATTTGTCGAAGTGACTTTCGGTAATGACAATGACATCCGCTTGTCGCTGTCGAAGGAAGAAAACGTACTGCTTGTCGGCGGCAGGGCTTATCTGCCGGCAGAAGATTTCGTGCTTGCCGAGTTCTTCGACCGCTATGTGAAAATGGCGTTTATAGACTATTCTGCCATCAAGGAAACCGCCCCCCGTAAAGAGGAAGACAAACGGCCGCCACTGCCGGAAGGCTATCTGGAAAAACTTCAGCAAGTGCGTTACAGTGACCATACCGTAAGGGTATATACCTCCTATTTCCGCGATTTCCAACAGCATTTCGAGGGGCGTAAGATTGAAACGGTTACCCCCGGCGAGATAAACGACTACCTGCTGTATCTCATCCACGAGAAAAACATATCCTCCTGCCAGCAAAACCAGCGTATCAACGCCATCAAGTTCTATTACGAGAAAGTTCTCGGTCAGGAACGGCGGTGTTACAAGGTGAACCGTGCCAAACGGGAGAAGACGCTGCCCGACGTGTTGAGCAAGGAGGAAATAAAGAAGATACTCGACGTGACGGTGACAGACCTGCGCTTCTTCTGCATGTTCTCCATACTCTATTCCGCAGGGTTGCGCATCAGCGAACTGCTGGAACTGAAACCCGGCGACATCAACGAATCCCGCTCCCTGATACGGGTGCGGCAGGGTAAAGGAAAAAAAGACCGCTACACCCTGCTATCAAAACCGTTGATGAAAAAGCTGACGGAATATAACAGACTATACAAACCGAAAGTGTGGCTTTTTGAACACAGACCGGGCGAACCTTTCACCGAGAGTATCGTGTCGAAACGGCTGAAGGCAGCGGCCCGGGAAGCGGGAATCACGAAACGGATTTATCCGCACCTGCTGCGCCATTCGTTCGCCACCCACTTGCTGGAGCAAGGAACCGACATCAAGATTGTGAAAGAGCTTATGGGACATAACAACATCAAGACAACGGAAAGGTATGTCCACATAGCCGACACTTTCAAAAGCAATATCAAAAGCCCGTTGGACGATCTGTTGATGGAGGAAGACGAGGTCTGATACTTAAAGAAAATAACAGCCAAATCGGCTGATAGTATAACGTTATCTGCCCATAAAAAGAATGAATATGAAAATAGAATTAGAAAATTGCCAAAAAAGTCTTACTCTCAAAGATTTTGAAGAAATAGAGAGTAAATTGGGTTATGCCTTGCCGGAAAGACTGAAAGAGTTCTATTTACAATATAATGGAGGTTCTACGAAACAGACCGCAAGCATAAATAAATATCAAGAGGTGGAAATTGAAGATTTCTTCCCATTCAAATATAACAAGGATTTTAAGAATGACCCCAGATATACGGCAGAAGGCGAAACATTAGAGTTAAGAAAAGCTGGAGCTATATCTGATAGCATTCTTATTTTTGCTATGGAATCTACCGATGAAGGTCGGATTACCATAGACTTGGTTAATGGAAAGATCTATCTTTACCCTATTGTGGGGATGCAAGATGTAATCTTCAATTTTGGAGAGCCACGACTTGTTGCAAATTCAATAGATGATTTCTTTGACAATCTCGTTGTTTTGGACGGGCACAAAGCAATTCCAGCAATAGAAGAAATCGAAGAGGGACAAACGGAGACAGCAGGTGTAATGCCTGAACTTTCGGACTGTTCGGCTTCGCTAACAAAAGAAGATATAAAGAATTTTGAGGTTGAGTTGAATGTAAAGATTCCGGCAGGCATGAAGAACTTTTACCTCAAGTTCAACGGTGGTATGCCATCACCATATTGTTATCAACCGCAGGACGAGGATTTGGATCGGGTGGAGATAAATGCGTTCTTTCCGATAAAGGAACGCACCAATGCTTTTGAAACAATTGAAGTCATAGCCAAAGATATATGGAGTAGGAATTTAATGCCATGCAATCTGTTGCCTTTTGCTATGGATTCGGGTGGAAACTATTATGCGTTGAACTTGAAGAATAAAAAGATTTACTATTACTTGACTGACGAGTGGGACGAAAACGCTTCAAGAGAATACAACTTTGAAACAAATACTCGTTACATCGCCCAGTCATTCAATTACTTTATAAATCATTTTATCGAAGAAGAGGAATAAAGCGGGCAGATAACAAGCGGATCAATCTCCTTTAATGATGATTATCCACCGAACATTAGTCGCTTGAAAAAATAAAAGAAAAAAGAATATGAGTGCGTTTACAGAAATAAAGAAATACATTCAGACTTTTGAAAAGTATGGATGTAAAGAATATGAAAACGGGACAAAAGAATATGGTCATGCACCTTTCATTGCTCCTGAAGCATATAATTTTTGCGTCTTTGCTACGCTAAATGAAGATGATATTGTTGAGTTAGAGCGAGATTTGAAAAGAGAGATTCCGGCTCAATTCCGCTCGTTTTTAATGACTGATTCCAATGGCTTACATCTTTTCTTCCATTTCAGTTTGTATGGAATGAGAAAATCATATAATCGAAATCCAAACGCGACTCCAGAGCCTTATGGCTTAATTGAGTCAAACATTTACGAAAGACCTAAAAACGCAAAAGATACTTATTTTTTCATTGGAGGATATAGATATGATGGCTCAAAGCTCTATATAGATTCTGAAAATGGAAAGGTTCATTTCTGTAAAAGTAGAGATGCTACCTCTCTCTTGTCATGGGATTCTTTTGAAGATATGCTCATATCAGAATCCCAAAGACTATTTACGCTTTACGATGATAGAGGTAGAATGCTTGTGTCAAGAGAAAAAACACTACCGATATAGAATAAGCGACTAACAAACAGCAAACCGACTAAAAGCGGAACGCTGCCAAACATTATAAACTCAATAGATGAATAATAAAGAAATTTATATAAAACTGGAAAAAGCAGTTGGCGATAACAACGTGCAGGAAGTGTCGAATATACTCGACCAACATTCAGATCTGGATTTGAATGATGAGAATTTATATACGCTTCATCCACCTTTATGCCGAGCTGCAAAGAAAGGTTTTTATGAAATTTGCAAGACTTTAATTCAATATGGAGCCGATGTAAATTGTATTAAAGATAGATTATTTTCTCCTTTATGGGGTGCTTCGTCTGGAAACCATTTAGAAATAGTCAAACTATTGATAGAAAATGGTGCAGATATAAATGCTTATGAAAGTTCTACAACAGCAGCTTTGAATGAAGTAGCCGCTAAAGGGCATTTTGAGATTGTTCGCTATCTTATAGAGAAAGGTGCGGATATAAATAGGCTTACTACAACTCTACTTTTTTCTCCTCTTGATTGGTCTATTAGTAGTGGACATAACGAAATAAGCCTTTTTCTGAAGGAAAAGGGTGCGTTGTCCAATATCAACCACGATTATGTATGGTCTGAAGTAGGTGGTGGCATATCCCAACATATAGACTGGAATATTGGCAGAGTTATTCCTAACAAATTCAATGAAATGGAAAATGGTGTATTCAATAGGCTTGCGGTTGTTAATAGAGGCAACAATTCGTTATTGTTCAGTGTAGGAAATTTCCAATATACCCAGCCTTATGTGGAGTTTGTTATTGTGCTTCCGTTTGGCTGGAATCCATACTCTAAAATGGAGAAGACACAGTTCCCTTATATGGTAATGAAAGAATTGACGAACCAAGTCCGTAACGGAAGAACATTCTCTGATGGAGATTTTATATCCAAAACAGAGAAAGGGTTCAACGCAATCTCTTGGTCGGAGAAATTGGCTGGATTCTATGTCGTAGATTATAACTACTCTGATACAGCGAATCAATATGATAACAAAGAGGATATGGTTACTCTTTATACGCTTATTCCTGTAAAAGCTACTAAAAAGGGATATAGCGAACACTCTTTAGAAAAATTGAAGTCTAAGAAATGGAAAGCGATTGAATTGAGTTTATAACAAGCGGATTAATCTTCTAAAAACTCGATTATCCGCCGGACATTACCAATAAAGAAAAATATGAATGCTATCAAGTATAAACTAATTGTAGATGAACCGTGGGGCTTTACTCATAGTGGAAGTAATGTTTTTCATGGTGTAGTGGTAAAGCAACTTTCCCCTACGTTTCTTCTTTTCAAATCTGATAACTTAGTGAGTTTTGAAGGAAAAGAAAGCCATATCCTTATTTTGAAACCCAGATATGAGAAAGAGGTTTTTGATTTGGAAAGTGATGATGAAATTGTCGTAGGTGGTGCATTGTATCAGGAAAAAGAATACGAGGGTAAAGATGAAAAATATTTAATGTCACATAGTAAATATGTTGTTATTGGAAGACTAAAAAAATAAATATTGGTAACAATCACTTTAACAGCTAAACTCTGTTAGCTGAAACACATTACCAATAAATGAATATAATGACACAAGACATATACAATAGTATTCGAGAAATATTGCTGTGTGATGAAGATATAGATTTTTGTTGCAAACTTTTATTGAAAATAACATTTAACTGTGATGACTGGAAATGGATTCAGAACGTTTGCATTGATATTATCAACAGTAATAGAGAAAAGAATATATGTGGATTAGCAGTTACGTGTATCGGACATTTGGCTCGAATACACGGAAAAATAGAAAAAGAGAGAATCTTTGAAGTGTTTAATCAACAAAAAGATAATCCTTTCATCAATGACAGAATTGGAGATGCCATTGATGATATAGATATGTTTGTGCATGAATAATTGGTAACACACGGATAAATCTCCCCAAAGGTCGATTATCCGCCGAACATTAGTCGCTTGAAAAATAAAAAAAGAAAATGAGCAAGATAATGATATGGGTCGGTCAATTCGATTCCGAAGCTGACTTTGAGAAATATATGGATCAATCGGCTTTCCGTCAATGGTGGAAAGAATACGATGAAGACAATAAGGAACTTCGTTGCCAGTTCTGTAAAGAGCTTGGTGTAATGGACTATGACGAAGATTCTCTTATTATGAAATATTCTTCTGAAGGACTTGAGAATCTGTTGAATGTTATTCCGGCAGACACAGATAAAATCAAGGAAATACTAAGAGCGAAAAAAATAACTGTCGCAAATGCGGCAATCATGTATAATAGCCATGAGGGTATATCATTGCAGAAAGCGACGAATACCGTATCGGTATCCTTCTTGGGCTCTTTTATTTTTGAACTTAATCCGACTGGTACAACAGCCTCGACTGCCGGTTTGAAATATATGACATGGATTGGGCATACCGATAAAAATGAAACCGAATTTATGGAGTATTTTAATCAAGAGCAATACCTCAAGGAGTTGGAAGCGTATGAATCCGGTCAGAGCAAAAAGCGTCCCAATCCCGAACATCGTTGTCAGTTCTGTAAAGACTTAGGTATAAAATTCTATTATCCAGAGTTTTTAAGAATTAAAATTGACAAAACATGTACAATGAATTCTGTTCAATTAATTCAATCAGTTATAATAGACAATAATGTACTTGATTGTTGGGTTGAAAAATCATTAAATAGAAATGGCCTTAATAATGCCTCAAATAATTGTACTTTCTGCTATATCCCGAATGGTTTTAGAGATAAAAAGAAAAACCAAAAAGTTTTTATTCTTAAAGAAAACATGAAAGGTCATCTTGGCATACCTAAAAAATATGTTGAAGAGATTGCGGACTATAATGGTCTTCGTTACTTATCAACATTTGAATGGGAATAAGCGACTAACAAACAGCAAACCGACTAAAAAGCGGAACGCTGCCAAACATTATCGACCTGAAAAGAACAAGAAATGAAACCAAGAGATATATTTATTAAAGCCTGCAATGAGATAGCTATTCCTTTTATCGCAATGGGATTTAAGCCGTCTAAAAATGGACAATGTTTGAAAAAGATTTCAAAAGACAAAAATTTGACTTTTGAAATATGGTTTCGTTCAAGTGTATATAATTCATCTTGTAATGTGGCTATATATCCACTGATTACGATTACCTGTAAAAACTTGAAAAAGTGGGTGCAAGAAGAGAATCTCAATGTCAATGATGATGGCTTAGTATATCATAATCATATTGGATACCTATCGCCAATAAATCAATATCAATCTTGGGATCTTGCCGGACTAAGCTATGCTCCATCAATAAAAACAATAATTGATTTACTTGAAAAATATGCTTGTCCGATATTTGATTTATTTGAGAATAGACAAATGGCTATTGACTTCATTACGCAACATGGCTGTTGTTTCAATCAATACACGAAAGACTCTCTCCTTGCCCTGCCATATATGTTGAGATATGGTGAAAAGGAACAAGCCGAGAACTACTTCAATCATTACATACATTCAAGTAAATGTCGAAATAGATTTGTAAAAGCCTATTCTCAATTAGAAAAGAATGATGTAATTGATTGTGGATTAGATAATCGTTTCGTAATACTTGCATATAGTCAAAAACTAAAAATAAAATAGGTCGATAACAAACAGATGAAACTTTTAAGGTGGTTTATCCGCCGAACATTATAAACTCTGGATATAAGGATGAATGTATGAATAATCAATATGCAGTTTTAATAAGTAGTGAAATCCCTGAACTTGGAGAATTGGACTTACTGCGCTCAATTTACCGAGAGTTGAATGGTTATATGGAAGATTACAATAACCAAATCAACTTAGATGATTTGGGAGATTGGAAACTTCTCATACAGATAAATCTTCGAAATACTAATGGGGGGATTGGGATTTTCAAACGGGCAAAACGTTTCCCATCTAATAAAGAGTTTGAAATATCTATTTCCATACCAGTACCAAATTTGGAGGAAGCACGCTATGGAATATCCGATATGACGGGGATTTATATTCCTTTAAATATTAAAAACTTCTACATTCTTTCTCCATGCTTTAGTAAATATGATAATTTGTATCATTATATTCTTGAGAGTGCAAAACAAGCCATAGATGCAGCTTTTACTTATGGCTTTACATGTAACGGCAAAAGAATAAAGAAAAAAGAGTTTATAACAAACAGCACTACCGACTGAATAAGGCGGAACGCTGCAAACCATTAGCAATCAACGAAATAAATATAAAACAATGAGTGAAATTAAAGAATACCGTCCAATTAACGAGGACGAACGAATTGAAATAGATCAGCTTGCAGCTAAAGGCTTAGTCCTTATAGGTTTGCAGGAAAGTGCTGAATCCTCTGCCATCCTTGATGGCATAAAGAACTATCTCAATAATTTTGAAAGTTCAGATGACGAGGAAATTACGGATAGGGCTTATGAGTTAGGTTCCCTGTTAGGAAACACCATCCAAAAGCACTATGGATGGAACTGGTTTTGTGTAGAGGAAAATACAGATGATTCTTTTCATTGTGTTGCTTCTAATAAAGAACGAGCCTGCTGCGCCTGTCATGAATATATATACTCCATATTGACAAAACAGCATTCCAATAATGTAAAGTTGCTGTTCAATATGATAAAGAAGGACTATCCTAAAGAATGGCACTTCATGTTGCTTTCTTAAAAGATTGCTAACAAACAGATGAAACATTTAAGGCAGTTTATCTGCTAAACATTAGCAACCCCAAATAGATGGAAATGATTGAAGAAACTATAAGAACTGAATTTGAAGCATTGAAAAATGACTTTGAAACCATAAGACAACAAATAGAAAACGATGTTGTCAGAACTGAGTTGTATAAGGGCGAGTTTTATGAACTTACTCCATATTCCTATCAGCGTAATGGTTGCAAACAAGGAAAACCTGTAAAGCGTCCTGATACAATAAAAAGCACCAAAAATCTTTGTATCTACGGATTTAATAATCAAAATCAAATCGTAGAAGTTAAGGTCGGTTGTTCTATTGAAGATCAGTTTTATCACACCTTCTTATATTATACAGACAATCTTGTGAAAAGTATTCTATATGATAATGGAAAACATTTGATGAATGTATGCCATTACTTTTTCGAGGACGGAAAGTTGAAACGGTCACAGTTATGTGGTAAGTATGGTAGCCGTGAAGAAAATTATATCTATAAAGAAAATGCTTTGACACATATTGAAGTAAAACAATATGATATTGAGGGTAATAGTGGTAGTGATTTAATTCATATATTCCAATATCAAGACGATGGGGCTTTAGAAAGTATTACCAAATCATTTCCAAATGGATATTCTGAAATAATCTATAAGACGATAAGAAGTTGCTAACAAGTGGCTTAACCTCCCCTGAAAAGGTTGGTTAGCCACCAGACATTATAAACTCAATAGATGAATAATAAAGAAATTTATATAAAACTGGAAAAAGCAGTTGGCGATAACAACGTGCAGGAAGTGTCGAATATACTCGACCAACATTCAGATCTGGATTTGAATGATGAGAATTTATATACGCTTCATCCACCTTTATGCCGAGCTGCAAAGAAAGGTTTTTATGAAATTTGCAAGACTTTAATTCAATATGGAGCCGATGTAAATTGTATTAAAGATAGATTATTTTCTCCTTTATGGGGTGCTTCGTCTGGAAACCATTTAGAAATAGTCAAACTATTGATAGAAAATGGTGCAGATATAAATGCTTATGAAAGTTCTACAACAGCAGCTTTGAATGAAGTAGCCGCTAAAGGGCATTTTGAGATTGTTCGCTATCTTATAGAGAAAGGTGCGGATATAAATAGGCTTACTACAACTCTACTTTTTTCTCCTCTTGATTGGTCTATTAGTAGTGGACATAACGAAATAAGCCTTTTTCTGAAGGAAAAGGGTGCGTTGTCCAATATCAACCACGATTATGTATGGTCTGAAGTAGGTGGTGGCATATCCCAACATATAGACTGGAATATTGGCAGAGTTATTCCTAACAAATTCAATGAAATGGAAAATGGTGTATTCAATAGGCTTGCGGTTGTTAATAGAGGCAACAATTCGTTATTGTTCAGTGTAGGAAATTTCCAATATACCCAGCCTTATGTGGAGTTTGTTATTGTGCTTCCGTTTGGCTGGAATCCATACTCTAAAATGGAGAAGACACAGTTCCCTTATATGGTAATGAAAGAATTGACGAACCAAGTCCGTAACGGAAGAACATTCTCTGATGGAGATTTTATATCCAAAACAGAGAAAGGGTTCAACGCAATCTCTTGGTCGGAGAAATTGGCTGGATTCTATGTCGTAGATTATAACTACTCTGATACAGCGAATCAATATGATAACAAAGAGGATATGGTTACTCTTTATACGCTTATTCCTGTAAAAGCTACTAAAAAGGGATATAGCGAACACTCTTTAGAAAAATTGAAGTCTAAGAAATGGAAAGCGATTGAATTGAGTTTATAACAAGCGGATTAATCTTCTAAAAACTCGATTATCCGCCGGACATTACCAATAAAGAAAAATATGAATGCTATCAAGTATAAACTAATTGTAGATGAACCGTGGGGCTTTACTCATAGTGGAAGTAATGTTTTTCATGGTGTAGTGGTAAAGCAACTTTCCCCTACGTTTCTTCTTTTCAAATCTGATAACTTAGTGAGTTTTGAAGGAAAAGAAAGCCATATCCTTATTTTGAAACCCAGATATGAGAAAGAGGTTTTTGATTTGGAAAGTGATGATGAAATTGTCGTAGGTGGTGCATTGTATCAGGAAAAAGAATACGAGGGTAAAGATGAAAAATATTTAATGTCACATAGTAAATATGTTGTTATTGGAAGACTAAAAAAATAAATATTGGTAACAATCACTTTAACAGCTAAACTCTGTTAGCTGAAACACATTACCAATAAATGAATATAATGACACAAGACATATACAATAGTATTCGAGAAATATTGCTGTGTGATGAAGATATAGATTTTTGTTGCAAACTTTTATTGAAAATAACATTTAACTGTGATGACTGGAAATGGATTCAGAACGTTTGCATTGATATTATCAACAGTAATAGAGAAAAGAATATATGTGGATTAGCAGTTACGTGTATCGGACATTTGGCTCGAATACACGGAAAAATAGAAAAAGAGAGAATCTTTGAAGTGTTTAATCAACAAAAAGATAATCCTTTCATCAATGACAGAATTGGAGATGCCATTGATGATATAGATATGTTTGTGCATGAATAATTGGTAACACACGGATAAATCTCCCCAAAGGTCGATTATCCGCCGAACATTAGTCGCTTGAAAAATAAAAAAAGAAAATGAGCAAGATAATGATATGGGTCGGTCAATTCGATTCCGAAGCTGACTTTGAGAAATATATGGATCAATCGGCTTTCCGTCAATGGTGGAAAGAATACGATGAAGACAATAAGGAACTTCGTTGCCAGTTCTGTAAAGAGCTTGGTGTAATGGACTATGACGAAGATTCTCTTATTATGAAATATTCTTCTGAAGGACTTGAGAATCTGTTGAATGTTATTCCGGCAGACACAGATAAAATCAAGGAAATACTAAGAGCGAAAAAAATAACTGTCGCAAATGCGGCAATCATGTATAATAGCCATGAGGGTATATCATTGCAGAAAGCGACGAATACCGTATCGGTATCCTTCTTGGGCTCTTTTATTTTTGAACTTAATCCGACTGGTACAACAGCCTCGACTGCCGGTTTGAAATATATGACATGGATTGGGCATACCGATAAAAATGAAACCGAATTTATGGAGTATTTTAATCAAGAGCAATACCTCAAGGAGTTGGAAGCGTATGAATCCGGTCAGAGCAAAAAGCGTCCCAATCCCGAACATCGTTGTCAGTTCTGTAAAGACTTAGGTATAAAATTCTATTATCCAGAGTTTTTAAGAATTAAAATTGACAAAACATGTACAATGAATTCTGTTCAATTAATTCAATCAGTTATAATAGACAATAATGTACTTGATTGTTGGGTTGAAAAATCATTAAATAGAAATGGCCTTAATAATGCCTCAAATAATTGTACTTTCTGCTATATCCCGAATGGTTTTAGAGATAAAAAGAAAAACCAAAAAGTTTTTATTCTTAAAGAAAACATGAAAGGTCATCTTGGCATACCTAAAAAATATGTTGAAGAGATTGCGGACTATAATGGTCTTCGTTACTTATCAACATTTGAATGGGAATAAGCGACTAACAAACAGCAAACCGACTAAAAAGCGGAACGCTGCCAAACATTATCGACCTGAAAAGAACAAGAAATGAAACCAAGAGATATATTTATTAAAGCCTGCAATGAGATAGCTATTCCTTTTATCGCAATGGGATTTAAGCCGTCTAAAAATGGACAATGTTTGAAAAAGATTTCAAAAGACAAAAATTTGACTTTTGAAATATGGTTTCGTTCAAGTGTATATAATTCATCTTGTAATGTGGCTATATATCCACTGATTACGATTACCTGTAAAAACTTGAAAAAGTGGGTGCAAGAAGAGAATCTCAATGTCAATGATGATGGCTTAGTATATCATAATCATATTGGATACCTATCGCCAATAAATCAATATCAATCTTGGGATCTTGCCGGACTAAGCTATGCTCCATCAATAAAAACAATAATTGATTTACTTGAAAAATATGCTTGTCCGATATTTGATTTATTTGAGAATAGACAAATGGCTATTGACTTCATTACGCAACATGGCTGTTGTTTCAATCAATACACGAAAGACTCTCTCCTTGCCCTGCCATATATGTTGAGATATGGTGAAAAGGAACAAGCCGAGAACTACTTCAATCATTACATACATTCAAGTAAATGTCGAAATAGATTTGTAAAAGCCTATTCTCAATTAGAAAAGAATGATGTAATTGATTGTGGATTAGATAATCGTTTCGTAATACTTGCATATAGTCAAAAACTAAAAATAAAATAGGTCGATAACAAACAGATGAAACTTTTAAGGTGGTTTATCCGCCGAACATTATAAACTCTGGATATAAGGATGAATGTATGAATAATCAATATGCAGTTTTAATAAGTAGTGAAATCCCTGAACTTGGAGAATTGGACTTACTGCGCTCAATTTACCGAGAGTTGAATGGTTATATGGAAGATTACAATAACCAAATCAACTTAGATGATTTGGGAGATTGGAAACTTCTCATACAGATAAATCTTCGAAATACTAATGGGGGGATTGGGATTTTCAAACGGGCAAAACGTTTCCCATCTAATAAAGAGTTTGAAATATCCATTTCCATACCAGTACCCAATTCAGAGGAAGCTCGTTATGGAATATCCGATATAACGGGGATTTATACTCCTTTGAATACTAAAAACTTCTACATTCTTCCTCCATGCTTCAGTAAATATGATAATTTGTATCAGTATATTTGGGAAAGTATAAAACAAGCCATAGATGCAGCTTTTATTTATGGTTTTACGTGTAATGGTAAAAGAATAAAAGAACAAAAAATGAGTTTATAACAAACAGCACTACTGCTTAAAGGCGGAACGCTGCCAAAACATTATCAAAAAAAAGAATTAAAATGGAAAAGATAATTAGCAAATTGTCATTAGCAGGCTGTAAACGTCCTGTGACAAACAAAGACATATCACAAATAGAAAACAAATTGGGTATAGCCATTCCTAATGACATGAAGGCTTTTTATTTATGTCTTAATGGGACAGATGTATTATTCGGTAAGAATATAGAGTGTATTTTCTATTCTCCAATAGCTAAATCAAATTATGAAATATCTCATTTCATATCGTTCAAATATGGTGGAGCACAATTTACTATCGACGGAAGCGCATCAATTGCTCGAATCGAAGAAAACCGTGATCCGAACTTGCTTGTATTTGCAATATCAGAAGATTGTTCTCGTTTTGTGATTGATGTTAAAACTGGAAACATTTATAATTACAAACATAAGGAAATCAATTGGTACTATACAAAAGAGGGACGGCAAATCTTCTTTGATGTAAGTACATACCATGAACAAGCTAATAATTTCTTTCGCACTTCGTCAGAACCATTCTGCAGTGAATCTGCTTATTATCTGGGGGATAAAGTGCTTGTCGCAGAATCGTTTTCGGAGTTCATACTTAATCTTTCTGTTACAATTAATGAATGTCATGAAGTAAAAGTTTCTCCAAAGAGTCGTCATACAGATTTTTGGGGAAATGTAATGTACAATGAATATGAGGGTTTTAAGACAGAACGAAAGGTTGAAATCCCTGCCTTGAATATGGATGCTACAGTATTTGTCGGCAGAGCGTATAACGAGTATGGCGAAGAAATCACGACGCCGCCAACAATGAAAAAATTAGAAGAGTATGAGCAAACGTTGCGACAATTTCTTGATAATACGGATTCGATTATAACTCAAATTGCAGAAAAAGCATACCTGTATTACAAGAAAAATTACGCCCATTACTATGAAAAGGAATTTGAGGTGCTATTTCCTAATGAAATGATAATGCCTTCAGCCGATTCAAAATTACACGCTCCGTTGGGTGTAACAACTCCGGCAGAACATTTACGATATATGATTTACAATCAGTGTAATCATATCCGTGTGCAGCCTCGCAAGACAATTATCATCCCCATAGACTATGCACTTGATGAAGAACACGGTATGGAGATAAAAATCGTAGATGGAAAAGTGAAATCTATTGGGGAAGCAGGCGAATTTGAATAGACAACTAACAAACGGCTTAATCTCCACGAAAGGTCGATTATCTGCCAAACATTATCAATTACAAAGTAACAATATGAACTTTTACTTAATAGGTAGTTTAGAAGGATTTAACGATTTACGTTTTCCAAATCTGGAAGATTGGCAAAATTGTATGGGACATGCTGAAGGTTTACTAAAGCAGTGGAATCCTCCAGAGATGGAATATATATGGAAAAAAAGTAATAGACATAAACATTTTGATTTATCACAATTTTGTAATCCTCTATTAACTATTAGCGACAAAGCATTAAGTATTTTAGAAAATATTCTTATCAAAAATGGAGAAATTCTTGATATAAAGTCGCCAAAAGGTTTTCATTTTTTTCATTGTACCAATATAATAGATGCTTTGATTGAAAAAGAATCGGATATAGTGTGGTTAGATAAAGAAAGAGGATGGGTGAGTTGTATAAATAAATTTGTGTTGGATAAAAATAAAATCCAAGAGCAAACTATTTTCAGACTTCCAAATGTAAATTGTCGCTATACTTTTTATGGGGATGAATTTAAGAACCTTGTATTGAAACATCATCTTCAAGGAATACATTTTGATAGATTCGAAACTATTATTATAAAATGAATGATTGTTTTAAAGTTTGTAGTTAAAGTATTGATAACACGTACATCAATCACTTAAACAGTGATTATTTGCATCACATTAGTCACCTCAATAATAGAAGATGAACAAATTAAAAATAATAGGTAATCCTACAATTTTGGGAGATTTGGATTTCTTGGAGAATTTCAGATTCTCGAATAAGCGCAAATTTCCGATTTCATATAAGGAATATGTCAAAAAGTATGGATATGGAAAAGCATTGGGAGAATGGTTTGTCTATATCCCTATGGGAAATTATGGCGATTCTTGGTGCGAACAAAACCCAATATTCAAAGAAAGGTTTGAAGACATCTTGCATTGGGATGAAGAAATTGTGGATATGGTGCTTGAACCTGATGGTTGCCGAGAACTGCTAAAGAACGCCGAACCTTTCGGTAAAAGTGAAAGTGGTTTGTATTTGTTTTGGGATATATATAGTCAGCCTATTGAAGAAGAATTTGACATATATATGACGGATTTTTCTGGTTTAGGAGTTCGTAAGGTTGCTACATCCATAGATGAATTATTTGACAAGATGATTGATAATAATTTATTCAAAGAGGTTGAACCACTTTTTCGTCAAGAGCCATATCCTGCAATTTTTGAATGTATGGAAAAACTATATTATTAGTAAACAGGTGACTGACAAGTGACTTAACCTCCGGAAATCGGTTAACCGCCAAACATTATAGGGTCTAAAACAAAAACGGGAATGGCTCATCTGCAATTGTCCCAAAGCCACATCAGAAAAATCATAATGGCAGTCGAGAGGATAACCAATATAACGGCAACGGCTTCGTGGAAACTATGCTTGGAATAGTGTTTCAGCACGGCTTTTCCACGTCGGCGGTATATCCATTCAATCCAGCTATATCCGGTCAAGACGACAACAACCCATACGATAAGGTGTATCATCACGTTGTCAGGGGAAAACAAGCCAAGGAAAAGCCAAGAAGATAAGCACATCAATGGCAGAATGATTAGTGCTATAATGTAACCATACAACAAAAAAGAACCATTAACCCTACCTTGCGGCCTTGACTGCTGCAATCTCTCTCCCTGCCACCAAAGGTAATCCCAGAGATAGAACCGCTGTTTATGCTCCTGCCGTTTCATTTACTCCAATGTATAAATCCGAGGTGGAACATCAGTACGAAAACCGCAATCATCAATGCGACGGCAATGAGGATGATTGAGAAGAGCCTCCTTCCGGGGTGTTGCATGCCTCGGTAATGTTTCCGGAGAGCTTCGCGCCGTGCAGGGGTATAACGGAGGCGGCAGAACACCGATGGCAGAAAAGCAAGAATCAGCGAGGACACAGCAAATATCGATCCCCAAAGACAGCCCAGTGTTAGACCAAGAGGGATAACAATCACAAAGAGCCAGCATAGGAAAAGCAACATACCGCCGTCAAGGTTGTTATGCTCCCTCTCGCTGAATCTCTCGGCTACATACCACATGTAGTCGATGAGACAGAACCGGTATTTGCAATTATCCTTTCCCATACTGCTACTTTCACACAAAGAACATCGTCAGGCTGGCAATCAACGCCATGCTGAGGATAACGATATATATGCGGCGTTTAGTTTCGGGCTTACAGTCGTCGAAAAGCCACATCTTGCCGTGGTACTGCCATTCGCACGCCCATTTCCAACGGCGAAGCACCCCCGTCAGCCAGAAAGCAAGCAGAATTGCAACAAACAGATATGCGAATTTCGGGTGAGCCTGCGCCCACTCGAAACATTCGCCCGCCTTCCGGCTGACAGCCTCCCATATCTCAGTAATTCCGTTCATGTCGATGAAATTTAATCATTGCTGATATTCGATATGCCAATGCGCATTAAGTTCCTTTCTGGGGAAAGGTCTCTTTGATTTGTCGCCATGCCAATATAGGAATGTGTCGTAGAGGTCTTTGTCCTCAACGAAGGTCAACGCAGATGGGCGTTTGCCCATGAAGGCATAATTTACCGTCCAGCCCCTTATCGAGCCATAGCGATAGCAGGTGAGGGATATGTTTCGATTGACCGGCGCGACTGTCATATCAATACATTTCACAACTTTAAGAAGGCTGTCGAACCTCTCCCGTCTTGCTTCACCCAATTCGGCAAAGAATATCGAATCCGGTTCGTTTCTCGTTATAGTGTCACCATTGATGTATCCCGGATAGACAAACCAATCATCTATGGGGACACTCAGGGCAATCGTAGCAATCTCATCAAATTCGCTCTCATGGGCTTTGAAATTCTCTCTAAGCCATTCCTCGCTTGGCGGCGAGGCGTCGGACCGGCATCCGGCACACAGCACGGCAAAGAGCGACACCGCCGTAAGGTGTCGGATCCCGCGCTGAAGTATGCCTGTCGTTCCGCCCATGTCGATGACGATTGCCGATTGATAATGCAAAATTAACGATTTTAGCTGACATTCGGGCGATTATGAGCAAGAAAACCACTCCGCCCCTGCCATTTTCGCAGAAATTTTGTTAACTTTGCGATTCCGACCCACACATCTCCTAAGGGCTATGACATTTAAGCGGAAATACCAGTTCAACGGGCTGGACCATCTGTATTATACCGGCAAAGGTGGTACGGCGGTATGGAGTATGTGGTTTTACATAGAGTGCTTTTTTGTTTTGCCGCCACTCATATTGCTGTTGCTTTGCACGGTTGTGATGGCCATGGAGCAAATGGTCAACACCGTTCTTGTCATATCATCCATTTGTGCCGCCTGTGCGCTTGCAGTCGTCTTGTTCTCAAAGAGGCTATTGGAAAAACGCAGGTTCACACCGCAACGTGAGCGTGCATATTTTCGCCGATATCCCCGGCGAAAATATTACTCCTATCCATTTTACATTGTGATAATAGCTTTCCTGATAAACTCGCTATTTGCGGGAATCTTAGTCTTTTACATACTCAGATGGATAGTCAGCTGCGCCTTATAGCTATATTGATTCTTATTGCCCTCTCTGCCGGTCCCCTGTCCGGGCAGGAGGTAAGAGAATATGCCGTGTTTTGCCGGACAAACGGCAGAATAGTGGCTGATAGCTGCGCTATGGGGACAGCCGAATGGCGTGGCTGGATTGTGCATGAGTTTCTAAAACATGCCGCCACGCCGGGTGATATAAACTCGATAGACTACTGCGACAGCTACCGCTCTGTGATGATGGATGATTCCACCCGCGTAAGCGTTGACTGCGTCACATTTCCCTCCGGCGATGAAGCTATAGCCAAATGGCTAAACGGTATTCCCGACAGCACCTATATCGAACCTGACATCCCTGCGGAAGCTCCTGAAAAGTGCATCACATTCCGCAAGTCATCAATTCTCGTAATAGTATGGTGCAACCTTTTCGCCGACAGTGACAAAGTATTCCACCGGATCAATGGATCCCTGATACCTTAAATTAAATAGTTACCCTACTTCTATTTCCATATTCCTTGCCCTCTATCAATCCTCCAGTCATACCGACCTTCCGCGACATCGCCAACCTCATTGAGTGTGTGGCGATATTTTATTTCATCAAAGGGCTGTCGGTGTTCCGCATAATCGCAGAGCCATGTGCCGACCGCTTTCTGCTGCTCGGTGGTTTCGCCGTAACTCTGCATCACGCTCTTGATGTCGGCGGCTTCGGAGGGAGAGAAGATTGACTTGTGCCGCTCCGTGGCGAAATGTATAATCGCTTCAACGGCTCTCCTGAACACCTCGCTTGCCTTATAGAGAATATCAGCGATGATATTCAGAATGTCCCGGCTCGATTTCAGCGTAGCCTGCAACCGCTCGATGGTCTTGTCCTTCTCCGCCGTTGCCCGGCTCACCGCCATGCTGATGCGGTGCTGCTCCCCGGTCTTCTGCTCCCGGAGCTGCCGAAGTGCCGTGTCTCTCTCGGATTCAAATGTGTCAGCCATTGCCATAGCACTGTCACGCTCCAGTTCGACCGTCCGCTTCGCATCGGTCAGTGCTTTTGTACGCTTCGCCACCTCTTTCCTGACGGCATCGGGGAACGATTTTTTGATATGCTCGTTCTCGGCTTTCAGCTTCTCGTTCTCCTGCTCGATGGCTGCGTACTTGCCCTTACCGAAAAGGTTGGCGATGCCGGACTTTATGCTGTCCGTGTTCTCACGGTCAACCTCTCGCGCGCGTTCCTCCTTTTCGGCAATTTCGCTGTCAAGTTCCGCGCTGCGCCGCTGCTTCTCCTCGTTCCCGATCTGGAGTTTTTCATGTTCGGATTTTGCATTTTCCGTTTCCCGGAGCGCGGCATCCCTGTCGGCTTCGGCTGCTTCCTTTTCCGCCTTTACCTGTTCGGCTTCCTGCTTCTGCTTGGCGATGATGAAGTCAGCACGTTCAAGGTGCTCCTTTCCCGTCTGCTCCTTTGAGGTGCCCCTCTCCATGTCAAGACACTCAGCCAACAGCGTCTGCATCTCGCTCATGGCTTTATCGTCCAGCTTGCAGGATTTCCCGGTGTCGTGGTTCATCCAGTCCCATACGATATGGGCGTGAAGATTGGGCATCCATGTGGCGGTATCTCCGAGATTGCCGTAATGCCCCTCGTCACGGTGGATGAAGATTTGCAGTGCCGTGATTCCCCACCGCTCCTTACACACCTCGCAGAAACGGCGCAACTGCTCCATCGTGGTATCATCCTTGATTACCACGACACCCTCTTTTAGCGGAGTGCTGCCGCGCACGATGGTCACCTTTCCCGTCTTCTTGTTCACACGCTCCCGGTCTTTGGTCTGCATGGCGCGACCTGTCTTTTCCTTTACCATCGCGGCTATCTGATTGTAGCGGTCGGTCAGTGTCGAATTTTCAAATTCAGGTGCTACCCATGCCTCGTTTCGGGTCATGAGTTCGGTACGGATGTAGAGCTTTTCCTTATTGACACGGGCGAGGTATTCGGCTT
>ENA-OWPN01000209-OWPN01000209.1-human-gut-metagenome-genome-assembly--contig:-NODE-209-length-101175-cov-7.659434_pt1 | contig 101175 bp, 98 predicted proteins | sample MGYA00248266_ERZ651850 | MGnify/ENA primary metagenome ERZ651850 (study PRJEB26924, sample SAMEA4378296) | human gut metagenome | biome: human gut; feature: human-associated habitat; material: faeces... | reverse complement strand
TATAGTTTTATTTAAGAATACCTTGCCGCATATTTTTTACTCCTTTTCTGGAATGGAATTATTATATCACATCAGTTTTAGGAAAACAAGTATCTAAAAGAAATTTTTCTTCCCCTTATATGTAACAATCATACCGGCTTCCTAACGTTCAGAATGGTTTCTACTGTCTGCTGCGGTGTTTGGTTGGAATTGTCCAGCCAAAAGCCGATCCGTGGTGTTGTCTGCATTTTACTAAATACAAATTCAATGTATACAGAAAGATATAAGGAGTGGGAGGGATTCCGCCGTAGTTGGCATTGTAGGAAAATCCAAAAGTTTAGATTTTCCCACAATGCTTATCTTTTGGTCTTTGGTTCGGAATAGTGTAGTGCTGGCGGTCTATCTCTTGTTTTCGGTTGCTTGCTTCCTTACCGTACATGAGCATTATCGCATCGACATATCATGGCTTTGTCGAGTTTTTTATCCTAACCACGCTTAGAAATAGATTTTATTGTCTCTTTTTTCACAAATAAGATACTGCGCACGGCTTTCATCCCCATAATAATGCCGCTAACTACAGCAAAAAACATGAACTATAACACAAACCGCCCTGCCTCCGTATCAGAAGCAGGGCGGTTTTCTATATTCCTTAATATTCTATTTTATTTAAAATATGCTACGCCGGCAGCAAAGATGGGCTGGAGCTTGTTGCCGCTGATGTTTTCGAAGATGTCGTCGGCGCTGAACCGTTCCGTATGGGCCATCTTGCCGAGGACACGGCCGTCGGGGCTGGTAATGCCTTCGACGGCGAGGACCGACTGGTTCGGGTTGTATTCGCTGTCGTAGGTCGCCTTACCGGACAGGTCGACGTACTGCGTGGCGATCTGGCCTTTGGCAGCCAATTCGCGGATTTGTTCCGGCGATGCGACGAAGCGGCCTTCGCCGTGGGAAATAGCCACGGTGTGGACGTCGCCTGCCTTGACGTTGCTGAACCAGGGGCTCATGACCGATACGACCTTGGTGTCGACCATGCGGGACAGGTGACGGCCGATGGTGTTATACGTCAGCGTCGGGCTGTCGGCCTTCAAGGGCTGTACGTGGCCGTAGGGCAGGAGGCCCAGCTTAATGAGGGCCTGGAAGCCGTTGCAGATGCCGAGAGCTAAGCCGTCGCGCTGATACAGGAGCGATTCGAGGGCTTCCGTAAGAGCGGGGTTGCGGAACAGTGTCGCAATGAACTTGCCCGAGCCTTCCGGTTCGTCGCCGGCGCTGAAGCCGCCGGGGAACATGATGATCTGGGCCTGGGCGATGCGCTTGGCCATTTCGTCGATCGATTCGGCCAAATCCTGTGCCGTGTTGTTGCGCAGGACCATGACGTCCGCGACTGCGCCGGCCCGTTCAAAGGCTTCGGCCGAGTCGTATTCGCAGTTCGTGCCCGGGCATACGGGGATGAAGACGCGGGGCTTGCCGAAGGATTCGCTGCGGCGCGGGCCGTAGGTGGTGAACAAGGGCAGCTCGGCATCGCCTTCGCCGCTTTCGCTCTTGATGGGGAATACGCCGTTCAGCGGTTCTTCCCAGGCTTTCTGCAAGTCGGCTAAGGCAATCTTCACACCGCCGATTTCCATAAGACCGTTGCCGCGGGTCAGGCCGATGCGGCGCACGTTGTCGCGGCGAACCCACTCTACAGCATTGTCTGTCGTTGTTTCAACGATAATTGCGCCATACCGGAGATTGAAGAGTTCCTGGGCGCTGAAGGAGCTGTCGATTTCTACACCGAGGCCGTTGCCGAAGGCCATCTGGGCGATAGCCGCGGCGACGCCGCCCTGTCCGACGGCATGCATCGCCTTAACCTTGCCGGCCAATACGGCTTCGTGGAGGAAGTCGCAGTTCGCCTTGAAGGCATCGAAATCGGGCACGCCTTCGCCGTCGCGAGGCAGGTCGAAGAGGAGCACGGCGTTGCCGGGCTGTTTAAATTCAGGAGAAATGATATTCTTCGTATGTTCGGGAACAATGGCAAAGGATACGAGGGTCGGCGGAACCGTCAGGTTTTCGAAGGTGCCGCTCATGCTGTCCTTGCCGCCGATGGCCGCGACGCCCATTTCCTTCTGGGCGATATACGCGCCGAGGAGGGCGCTGACAGGTTGCCCCCAGGCTTTTTCGTTCGTGCCGAGGCTCTGGAAGAATTCCTGCATGGTCAAATAGACCTTCTTGCGGTCGCCGCCGAGAGCTACGAGCTTGGCGATGGACTGGACAACGGCGTAGAGCGCACCGTGGAAGGGGCTCCAAATCGCCAGGTCGGGGTCGTAGCCGTGGGTGAAGATGCTGGCCGTCGTCGTCTTGCCGTTCATGACGGGGATCTTGGCGACCATGCCTTCAACGGGCGTCTTCTGGTATTTGCCGCCGAAGGGCATGAGGACCGTACGGGCGCCGATAGTGCTGTCGAACCGTTCGGCAAGGCCCTGTTCGGAGGCGATGTTGAGGGTTCCCATCGTGTCAAGCCACGTTTTGGCGACGTCCGTTACTTCCGGAGCCGTAAAGAAATCTTTGTCTTCCGGAACCGTGACGAAGGCCTTGCGGCGCTGGGTTACGCCGTTTGTATCGAGGAAGGCTCTCGTGATGTTGACGATATTCTGGCCGCGCCAGTGCATGACGAGGCGCTTTGTATCCGTCGCAACGGCGACGATGGTCGCTTCGAGGTTTTCTTCTGCGGCGTATTTCATGAATTCGTCGACGTGTTCCGGTGCGACGACGACGGCCATGCGTTCCTGCGATTCGGAAATAGCCAGTTCCGTGCCGTCGAGGCCTTCGTATTTCTTCGGAACCTTGTCGAGGTTGATATCAAGACCGTCGGTCAATTCGCCGATTGCGACGGAGACGCCGCCGGCGCCGAAGTCGTTGCAGCGCTTGATGAGGACCGTCACTTCGTGGCGGCGGAAGAGGCGCTGGATTTTCCGTTCAGTCAGGGCGTTGCCCTTCTGGACTTCAGCTCCGCACGTTTCCAGGGATTCGACAGTGTGCTTCTTCGACGAGCCCGTCGCGCCGCCGCAGCCGTCGCGGCCGGTCTTGCCGCCGAGAAGGATGATGATGTCGCCGGGGACGGGCGCTTCGCGGACGACGTTGTTCCGCGGCGCTGCGCCGAGGACTGCGCCGATTTCCATGCGCTTCGCTACGAAGCCCTGGTTATAATATTCCTTAACTTCGCCCGTCGCCAAACCGATCTGGTTGCCGTAGGAGCTGTAGCCCTTGGCCGCGCCGGTCGTCAGCGTGCGCTGGGGCAGCTTGCCCTTGAGCGTGTCCTTGACGGCCTGACGGGGATCGCCGGCGCCGGTGACGCGCATAGCCTGGTATACGTAGGAACGGCCGCTCAAGGGGTCGCGGATGCAGCCCCCCAGGCAGGTTGCCGCGCCGCCGAAGGGTTCGATTTCCGTCGGGTGGTTGTGCGTTTCGTTCTTAAACAGGAGAAGCCATTCTTCTTCCACGCCGTCGACGTCGACGGGGATGATGATGGTGCAGGCGTTGATTTCGTCCGATTCGTCGAGGTTCTGGAGCTTGCCGGCAGCCTTCAGCTCTTTGACGGCGATAGTCGCCATGTCCATGAGGGTCTGGGGTTTCTTGCGGTTCAGGTTTTCCCGCGTCGTTTTATACGCTTCGTAGGCCCGCTGGATAGGCGCGGTGAACTTGCCGTCTTCAAAGGCGACGTCTGTCAGTTCCGTCATAAACGTCGTATGGCGGCAGTGGTCGGACCAGTACGTATCGATGACGCGGATTTCCGTTACCGTCGGATTCCGCTTTTCTTCTTCGCCGAAATAGGTCTGGCAGAACTTCAAGTCGTCGAAGCTCATGGCAAGGCCCATGTGGGCCGACAATTCCTTCAGCGCGGCGTCGTCCATCGTCGTAAAGCCTTCGATGACGGCGACGTCTGCCGGCTGTTCCCAGGCCATTTCCAGGGTGTCTACCGGGTCGAGGGACGCTTCGCGGGCTTCGACGGGGTTGATGCAGTAATGCTTGATGGCGGCGACGTCTTCGTCGGACAAGTCTCCCGACAATACGACGACCCGGGCGGTGCGGACGAGGCTGTCGTTCTGCATCGTCAGCATCTGCAGGCACTGCATGGCCGAGTCGGCGCGCTGGTCGTACTGGCCGGGCAGGTATTCGATAGCCAGCACCGTGTCGCCTTCTTTGACAGGCAGTTCATCGTATACGGCGTCTACCGGGGGCTCGGAGAAAATCATGGTTTTCGCCGCTTCGAAGGCGGCGTCGTCCAAGCCAGCCACGTCGTAGCGGTGGAATATGTTAATATCGGTCAACCCCTTGATAAGCAGGTTTTCCTGTAAATCAGCAAGCATGCGTTTTGCTTCATCGGCAAACACGCCTTTTTTGGCAACATACAAACGTCGAATAGACTGCATGTCATGACCTCCCTAAAAAGATATACATAATCGAATGCTACCCCTAGTATACCTGTTTTATTTCCATAAGTAAATTAGAAATTCAGCTCTATTATTGACTTGACTGGGGTTTCGTATTAGACTGTTACTATTCTAAATGTGTACGTTTACATTTGACTTTCATAATTACTAGGAGGGTTCGTAATGGACGAATTGAAACAGCGCATCCTGCAGGACGGCATCATCATCGACAACCGCATTTTAAAGATAGACAACTTTTTAAATCAGCAAATCGACACGACGCTCATCAACCACGTCGGCCAGGAATTTGCCCGTCTATTTCAGGATGTCCCTGTAGACCGCATCGTCACCATCGAATCGTCCGGCATCGCCGTAGCCTACGCCGTATCGCTGGCCATGAACAACCGGCCCGTCGTCTTCGCCCGCAAGAAAAAATCACTCCTGACGAGCGGCGAGCAGTACACGGCGTCGATTTATTCCTATACGAAGGAAGAATCGTATACGGCGTCTATCGGTAAATCCTATCTCCACGCCGGCGAATCCATCCTCATCATCGACGATTTCCTGGCCAGCGGCGCCGCTGCCGTAGGCCTGGCCGAAATCGCCGCCCAGGCGGGCTGTTCCGTCGCCGGCATCGGCATCGTCGTCGAGAAGACCTTCCAGGGCGGCCGACAAACCTTGGAATCCAAAGGCCTGCGCGTCGAATCGCTGGCCCGCATCGCCCGCTTTGAAAACAACGCCCCGGTATTTGCCGATTAAACTCGCGCCCCCCGAATGGAGCCGGCGCATCATAGACAGGAGGTACTGCCATGCGCGCTCAGTTTTTTGACGGCTTCGACTTCGCCGATTTCAAGCTCAGCATCGTCGCCGTCGAACACGTAGAAGATTTTTTCAATATCGAAGAGTTCGGCCTGCATCCCATCATGTACAACGAAGCGTGCCTGCGGGGCTACACGGCTATCTTCGGCTTTAACGATGAGAAAATGCTGACCCTCCACAAGCTGCTGACCAACAACAACGGCATGGAACCGCCGGCTATCGACGGCATAAAGCCCGTCCCATTCAACTCGCCGGCAGGAGACCTGAAGTACGACCTGAATCATGTCATGGACTACTCCGGCTCTATCCTCATCGCAAATGGCTTCATCGACAAGTATTTCGTCCCCTTCGGATTTCAGCTGCCCCACGCCTTCCGCAAGGTCTACGAGCTGACCTTCCGCCACGGTCTCTTCGTCCGCGTCGAAGACAAATCGGAAGCGGCCCGTATGCTGCGCATCGAGTACGAAGAGCCGGTAACGGCCAAAAAGAAGATGCAGATGCGCGTCGGTTCGTGGATGCGCAAATCGGAAGAATACGGCTTCGACGATGAAACGATCGCCCAGTATATGGATCTGAGCTACGATACGAAATATCTCTTTTAAAAGCTTCCGTCGTCCCCTGGGGCGTCTTGCAAAGGAGGTCTTGTCGTGCGCGACAGACTATGGACTAAAGATTTTACCATCGATGTATGCATCAACTTTCTCCTCTATGTCATTATGTACCAGCTCATGCTGTGGTCGACCCAGTTTGCCATCCACACCTGGGACGCCACGGTCAGCGAGGCCGGGCTGGCGTCGGGCATCTTCATCATCGGCGCCTTATCGTCCCGCATCGTCACGGGCCACGTCATCGACGCCTTAGGCCGCAAGAAGGCCCTCCTCGTCGGCACGGGCATTTATATGCTGGGACTTTTATTGTATTTCCCCGTCCACTCGCTGACGGCCTTTCTGGTCATCCGCTGCCTCCACGGCGCGGCCTACGGCATATCTGCTACGGCGGCCAGCACCATCGTCGGGGCCATCGTCCCGCCGAAGCGGCGCGGCGAAGGCATCGGCTATTACGCCCTGGGCAACACGCTGGCTTCGGCGGCGGGTCCCTTCTTAGGCATGACCCTGTGCAGCGGCGGAAACTACTACTTGAACGTGTACGTGTGCATCGGCCTGGCCGTGCTGACCTTTGCCTTGGCTGCCGCCATCCATTCGCCGGAGCACGTCTGTACGGCAGCCGACAGGGCAGCCCTCAAATCCCTGCGCTGGGACAGTTTCATTTCCGTACAGGCCCTGCCCATTTCCATCATTTCCTTCTTCTGCGGCATCGGCTATTCTACGGTGCTCAGCTTCATCGGGGCCTATACGAATTCCCTGAATCTGGCCATTGCCGGCAGTATTTTCTTCTGCACCTATTCGGTCACGTCGTTTTTCAGCCGGCCCATTATCGGCCGCTTTCTGGACCACCACGGCGGCGACGCCGTCATGTATCCGACGCTGGCCATCTTAGCCCTGTGCATGGCTGCCGTCGGGCTTGCTGAAAGCAATGCCCTCTTTGCCATCGGCGGCGTCCTCCTCGGCCTCAGCTACAGCACTGTCACCTCGTCCGGACAGGCCCTGGCAATCCACGGCGTGCCGGAAGACCATATCGGCCTGGCTACGTCGACCTTTTTCATCTTCGTCGACCTGGGCGTCGGCGTCGGGCCTTACATGCTGGGAAGCCTCGTGCCGGCCTATGGGTTTTCCAGCGTCTACTTCGGAGCCGCCGTCATCGCCTTGGCGGCCATTCCCCTGTACTACGCCCTCATCGGCCGGACCGGCGTGTTCTCGTACAGGCAGATGGAGCAGATTCGTTCCAAAGAAAGATAAATTATATTTTAATATACAGAAACGCTGCTGCGTCAGGAAAGGCTCTTGGCGCGGCAGCGTTTTTTCACGTCTGACATATAGCAGTTATGCAACAATCTTTCTCCTCAGGAGTCAGCGTCAATGCAGCTCTCCGACAGCCGGCTGGATGGAAATCGTAAGGATATCCGGCATCTGGTGCATGACGGCAATGAGTTTCTTCGCATTCCAGCGGCGATTGCGGCTTCCGCCTTCGGAAATGTCAGGGTCCAGCGTCGGCTCCGTCCCCATCATGGTCGTGACATAGGCAGCCCATGCCGCAGCGTCCCTTTCCGTCACAGGCCGTTCTCCGCCTATGACCCACAAGGACACGGCCTCTACAATCTTATCCCTGCTGCAGATCGTAAACAGGCGGCAAGGCTGTCCATGCAGCATGATTTCATAGGTCCGGCCGACGAAAAACGTGCGGTCTGCCGACCAATTTTCCCGGCCGCCGCCAAAGAGCCGCGCCGTGTCCTCATCGTTCATCCCCAGCAGCCCTGTCAATTCGGACAGGCTGTCGACGGCATAGGGCTTGATAATTTCAAATTCCGGCCGTCCCTCGCTGCCTGGAGCGATTTCATAAGCGGAAAAGACGACGACGGGGTTGCCCTTTTCATTGACGTAAAAAGGCGTATCCGCGTCTACGCCCGCAAAGGTCCCATAAGAGCCTCCGCCGTTCCAGCGGTGATCCATCTGCCGCCGGATGCTGACGTCGGCAATGGTCTGATATTCGTCTCCCAAAATATCTTTCAGCGTGACGGTCTTTCCCGTTTGGCAGTCGAAGGTATAGTATTTCGCCCGATAGTGGGCGCGACTCCAGTTATCTGTTCCCATAATTCTCAGGGATAAGTAGTTGTCTGTCTGCGCCAGGATTTCGTACCTGACGGAAACCGCTATGCCGTGGTCTTTCCATTCCTCTTCGCTGCCGCCTGTTTCCAAAAAGGCCTTACGGTACTGCCGGGCCCAGTCTTCTGCTTCTTCAGCATACTGCTCGCACAAGCGGCGTATGCCGGCGTTTACCTGCTTCTGCCGGGCAGCGGAGACAGAAGGCCCCCAGTGTATTTCAGGAATTTTCACGGAAACAGCGATGTCCCTGTCCTCCTTCTCATAGGCCAAGGCCGTGACTACCTTCGGCGCAGGCAGAAGATCCCCTTCGGCTGCACTGACCGGCAGGACAGCCATACCCGCCGTCAGGGCAGCTGCCGCAGCAGCTTTCATAAGGCAGCCCTGCAGCAAAAAGATGGAACGTCGTCCAAAGCCTCCGTCTTTATTTCGCATAACTTTCATCTCCATCGCCTCCTTAAAAAGTAGTGTCGTTACCTTAAGCATACCCTATGCCATTGATTTCGTAAACGATAAAAAGCTGCTATAAAAAAGTTTCATGGAGGAGGCTGAGTTTTTTTACAAAAAAACTGCCGCACCAGACGATGCGACAGTGTAATGAGTTCGTTTATTTCAATTTCGGCAGCGTACCGGCGATGATGCGGACCAATAAGGCTACCGTATCGAGCTCGAGCGATTCGTCGGCACTGTGGATGGCGTGCGTCGTCGGGCCGACCGATACGATATCGAGATTGGGATTCATGGCGTAGAAATAGCCTGTTTCCAAGCCGCCGTGCATCGCTTCCACCCGGGGAGCATGGCCTGCTTCAGCCGTATATACTTCCGAAATGATGGGCAGAAGCTGGCTGCGGGGATTTTCCGTCCATGCCGGTTCAGGCGAGGCGATGTCGACGGTGCAGCCCGTCAGCTCGCCGTATACGGGCAGTACCTGCATGAACTCGCGCAGGCGGGCGTCGGAGGACGAACGGGGGAAATACTGAATGGCAACGCGTTCTTCTTCCGTCCGAATCGTGCCGACGTTGGCTGATAAGTCCGGCAGCTTGGGCAAGGTCTGGTTCATGGCAAACACGCCGCAGTGAAGGATGAGGAGCAGCTGTACGACGGCCTTGGCGTCGTCGGCAGCCAATACCGTTTCCGGCATGGGACGGTCTTCCATGACGATGGCCGCCGTCTTTTCTACTTCGCCGTACACCAAATCCAGTTCCGCCTTCGCTTCGTCCAGCACTGCCTGGACGACCGCCGTATCGGCATCCGGAAGGACGAGAAGGGCTTCTGCCGACGACGGGATGGCGTTTGCCGCTACGCCGCCGTCGATGGACGCCAATTCATAGGCGATGCCGGCATCGGTCAAACGGCGCAGCGTATGAGCCAGGGCCTTGATGGCGTTGCTCTTGCCGGCGTTGATCGTTTCGCCCGAATGGCCGCCGACAAAGTCCTTGGTCATAACGGCGACAGCTTTCACTCCCTGAGGCTGACGCCGCGTCAAGGTGCGGTAAAAATGCGTATGGACGCTGCCGGCAGAGCCGACGCACAAAACGTCGATGTATTCAGAGTCGCAGTTGAGGACGTATTTGGCGTCCTGCACATATTTCGGGTCTAAGTGCGTCGCGCCGGTCATGCCCGTTTCTTCGTCGACTGTGAAGATGAGGCGCAGCGGGCCGTGCTGCACGTCGGGCTGCTGAATCAGGTACAGCGCGACGGCCACGGCAATGCCGTCGTCGGCGCCTAAGCTCGTGCCGTCGGCGCGCAGGATGTTGCCTTCGCGGACCAGCTTGATTTCACTAGTCAAGGGGTCGTAGTCCACGCCGGGTTTGGCCACGCAGACCATATCCATGTGTCCTTGTACAATGGTCAATGCCAGGTCTTCGCAGCCCGGCGTGGCCGGCACGTCGGCGATGACATTGTACACCTCGTCCTGTACGACTTGGGTAATGCCCAGCTCTCCCAAGCGCTTTACGATGTAGTCGCTGACTATTTTTTCATGGCGCGACGGCCGGGGGCATTTGGCAAGGCCGGCAAACTCCTTCAGCACGCCTTCGATAATTTCGTTATCTTTCATCACGTAGTTCCTCCTTTTATCGTCTCATAGAGCACGCAAATTCATTACTTTTTATTATACCACGTATGCGCAAGATTTTCGTCTGCTTTATCGTTTTACGTTGTATAAAAATCATTGAAAACCGTCTATTTATTCTTATATACAGCCAACCGTTCCCCTGCCGGGCCGATGTGACGAATCTATAAAAATCTAGTATACTGTATGTGAAGAATTGTCATAATATATGGTCAAATCTATCTATACTTTTCGAAGGAGGTTTCCATCATGGATTCAAAACCAAACATGACGGTAAACTACCCCAACCTGCCTGAATTGACCGTCCGCGGCATGCTCCTCGGCGCGCTGATTACGGTTATCTTCACGGCGTCCAACGTCTATCTGGGGTTGAAGGTCGGCCTGACGTTCTCGTCGTCCATTCCGGCCGCCGTCATTTCCATGGCAATCCTGCGCATGTTCCAGCATTCCAACATCCTGGAAAACAACATGGTCCAGACGCAGGCTTCCGCTGCCGGCACCTTGTCGGCCATCATCTTCATCCTGCCGGGCCTGCTCATGCTCGGCTACTGGCAGGGCTTCCCCTTCTGGGAAACGCTGCTCCTGTGCGCCTGCGGCGGTTCCTTAGGCGTACTGTTTACCATTCCGTTGCGGCGGGCGATGGTCGTCAACAGCGACCTGCCCTATCCGGAAGGCCGGGCCGCCGCTGAAATCCTGAAGGTCGGCAGCGACATCCGCCAGGCCGAAGCAGCTCACGAAGATACGAGCAAAAAGGAAACGGGCATGAAGGATATCGTGTCCGGCACGGCGCTGGCCGGCTTGTTCAGCCTCTGCGCCAACGGCTTCCACATCCTGTCGTCCGAATTCAGCTATTGGATCGCCCTCGGCAAGACGGCGACGACGCAGCTGCCCCTGGGCTTTTCCATGGCCCTTCTCGGCGCAGGCTACCTCATCGGCATTGCCAGCGGCATCGCCATCTTAGTCGGCACGCTTCTGGCATGGGTCGTCTTCGTCCCCTATCTGACCAGCGTCATCACGCCGGCTGAAGGCCAGGCTGCAGCCGACTTCGCCAGCCAGATCTGGGCTCAGAAGGTCCGCTTCATCGGCGCAGGCTGCATCGGCATCGCCGCCGTATGGACCCTGATCCGCCTGGCAAAACCGGTTATCGACGGCATTAAGATGTCCATCAGCGCGATCCGCGATAACGATACGGCAGAAAAGAAGGCCCTTCATCACACGGATATCGACATGACGCCGAAATCCATCGCCATCGTCTTCATCGCCATCCTCGTCGGCCTGTTCATCACGTTCTACTCCTTCGTAGGCGCTGCAGGCCTTCCCATGTCCGTCACGATTACCTACATCGTCGTCGGCATTATCGTCGCCGTCCTCATGGGCTTCTTCGTCGCCGCTGCCTGCGGCTACATGGCCGGCTTAATCGGCACCTCAGCCAGCCCGATTTCCGGCATCGGCATTTTGGGCATCATCGTATCGTCCCTCGTCGTCTTCGCCCTGAGCACGTCCTTCGGCGTCTTTGAAACAGCAGAAGGCACGAAATTCGCTACAGCCCTGGCGATCTTCATCACCAGCGTCATCGTCAGCATCGCTGCGATTTCCAATGACAACCTGCAGGACCTCAAGACAGGCTACATCGTAGGCGCTACGCCGTGGAAACAACAGGTAGCCCTCATTCTGGGCTCGGTCATCGGCGCCATCGCCATCGCACCCGTATTGAACCTGCTCTACCAAGCTTACGGCTTCACCGGCGCGCTGCCTCGTGAAAGCATGGACCCGTCGCAGGCGTTGTCGGCTCCGCAGGCAACCCTCATGACGACCATCGCCCAAGGGATTTTCAGCTCCAGCCTCGACTGGGATTACATCCTCTTAGGTATCGGCGTCGGCATTGTGGTCATTATCATCGACTTGCTCCTGACGAAAAATACGAAAGCCCTGGCCCTGCCGCCTCTGGCCGTAGGCATGGGTATTTACTTACCGCCGACCTTGGAAATCCCCCTGGTCATCGGTTCCGTTATTGGCTATTTCATGCATAAGCATCTCAAGGCCAGAGCAGCTCTCCGCAGCCCGGGCCATGAAGAAGAAGACGTAGAAGCCTGCAGCCACCGCGGCGTCCTCTTCGCGTCGGGCCTCATCGTCGGCGAAAGCCTTATGGGCGTCATCATCGCCCTGCTCATCGTCGTTTCCGTCACCTCCGGCGGCAGCGAAAACCCCTTGGCTCTCGTTGGCAAAGACTTCAAGAGCACGGCTGATATCCTCGGCCTCGTATGCTTCATCGGCGCCATCGCCTTGTTCGTCGGTCATATCCTTTCTACGAAGTTCACACCGGAAAAGAAAGATTAAAATAAGATTAGACGAAAATTAAAATTAGATTAAAAAAGAAATCCCGTTCCAGCTATGCCTTGCCATGGGGGAACGGGATTTTTGCATAAAAATTTTCTTTTCTGACTGTCCGGCAGCGCAGCCATATCGCTGAAATTCGGCCGTCCGTTACCATCTTCTGCGCCAGGCGGCCATCGCCCCGGCGAGGCCATCGTACAGCCAGAGAACGTACGTCGCCGTCTCCTTAGCGGCGGCGCTGCGCCGAATAGCCCAGGCACTGAACGCGCCAATGGCAAAACCGCCTACCACATCGCTGACATAATGAAGGCGGCAGACGACGCGCGAAGCGCCTAATACGACGCTGCCGGCTAAAAAGGGAAGGCCCATCCAGTTCTTTCGGCTCAATAACATGAGGGCTACGGCCATGGAATTCATAGCGTGATTACTCGGAAAAGACGCGTTTTCCTTATGAGGAATGAGGGAAGATATCCCTCTATGGCGGACAAAGGGACGGGGACGGCTCCAAATGCGCCCGATGACAAACGATACGGCCGAGCCCAGCCCTACGGAAAACAGGCAGTACAGCAGAATCCGGCGGCGGTACAGGGTTTCGGCCATGCGGCCGGGCCGGAACCACTCGACAAGGCCGTACAAAACGTAGGCCAAATAGCCGAAGCGGGCAATCCAGGCAAAGGCCGTCAACACGGCCCGGCGATATACGAGCAGCCTGCCAAAGCAGAGAAATATAAAGCGAATCATAGCGCGTCCCCCTTATCGAATCGTCGTTACAGCCTCAGTATATCAAAAATACAAATGTATGCCTAGATTCATCATAAAAGATACGGCGCAGCGAAACGTTGCCATACACTACAAAGAAGATTACACTATAACCAAGACCTACGACAAAGGAGGTTCCCATCGATGGAACTATGGATATTAGCCGCCTTTTCCGCCGCTCTCATCGCCTGCCTGGCGTCAGGGAAATCGTTGATGCTCGCCTTACTGGCAGGCTTCCTCTTGTTTTTCAGCTACGGCGTAAAAACGGGACATCCCTTTTCAGAAATGGCCCGTCTGGCTGTCTCAGGCGTCAAAACGGCCAAAAACGTCATCGTCACCTTGATTCTCGTCGGCATGCTGACGGCGGCCTGGCGCGTCAGCGGCACTATCCCGTATATCGTGTATCATGCGTCCCAATGGTGCGACGGCAGTGCCGTTCTCCTGGCATCGTTTCTGCTGTGCGCCCTCGTATCGGCCTTGACCGGCACGTCCTTCGGCACGGCGGCCACCATCGGCGTCATCTGCATGACCATCGCCAACAGCATGAATATCCCGCCGATGTATTCCGGTGGAGCCATCATGGCCGGCGCATATTTCGGCGACCGCTGTTCTCCCATGTCGACGAGCGCCCTTCTCGTCGCCGCCATTACGAAGACCGATATCTTTACCAACTGCCGTCTCATGGTCAAGACCTCCATCGTCCCGTGCCTTCTGACCTGCGCCGTATATGCAGCTATGGGAATGCTGTTTCAAGACGGCGGCGCCCATCACGACGCAGCCGGGCTCTTTCGTCAGGCCTTTACCCTGTCGTGGATTACCCTCATACCGGCTGCCCTGGTCATCATCTTATCAGCCCGGCGCATCGACGTGAAGATTATCATGGTCATCAGTACAGCGGCGGCTGCGGCCATTGCCGTAAGCACGCAGCAACTAACTCCCCTCGAAGTCCTGACAGTCTGCCTTTTAGGGTTTCATCCTGCCGATCCGGCTCTGGCCCGCTTGGCGTCTGGCGGCGGAGCTGTTTCCATGACCGATGTCGTCGCCATTATATGCATTTCATCCAGTTACGCCGGCATGTTTTCCGGCACGGGATTTCTCCGTGGCATCCAAGGGCATATGGCCGCCCTGAGCCGACGCGCGACGCCTTTCGGAGCCGTCATTGCGACATCCGTCGCAACCTCTATGGTCTCCTGCAACCAGACCTTAGCTACCATGCTGACACACCAGCTTTGCCAGTCTGTCGAGCCCGACCCGCAGCGCTTAGCTATTCACCTAGAAAACACAGTCATCGTCATTTCCGCCCTCATCCCTTGGTCTATTGCCTGTTCGGCCTTTCTGGCGATTATCGACGCACCCCTTTCTTCGGTTCCGCTGGCTTGTTACTTATATTTTCTTCCCCTTTGGAACTTCATAACCTGCCGCCCGAAATAATAACGCCTCTTGTACAATCAATTACGGTTCTCTCTTGACGGCATACGCATCTTTCGATATGATAAAATTGATTTTTATTATCTGTTGAATGAGGTGATTTTCTTATGCCGTCATTTCGTGCCGCTCCTTGGCACCGCATCTTTCAAGCCTGCTGGCTGGCCTTAGGCTTCGCGTCTCTGGCGTTAGGAACTATCGGGATATTTCTTCCTATTCTGCCGACGGTTCCCTTTTATATGCTGACGCTCTTTTGTTTTGCCAAAGGGTCAGCTCGTCTGCATCGCTGGTTTCAGCAATCGGACTTGTACAAAAAGCATCTGGCAGATTTCCTGGAGAGGAAGTCCATGCCGCTAAAAACAAAGGCTGTCATCATGAGTACCGTTACTATGATGATGGCTTTCGCCGTATGGCTCATGGACGCTTCATGGCCAGCCAGCCTTGTCGTCGCCATGGTTTGGTGCATACATGTATTGTATTTTCTCTTTGCCATAAAGACAGAAAGCTAAGATCATCCAAATAAGATACGGCTCATCTTCATGACGAGGGCCGACGGCAGCACCTTCGCGCCGATGCGGATCAGACTGGCAGCCCAGCCCGGCGTCGATACGGCCTTTCCCCGCTGAATATCGTCCCAGGCAGCCTTCGCCACGAAGGCCGTCGACGACGCCAAGGGAAATCGTTTGAAATAAGGCTGATCTTCCGATTGTCTGGCGACGGCGATGAATTCCGTATCCTTAATCCAGTAAGGGCATATGACCGTAACGCCGATGCGCCGCGGCGCAAGCTCAACGGCCAGGGCCCGGCCATAGCGGTACAAAAAAGCCTTCGTCCCGGCGTATACGTTCAGATAGGGAATCGGCAGAAAAGCCGCGACGGAGCAGACGAAAGCCACGCGGCTTCCTGCGGCCATATAGGGCAGGCAGACCTCGGTCAGCATCACGGCCGCCATATCGTTGACCCCTATCATCTGCCGCAATTCAGATAAGGGAATGCTGCCGGCCGCACCGATCTTTCCAAACCCGGCGGCATATATGTAATAGGCGACGACGGGGTTCTCTTTTTCCAGAGCCGACCGAAAGGCCCCTATCGTCATCTCGTCGCTGATGTCTCCGGCAATGATCCGCATCGGCGTTTTTATCCCTTGGCGAAGAGCTTCCAAGCGTTCGGCACGCCGGCTGTTTACCCATATTTCATCGACGCCGCTCCGATCAAGATATGCCGCCAGTTCCCGTCCTAATCCGCTGGACGCGCCCGTTATAATGGCAATGTGCTTCTGTCTCATGTCTTCTGCCTCCCGCTGCTGTGATATGTATATTGTAGCGTGCAGGCGCTGTCTCTTCAATCGATTTCTCCCAATAAAAATCCCCCTCCCAGCTGCGTTTTGATATGTACCCAGAATTCTGGACACATTGATTTATCAAATTCGTTTTATTTCATGGATGCATTCCTGTAGCGTACAGGAGGCATCCATTTTGTTTTTTCTTGAATACGCTCGTGATTGTAGTAGTATATGTACTTTTCTACCGCGTTACGAAATACCGCAAAGGATGTATACATTTTTTCATATCCATAAAACATCTCCGTTTTCATCCTTCCGAAAAAGGTTTCCATTATGCTGTTATCATAGCAGTTTCCCTTTCGTGACATGGATTGGATAATCCCATGGTCTTTCAGTTCTTGTTGAAAATACGCATGCTGGTATTGCCAGCCTTGATCAGAGTGAAAGATAAGTCCCTTTACCTTGGGGAATACGGTAAATGCCCGTTCCAGCATACGCCGTATCTGTTCCAGATTCGGGCTTTCCGCTAAGTCATACGAGATAATTTCGTTGGTATGCATATCCAGAATCGGAGACAGGTAGCATTTTCCCCAAGGAAAGGTAAACTGTGATACATCGGTTGTCCATTTTTCCAAAGGCGCAGTGGTATGAAAATCCCGGTGAAGTATATTATCTGCAATAGGACCCACGATTCCTTTATATGAATGATACTTTTCTTTTGGGCGTAGTCCCGCCAGACCCATCGCATGCATAAGCCGCTGCACCCGTTTGTGATTTACCGAATATCCCTGATTGACAAGCTCATGGTATACTCTGCGTACGCCATATCGCCCCTTGTGATGCACAAAGATATCCTTTATTTGGTTCATCAACGGCATATTTTTAATTGCAATCCGGTCTTGACGTCCCAGTTCGAAATAATAGGTAGATCGAGCCAGTCCCATGGCTTTTAACAGATTGGTTAGTTTGTATCCTGCTTTCCGGAGGTCTTGTACCAGCGCTGCTTTTTCGCCTTGAGTTGCGCTGCGTTTTTTTCTTCTCTCAAGGCGATCTCTTTTTTTATGACAGCAATTTCTGTTTTAATATATTCATTTTCTGCCCGGAGCCGAATCAGTTCTTCCCGCTCTGATTCCGTTAATGGCGCAGATTGGGTTTTATGTTTCATCTTTGTTCCCTCTTTTGGTTTTCGCCCTTGGTTCTTACGTACTAGTCCATTATATCCGAATATATTATATTTTTGTACCCATTGATAGAGCATTCCTTTATTTATGCCAGCTTCTAATGCGGTGGACTTACAAGACTTTCCTGCCAGTACACGGGATACCAGCTCCATTTTTTCTTCCGGCGTCCACAGTTTATGGTGGCGTTTAGGGCGTAACACTTCGGGCCCCTGTGCCTCTTCCATTCGGAACCATTCCCGGATCATTTTGTGAAATTGCCGGGTATTCAGTCCTTCGGGGGTTGGGGGCCAGCTTCCTTTTCGATATAAGTCTACACAGGTTCTCTTAAATTTATAGGAATAACGCATAAAATTTACCCTCCTCACTGGGGTGTCCAGTAAAGAGGGTACATATCATAGTCGCTAAACGTTGGCGGTATATTTCTACTGTTACTATTAGGGGCTATAACCGTTTGTCGGTGTAATGCCTCATTTTTATTTCATCTTTATTATATCGGCTATGGAAATCCTCGTCAAGGAATTTCGCCGCCCGGCTATGCATATCCTGATAACGGTCTTAAACGGGGACGACCTTATCGTATCAGGCGGGACAGGCAGGGTTCGAACTGGACGCCTTCGCGGTAGTCCGAGCCGGAGCGGTAGGTGTACTCGATGGCGCAGCTGACGAAATCCATGGCCTGCAGCACGGCTTCGTGGAGCGAGGCGCCGTTCATCGTCGCGCCGGTCAGGACGCTGGCGAAGAGGTCGCCGGTGCCGCAGGTGCTGAAGGGGATGCGGGGCGTTGTGCTTTCGTCGAAGGTGGCCGTAGCCGCGTCGTAGCTGGCGACTTTGATTTCTTCGTTCGGAGCGGGCACGCTGGTGACGACGATTTTCTGCGGGCCCAGCTCGGCCAGTCCGCTGCATACTTCCCGGATGCGCTGGGTATTGGGAACTGTTTTGTCGAAGGACGTGCCCAGCAGCAGGCAGGCTTCCGTATAGTTCGGCGTGATGATAGTCGCGCGGCTGACGAGCTTTTTCATTTCCGTGATGATATCCGGCGTAAAGACGGGGTACAAGACGCCGTTGTCGGCCATGGCCGGGTCGACGACGATCAGCGTATCTTCGCTGGCGAAGCGGCGGATGGCGTCGGTTACGATGGCGATTTGGCCGGCGTCGGCCAGAAAGCCGCTGTAGATAGCGTCGTAGGAAAGGCCCAGCTCCTGCCATTTATCCATAAAGCCGTTCATGTGGGGCGTAAAATCGGAAAAGGTGTAGTTTCCGTAGGTAAGGTTATTGCTGAACATGGCCGTCGGAAAGGGACATACCTGGATTCCCATGGCGGAAATGACGGGAATGGCGGCAGTCAGGGAACAGCGGCCGAAGGAACACATGTCGTGAATTGCAAGTACTCGTTTGGTTGCCATAAATATCGCGCCTCCTCGCGTAAACTGTACACCTATTTTACCGCATTATATGGCATGAGTAAATGAGACAGATGGCGGCGATTCTGTATTCTTCGCGGCCAATCTACTCGCGGCGTCTGTCCTATGGTATAATAACAGAAAATCTGTTGGCATGGAGATGGAGGAATTAGGATGGCCCAAGAGGAACGGGTAATTATGGGACTGAGCGTAAAAGCCATGGTATTTTTTGAAGGGCGGTTGCTGCTGCTGCAGAAAAACGACGCCGAAGGGCTCCACCATTGGGAATTTCCCGGCGGCGGACTGCACTTTACGGAGGATTTCGAAGCCGGCCTGCGCCGGGAGGTGCAGGAGGAAACGGGACTGACTGTGGATCTCGAAGCGCCTGTCGGCATTTGGAGCTACCAGAAGCGAGACGGCCAGTTTTTAAACGGCGTCATCTTTTCGGCCCTGGCCGACAGCGGCGACGTCGTCTTGTCGGACGAGCACCTGGCCTATCGCTGGGTGTCGCCGGAAGAGTTTCATACCTACCGGATTCACGGCTCCCTGCGGCGGTCCCTGCGGCAGATGAAGGGCTTTGCCTACGAGCGGAGCTATGAGCTGCTGCGCGATTTTTTAGCGATAGATTGAGGATATGAAAATGGATATACAGAGACAGGAACGGGCTCCCTTCGTCGAGGCGCTGGAAGCCTACTGCCGGCTGGGCATGACGCCCTTCCACACGCCGGGGCACAAGGGCGGACGGAGCAGCTCGCCCTATCAGCGCGGCTTGTTCGGCGATGCCCTGCGCCGTGACCTGGGGCTGATGTACGCGCTGGACGACTTATTTCAGCCCGAAGGGCCGCTGAAGGAGGCTATGGAGCTGGCGGCGGACCTATACGGCGCAGGACGGACCTTCTTTTCCGTCAACGGCACGACGGCCTGCATCGAAGCCATGATACTGGCCGTCTGCCGCCGCGGCGATTACATCATCATTCCGCGGGAGGCCCACCGGTCGGTCATGGGCGGCCTCATCCTGAGCGGCGCCATACCGGTGTACATGGAGAGCCGCTTTGCCGAAACCGAGCAAATCTCTCTGGGGCCTGACCTAGAAAGCTTACAGGCCGCCATTGCCGCCTGCCCGCAGGCAAAGGCCGTCTTGTTCACCTACCCGACGTACGACGGCATCGCTGGAAATTTGGAGGAAATGGCCCGCTATGCCCATGAGCAGGGGATGGTCGTCCTCGTCGACGAAGCCCACGGGGCTCACCTGCCCTTTTGCAGCGACTTGCCGAAGGATGCCTTAGCCTGCGGCGCCGACTGTACGGCCCAGAGCACCCATAAGCTGACGGGGTCTCTGACGCAGACGTCGATGCTCCACTGCCGCCGCGGTTTTCCCCTGACGGATAAGGTCGCCGCGGCCATGGCCCTCGTCCAGTCCACGAGCCCCCATTACTGGTTTTTGGCCTCCCTGGACAGCGCCCGCCGGCAGCTGGCCCTCCATGGGACGGAACTCATCGGGCAGGCGGTGTCACTGGCCCGCAAGGTGCGTTCGGAACTCAACGGCATAGACGGCCTGTATTCCTTTGGGACGGAAATCACGGCCTACGACGCCGTCGGGGCCTTCGACGAGACGAAGGTGACTATCGATTTCTCCGGCCTGGGGATGGACGGCAGGCAGGCTGAAAAACTGTTGCGGCAGGAGGGCGTCGAGGCGGAGCTGACGGCAGGGAATCACGTGCTGGCCCTTATCACGATGGGCGACGACGAAGAGTCGGCCCGGACGCTGTGCCGGGCGTGCCGCCGCGTCGCCGAAGGACAAGCGGGACGGACGGCAGGAACCAGTCATCGGATGGCGGAGCTGCCCCTGCCGGTCCCCCGCGTCGTCGTGCCGCCCCAGGAGGCCTGGAATGCCGAGACGGAGGCCGTGCCCTTTGCCGAGTCTTTGGGACGCGTCGCCGCCGAGACGGTGACCTTCTATCCGCCGGGCATTCCCGCCGTTGGACTGGGAGAAGAAATTACGGACGACGTCATGATATATATAGAGGAAAAATTAGCGCGAGGCTACAGTCCCAACGGCCCGGCCGACGGGATCCTCGGCACGATTCGCGTGATCAAAGAAGGATAATAGATATGAGAGGAAAATTGATTATCATCGAAGGCGGCGACGGCAGCGGCAAGGCGACGCAGACGGCCATGTTCGTCGAGCGGCTGGCGGCGGAAGGCCGGCCGGTGCGGTCCGTCAGCTTTCCCGATTACGACAGCGATTCCAGCGCCTTGGTCAAGATGTACCTGCGCGGCGACTTCGGCAGCGACGCCGACGGGGTCAACCCCTATGCGGCGTCGGCCTTTTACGCCGTCGACCGCTTCGCGTCGTATCAGACGCAGTGGAAATCGTTTCTGCAGGACGGCGGCATCGTCGTCGCCGACCGCTATACGACGAGCAACATGCTGTATCAGATGATTAAAATAGACGACGCGGCGGCGCAGGAGGCCTACCTGGACTGGCTGTGGGATTTCGAGTTCGGCAAGCTGGGCCTGCCCGAGCCGGACATGGTCGTCCTCCTGGACGTGCCCCTGGCGGTGACGGAGCGGCTCATGGCCGGCCGGACGGGAAAGACCGGCGGCCGCACCGGCGACATCCACGAGAAAAACGAAGGCTTCCTGCGGAAGTGCCACGACGCCTACGACGTGCTGGCGAAGCGGTACGGCTGGCAGCGCATTGCCTGCGCCGACGGCCTGGCGATGCGCACGCCTGAGGCGATTTGCGACGACGTGTACGAGGCCGTCCGCACCTTGTGGAAATAGGGGCCGGAAACGGCTGAATTTGGCGGTGAACCTAGACTTTACCGCCATTTTTTTTTATAATAAATTAGTTAAGATGATTTTTCCGGCGACAGGAGGCAGGCCATGTACGAGCTGTATTTTCAGGATATTATCGGCCACGGCGCCATCAAGGAGCGGCTGATCCGCTTGATGGAAAAGGACCGCCTGCCTCACGCCATGATTTTTGCCGGTCCGTCCGGCGTCGGCAAGACGATGATGGCCTTTGCCGTCGCGTCGGCCCTGGCCGGCCGCCGCGTCTTTGCCGGTCAGGACATGAAAGGCGACGGGCCCTTCGCGGCCGACGGAGACGAGGCCTATTACGTAGCGCCGCAGGGGGCGATGCTGAAGGTGGACCAGTTCCGCCAGCTTCAAAGCCGCCTGATACTGCAGGGACGGGTCGGCTGCATGCGGGTCTGCATCATCGACCACGTAGAGACGATGAACGCCGAGTTTGCCAACCGCATGCTGAAAATATTGGAAGAACCACCGCAGGGCGTCTGCTTCATCCTCGTGACGGACCAGCCGTCTCTGCTGCTGCCGACGATCGTGTCCCGCTGCGCCGAAATCGCTTTTGAGCCCGTCGGCGACGCGGAGCTGACGAAAGGGCTCCTTCGCCTGCGCGGCGGCCGGCCTGCCGACTACGAGCAGGCCGTGGCCTGGGGCGGCGGCATCGTCCAGTCCGTCCTGGCCCATCTGGACGGCGGCGGGGGTGAGGAGGCGGCGCGGGCCCTGGAATTTCTCCGCATCGCGGCGACGCACTGCTGCCCCTACGCCAAGTGGCTGTCCGTCTGCGCCGATATGACCGAAACGGAAACGATAGAAACGCTGCGTTGGGCCGGCATGTTCCTGCGGGATATGGCTGTGCTGCGCAGCGGCGCCGAGCCGTCCTTGCTGCGGCTGAAACGGCATACCGAAGACATGATGAAGCTCATGACCTATTGGACAGACGAGGCCATATTCGCCATGCTCCGGGCCTTCGACGAAGGCATGGAAGCGGCGGGCCGCCACGTCAATACGCGCCTTGTATGGGATTACGTCTGTATACAGTGCATACAGGCCAAAGGAGGTATTTAGTTGATAGTAGTAGGTATACGATTTAAACCTGCTGGTAAGATATATTATTTCGATCCGACGGGCATCCCCCTGGATTTGGAAGACGGCGTCATCGTCGAGACGGCACGGGGCATGGAATACGGCTCCGTCGTCATCGCCCCGCGCAGCGTCGACTCGGCCGAGGTGGTGCAGCCCTTGAAGCCGATCATCCGGAAGGCCACGGCCAAGGACCTGCGCCAGGTAGAACGCAACAAAGAGCGGGAAAAGAAAGCCTTCGGCATCTGCCAGGAAAAAATTGCCAAGCATAAGCTGCCCATGAAGCTCATCGACGTGGACTACACCTTCGACATGGGCAAGATCATATTCTTTTTTACGGCCGACGGGCGCATCGACTTCCGCGAGCTGGTCCGCGATTTGGCCGCCGTGTTCCGCACCCGCATCGAGCTGCGCCAGATAGGCCTGCGCGACGAAGCGAAGATGGTCGGCGGCATCGGCTGCTGCGGCCGGCCCCTGTGCTGCGCCACCTTCCTGGGCGATTTCAAGCCCGTGTCGATCCGCATGGCCAAGAGCCAGGGCATGAGCCTGAACCCGACGAAGATTTCCGGTATCTGCGGCCGCCTCATGTGCTGCCTGCGCTATGAAAACTCCCTTTACACGTCGGGCGAGCTGAAATGCGCAAGCTGCCAGCAGAAAGCGGAGCAGCAGAAGCCGCCGGCCGTAGGCCGCAAGGTCATTACCGACGAAGGGACGGGCACGGTCCTGCGGGTCCACATGAAGGACCACACCGTCAAGGTACAGCTGGAAAACGGCCATACCATCAACGTGTCCTGGTCCGACGTAGCGGAAGTGGAACATGACTGATATACTGCGGCCCCACGAGCGCCTCGACGACCTCGTATTGGACGGCATGAAGCTCATCCAGCGGGACGACCAGTTCTGCTTTTCCATCGATACGGTGCTCCTGGCTCATTTCGGCCCGGTCCTGCGCGGCCCGGCTCTCGATTTGGGGACGGGGACGGCGGCCATCCCCCTCATCCTGACGGCCCGCGGGGCGACGGACGTGACGGGCGTAGAGCTCAATCCGGTCATGGCCGACATCGCCCGCCGCAACGCGGCCCTTAACGGGCGGGACGACAGGATACGCATCGTCGAAGGCGACTACCGCCGCATTAAGGAATGGTCGCCCAGCGGCTATTACAGCGTCGTCTACGCCAACCCGCCGTACCGGGAAAAGAGCCGCGGCGCCTACAGCGAGGCCGACGGCATACGCCGGGCCCGCCACGAAGAGACGGCTACCCTGGACGACGTGATGGAAGCCGTCAAATACGCCTTGAAATACCGGGGGCGGTTCCGCATGGTCCACATTACGGAACGGCTGACGGACATACTGGAATCCATGCGCCGCCACGGCGTAGAGCCCAAGACGCTGCAGATGATTCACGGACGGCCCGATAAAAAGGCCAAGCTCTTTCTCGTCGAAGGCGTCCGCGGCGGCCGCGCTGGCTTAGAAATATGGCCGCCCCTCATCGTCCACGAAGCAGACGGCTCGTACAGCCGGGCCGTATTGGATATGTACGGAAAGGAATAGGGGAAAGGAGATACGATGGCTGAAGTTTTTCAAAAGGGAACGCTCTATTTGTGCGCGACGCCCATAGGAAATTTGGAAGATATTACGTACCGCGTCGTCCGCTGCCTGCGCGAGGCCGACGTCGTCGCCGCCGAAGACACGCGCCATACGAAGCAGCTTCTGGCGGCCTACGGTATCGATACGCCCCTGACGAGCTATCATGAGCATAACAAGGCTGAAAAGGGGCCCCAGCTCATCGACCTGCTCCGCCAGGGGCAGATGGTGGCCCTGGTCAGCGACGCCGGCATGCCGGCCATCTGCGACCCCGGCAGCGACCTCGTGCGGCTGGCTATCGAGGCCGATATCCCCATCGTGCCCCTGCCCGGGGCCAACGCCGGCCTGACGGGCCTCATCGCGTCGGGCATGGACACGACGCAGTTTACCTTTATCGGCTTTCTGCCCAAGACGCAGAAGCATCGCCGGCCTGTGCTGGAGCGCGTGAAGAGCTACGGCGGGACGCTCATCTTTTACGAAGCGCCCCATCGCATCCAGACGGTGCTCCGGGAGCTCATCGACGTCCTGGGAGACCGGCAGGCCGTCATCTGCCGGGAACTGACTAAACGGTACGAACAATATATGCGCGGCCCCCTGAGCCAGGTGACGCAGGAGCTGGCCGAACAGGGCGCGCGCGGAGAATTTGTCATTCTCGTCGCCGGGGCGGCCGATTCGGAAGATACGCCTGCCGGCGACGGCGATTACGCCGCCCAGGTCCGGAAGCTCATGGATCAGGGCGTCGATAAAAAAGAAGCTGTCCGCATCGTAGCCAAGCGCTGCGGCGCGCCGAAACGCAGCGTCTATCAGGCTGCGCTCACGTTATCATAAGCCGGCTCATTTGCCGGCATAGGAGGAAAAGAACTCATGGCTGAAAAGAAGACCTATTACATTACGACTCCCATCTACTACCCCAGCGCCAAGCTGCACATCGGGCATACGTACTGCACGACCATCGCCGACTCGCTGGCCCGTTTCCACCGCCTCCGCGGCGACGACGTCTTTTTCCTGACCGGCTCGGACGAACACGGCCAGAAAATCCAGCGTGCCGCCGAAGCCAAAGGCGTCAAACCTATCGAATACGTCGACGAAATCGTCGCCCTCTTCCAGCAGCTCTGGAAGAAGCTCAACATTTCCAACGACGACTTCATCCGCACGACGGAAGAACGGCACGAAAAGGTCGTACAGAAGCTCATGCAGATTTCCTACGACAACGGCGACATCTACAAGGGCGAATACGCCGGCTGGTACTGCACGCCCTGCGAATCCTTCTGGCCGGAAAACAAGCTGCCTGAAGGACAGCACATCTGCCCGGACTGCGGCCGTCCCCTCGAGCTGGTCAAGGAAGAAGCCTACTTCCTGAAAATGAATAAATACGCCGACCGCTGGCTGAAATTCATCGAAGAAAATCCCGATTTCATCCAGCCCGAATCGCGGCGCAACGAAATGATCGCCTTCGTCAAGAGCGGCCTCGAAGACCTGTGCGTATCCCGCACGTCCTTCGACTGGGGCATCAAGGTACCCTGGGACCCGAAGCACGTCGTATACGTCTGGTTCGACGCCCTGGCAAACTACCTGACGGCGGCGGGCTACATCGACGACCCGGAAAAATTTGAAAAATTCTGGCCGGCCAACCTGCACCTCGTCGGCAAGGAAATCGTCCGCTTCCATACGATCATTTGGCCGATCATGCTCATGAGCTGCGGCCTGCCCCTGCCGAAGAAGGTCTTCGGCCACGGCTGGCTCATCGTCGACGGCACGAAGATGAGCAAGTCCCTGGGCAACGTCGTCGACCCCATCCCCCTCATCGAACGGTACGGAGCCGACGCCCTGCGCTACTACCTGCTCAAGGAAGTGCGCCTCGGTCAGGACGGCAACTTCTCCCTGCCGTCGTTCATCAACCGCATCAACTCCGACCTGGCCAACGACCTGGGCAACCTCCTGCAGCGCACCCTGGCCATGGTCGAAAAATACGAAGGCGGCGTCGCCGCCGGCCCGACGGTGAAAGAACCTGTCGACGACGAACTGGCAGCCTGCGCCGTCGAAACGGCCAAGGCCTTTGAAGCCCTCATGGACGACATGAAGATCAACGACGCCATCAACGACGTCTGGGGCCTCATCCGCCGCAGCAATAAATACATCGACGAAACGACGCCGTGGGTCCTGGCCAAAGACGAAGCCAAGGCCGAACGCCTCCAGACCGTCTTGTACAACCTCCTCGAATCGCTGCGGGTCATCGCCCTCCTCGTCAGCCCCTTCATCCCTGTCAGCGCCGCCGACATGTGGAAACAGCTTGGCCTGGCTGACTTCGACAAGGCCCTCCTTTCCGACGGCCAGACCTGGGGCGGCTATCCGGCCGGTACGAAGGTCTGCAAGGGCAATGCCCTCTTCCCGCGGTACGACTTGAAGGAAGAAATCGCCGAAGACGAAGCGGCCAAGAAAGCGGCCCAGGCCTGCCCGGCAGCGCAGGAACCGACGAAGCCGGAAATCTCCATCGACGATTTCGGCGCCGTAGATCTGCGCGTCGGCAAGGTCGTCGCCTGCGATAAGATTCCCAAGGCGAAAAAACTCCTGAAGCTGCAGATCGACCTCGGCACGGAAACGCGCCAAGTCGTCAGCGGCATTTCCCAATACTACGAACCGCAGGACCTCGTCGGCAAGAGCGTCGTCGTCGTGACGAACTTAAAGCCCGTGAAGCTGTGCGGCGTCGAATCGAAGGGCATGATTTTGGCAGCCTCCGACGGCAACGGCAACCTGCAGGTCGTTTTCGCCGACGGCATGGCGCCGGGAAGCCGGGTGCGCTGATGCTGTTCGATACGCACTGCCACATTACGTCGGGCTCGTATAACAAAGACCGGGAAGACATGATCCAGCGGGCCCTGGACGCCGGCATGAAATATATGATGTGTCCCGGTACGGACGTGCCGTCGTCTGCAGCGGCCGTCGCCCTGAGCCATCAGTACAAGGAGGTCTACGCCGCCGTCGGCATCCATCCCGAAGACGCGGCGTCGGCGACGCCCGAAGGCTTCGAGCAGATTCGCCAGTGGCTCAAGACGGAGCCGAAGGTCGTGGCTATTGGCGAAGTCGGCCTCGATTATTACTGGCCCGAGCCGTCCCATGAAATCCAGCAGGAAGTATTTATCGAGCAGATCAAGATGGCCCTCGAATTCGACATGCCCCTGGATATTCATGACCGGGAAGCCCACGGCGACACGATGGACCTCCTGCGCAAATACGGCAAGGGGACGCGAGGCGTCTTCCACTGCTATTCGGGGAGCCTCGAAATGGCCGAGGAGCTCATCAAGATGGGCTATTACATCGGCTTTACAGGTACTATGGTCTTCCCGAAGTCGACGAAGCTCAAGCGCATCGCCGCCGAACTGCCCATCGACCGCATCCTCATCGAAACGGACTGCCCGTACCTTACGCCGCCGCCGTACCGGGGCAAGCGGAACGAACCGGCCTACGTCCAGTACGTAGCCGACGAAATCGCCCGCCTGCGGGGCATGACGACGGAAGAAGTGCGGCAGATTACCCTGGAAAACGGCAAGCGCATCTTCGGCATCACCGGTGACGAAGGATGACGCGGCCGAAGATCAAGCTGACGCTCATCGATAAGAAGGGCCCCTGCGGATGCCATCGGGGCCACCGCGTCGGCGATACCTTTGATTACGATACGGAGCGGGGCAAGCTCTGCCCCATGGCGATGCACGTCGCCTTTCCCTACGTCGATATCCTGCGCTATGGCGGCGCCATTCCGGGACAGCCCGAAGGCACGGCTGTCTTCTGCTGCCCCGACGCCGACGTCATCAACGTATTCAAAGCGGAAATCGTAACGGAATAACAACGAAGCAGCAGGCCGGTCCCGCGGGGTAGCCTGCTGCTTGCTATATCCTGTGATATTATTTGCTGCGAAGGAGCGAATCGGCATGATCCAACAGCTGTACCACAACCCCGACATCTACCAGATTCACGTAGATTTGCCGGACAATCCCCTGAAATACCTGAACTCGTACGTCGTCAAGGGGCCGACGCGCCACCTGGTCATCGACACGGGGTTCAACAGGCCCGAATGCCAGGCCGCCTTGTGCGGCGGCCTGCGCGAGCTGGACGTCGACCTGAGCCGGACGGACTTGTTTCTGACCCACCTCCACGGCGACCACAGCGGCCTCGTCGGCCTGTTTACCGCCGCCGGCTGTCCCGTGTACATGAATGAAATTGACTATACCTATTTGTGCGACGAATACGCCGGCCAAGCCTGGCAGTTCATCGAAGACACGTACATGAAGGAAGGCATGCCGCCGGAGGACATCAAGAGCCAGTTCACCAATCAGGCCCGCCGCTACTCGCCGCGCATCGATTTCCCCATCCATGCCGTAGCCGACGGCGACGTCGTGCGCCTGGCCGACATCGACTTTCACGTCATTCATACGCCGGGCCATACGAAGGGCATCTGCTGCCTCTACCTGCCGGAACAGGAAATCTTCTTCACCAGCGACCACATCCTCTTCGACATTACGCCGAACATCCAGGTGTGGCCCAACATGAGCGATTCCCTGGATCATTATCTGGAAAGCCTGGAAAAGGTGCGGAGCCTGCCGGTCAAGCTGGCCCTGCCGGGACACCGCAAGGGGAATACGTCCATCGTCGGGCGCATCGACGAAATCAAGGAACATCACCGCCGCCGCCTGAACGAGGTCCTGTCCATCGCCGCCGCCCGGCCGGGCTCGACGGCCTACGACATCGCCCCTCATATGACCTGGTCCATGCGCGGCAAGAAATGGCATGAATTCCCGCCGACGCAGAAATGGTTCGCCATGGGCGAGACCCTAGCCCACATCGAATACCTGCTCCATCACGGCCGGCTGCGCCGGGAAGAGCAGGGCGGATTGTTCCGCTATTATCCCGTATAAGGGAATGCAAAAAGACTCGTACTGCACGGAAGCGTACGAGTCTTTTTATGAAGAGGGGACACTTATTTTGCAATCAAGTTCAAAGCTTGTTCCAGGTCGGCGATGATGTCTTCTGCATTTTCCAAGCCTACGGACAGGCGGACCAGCCCTTCGCTGATGCCGGCCATTTTTAATTCGTCCGGCGTGTAGGTCGAATGGGTCATGGATGCGGCGTGCTCGATGAGGGTTTCGGCGTCGCCTAAGGACACGGCCAGCTTGCAGAGTTTGACGTTGTCCATGACGACGGCTCCTTCGGCCTTGCCGCCCTTGAGCTCAAAGGAAATCATGCCGCCGGGCAGGGCCATCTGCTTCTTAGCCAGGTCGTACTGGGGGAAGCTCTTGAGGCCGGGATAGCTGACCGAGGCTACGGCCGGGTGGCCTTCCAGGAATGCGGCTACCTTCATGGCGTTGGCGCAGTGCCGTTCCATGCGGATTTCCAGCGTTTTCAGGCCGCGGGCGATGAGGAAGGCGTCGAAGGGGCTCAGGACGGAGCCCGTCATGTCCTTGATGCCGAAGAGGCGGACCTGGTCGATGTAGTCCTTGCGGCCGCAGACGAAGCCGGCGATGACGTCGCCGTGGCCGTTCAGGTACTTCGTCGCCGAGTGGACGACGATATCGGCGCCCAATTCGACGGGCCGCTGGATGTAGGGCGTGCAGAAGGTGTTGTCGACGACGACCTGGCAGCCCTCGATCTGGTGGGCCATGGCGCTGATTGTTTCGATGTCCATAATCTTCAGCGTCGGGTTGGCCGGCGTTTCCAGATAGACGGCCTTCGTGTCAGGGCGCAGGGCCTTCTGCACGGCGTCCAGATCGGTCATGTCGACGAAGGTCACGTCGACGCCGTAGCGGGTCAGGCCGTGGTTCATGAGGGCGAAGGTGCAGCCGTACAGCGTTTCGCTGGCTACGAGGTGGCCGCCCTGCTCCAGGAGAGTCCACAGGGCCGAGGAAATAGCACCCATGCCCGAGCCGGCGGACACGCAGGATTCCGTGCCTTCCAGCAGGGCGATTTTTTCTTCGGCGACGGCGCAGGTCGGGTTTCCCAAGCGGCTGTAAATGTAGCCGTCCTCCTGCAGGGCGAAGCGGCTGCCGCCCTGGGCGGCCGAGTCGAAGACAAAGGTCGACGTCTGATAGATCGGGGCGGATAAGGCTCCGAACGTATTGGGCGCGGCTCCGCCGTGAATAGCCCGCGTAGCAAATCCTAACTGCATTAATTCTTCTCGTTTCATAAGTACCAGCCTCCTTGTCATACTATCGGCATGTATATAAATCCGAATGGCGAGGGCTTATCGGGCCCTCTTGCTATCTCAAAGTATATCAGCTATACTTTGACTTGAATAATATCGGGTAATGCCAATAAACCATAGATAAAAACTATGGAATAACGAGGAGGCGACAAGATATGACGCTGCAGCAGCTTAGGTACATCGTAGAGGTGTATAAGTGCGGGTCCATTACGGAGGCAGCCCACCGGCTGTTTATTGCCCAGCCGAGCCTGAGCAAGGCCATTAAGGACGTAGAGGACGAATTTCACATTACGATTTTGAAGCGCGGCCGCCACGGCGCGTCGTTTACGGAAGACGGCATGAAATTTCTCCAGTTTGCCCATCGGGTCCTGGACGCGTCTGACGACATCTACGAGTATTTCTCTCAGGGCCAGCCCAAGGAAAAAAATATCTATCTGTCCGTATCGTCGCAGCACTATATGTTCCCCGTCGACGCGCTGATACGGTTTATGCAGCGGAAGGCCGGCGCGGCGGGCTACGTCGCGCGCATTCGGGAGGTCAAGACGCTGCAGGTCGTACAGGACGTCCTCGTGCAGGACAGCCAGATCGGGATTTTATATGTGTCCGACCTCATCGCCTCGTACATGCACCGGCTGTTTGAGAAAAACAACTTGGAGTTTATCCCTTTTTATAAATTCCCGCCTTACGTCTATCTCAGCAAGCGCCATCCCCTGGCGGGGCAGAAATCGCTGACCGTGCAGAAGTTGGCCCGCTATCCCTATGTGCGGTATGAGCAGGGAGGCGATCCCTATCAGTTTTCCGAAGAATTCGTCATACCGGAAATCTGCTCCCAAAAGGTCGTCTACGTGACGGACCGCTCGACGATGTTCAGCATCTTGTCCCATACGGACGCCTACAATCTGGGCACGGGATGCCTGATTCCTTCCGTTGCCAGCGACGACATTACGGCTATTCCCCTCAAGGGGGAATTCGGCGGCATGACGATCGGCTGGATACAGCTCAAGAACATGTCTCTCAGCGCAGAAATGGAAGAATACATCCGCCTCCTGCGGGAATCGCTGTGCCAGGTAGCCCATGTCAGGACATAGGATATATCCTGGGATGAATTTCCTATCCATATAAAATATCTATGGAATACTGTTACGGATATATATTTTTTGTTTGCCGCCGTTCATGGTATTATGAAGGAAAAATACATATGCCGCGGACGTATGTATATCTTGCGTGAAGAGTTTGATTATTTTTATACAGGAAGGAGCGAATACATGGATATTAAGGAAGAAATCAAAACGGGGAAAAAGCTGCTTCGCCAGTCCGCCGTCGAGCCGAGCGGAAAGGCCCTGATTCCATTTGCTATTTTTGTCATCGTGTATTTAGGATGCGGCGTCATCTTGGAGTATCAGGGGGCGGACATGGCCTTTTATCAGTTCCCGGCGCCGCTGGCGGCGATTATCGGCGTCATGGCCGCCTTCGTCTTGCTGACGGGGAGCTTTGACGAGAAGTTTGAGACCTTCGTCCGGGGCTGCGGCGATTCGAACATCCTCATCATGTGCATTATCTACCTGCTGGCCGGGGGCTTTGCCGCCGTGTGCAATGCCAGCGGCTGTCTGGACTCGACGGTCAACCTGGGGTTGACCTATATTCCGGCAGAATACCTGGCTGCAGGGATTTTCCTCATTTCCGGCTTCATCGCCACGGCTACGGGCACGTCCTGCGGCAGCGCCGCCGCCGTCGGGCCCATCGCCATTGCCGTCGCCGACAAGGCGGGCATTTCTCTGCCCTTTATCCTGGGCTGCGTCATAGGAGGCATCATGCTGGGCGACAACTTGTCCATCATTTCCGACACGACTATCGCGTCGACGCGGACCCAGGGCTGCGAAATGAAGGACAAGTTCAAGCTGAATTTCTGGCTGACCTTGGCGCCGGCAGTCCTTACGGTTCTCCTGCTCCTGGCCTTCGGCGAATCGGGAGCCGGCGCGACGTCGGGGCCTTACGAATTCGACTGGATCAAGGTCTTGCCGTATATCGCCGTGCTGGTGACGGCCGTCATGGGCGTGAACGTGTTCGTCGTCCTCGTAGGCGGCATTTTCCTGGCCGGAGCCATCGGCCTGTGGTACGGCGCACTGGCTCCCTTGTCCTTCGCCCAGGCCATTTATAAGGGCTTCCTCAGCATGAGCGACATTTTCCTCCTGTCCTTATTTACCGGCGGCTTGGCGGAAATGGTCAGCCGCGCCGGCGGCATCGCCTTCCTGCTGGACCGGGTGCAGCGCTTTATCCACGGGAAGAATTCGGCCGAGCTGGGGATTTCGGCCCTCGTGTCCATTACGGACATCGCCCTGGCCAACAATACCGTGGCCATCATCATCAACGGCGAAGTCGCCAAGGGAATCTGCTATACCTTCCACGTCGACCCGCGCCGCAGCGCCGCCCTGCTCAGTACCTTTTCCTCCATCTTCCAGGGCCTCATCCCCTACGGCGCCCAGATGCTCATTGTGACCAGCTTCGCCGCCGGCCGAGTTTCGCCGCTGGAAGTCATCCCTTACGCCTGGTTCATTTACCTCTTGGCCATTTCAGCTATCGTTTCGGTCTTCATTCCCTTTTCCGACGGCTTTATCAAGAAAGACCCGTGGAACTTTGAAACGGGGAAGCCGCAGAGCAAGTCGGCTCTGTAATTTCATAGAACGTTCGTGCAGGCCTGCCCTCGTATTGCCGGGGGCAGGTTTTTTCTGTGTGAACCAGTTGACCGAAAAAAGAATACTTTGCTATAATGAGTAACATAAAAGAACAAATAAAAACATAAGATTTAGAAATCTAGGCTATATACCCTAAAGGAGGAGTACCCATGCTGCCTGTAGAACGACGGCAGTTCATTCTGGACGAACTGTATAAGAACAAGGCTGTGGCAGTAAATGAGCTGGCGCAGCAGCTCGGCGTCACGACGATGACCATACGAAGGGACTTGCAGCTGCTGGAAGACAACGGATTGGTGGAAAAAAGCCACGGCGGAGCCGTGCTGACGGAATCGCTGATCAAGGAAGCGACGTATCACAACCGCAAGCTGGTGCGGATACAAGAAAAGCGGCAGATTGCAGAAGCCGCCTTGCCGCTCATCGAATCGTCCATGAGCATTTACCTAGACGCTGGGACGACGAATTACGAATTGGCTGAATTGATCGCCAAGAAGCGCTGGGACGGGCTGACCGTCGTCACGAACGACCTGGCCATCGCCCAGGTATTGATGCCGGCGGCGGGGCTGGACGTGATTATGCTGGGCGGCTACGTCGACGAAGAATCGGGTTCGACCTGCGGCGCCTTGGCTACGAACATGGTCCGGCAGATGCATTTCGACTTGAACTTCCTGGGGACCCAGGCCGTGACGCCTGATTGGCGGGTCATGACGGCCAACGCCCAGAAAATTGATTTGAAGCGGGCCTGCGTGGAAGCCGCTGACAAGACCGTGCTGGCGGCGGATCATTCCAAGTTCAAAAAGCACAAGCTGCATTATATTTTTGATATCTGGGCCATGGATGTGGTCATCAGCGATTACGTCCTGGAGCCGGAGGAAGAAAAGCTGTTTCAAGATCATAACGTGACGTTTATACACGTGTAACGGAGGGATACCATGCATGAATTTGTTGTAATTGCCGACGATTTTACCGGCGCGAACGATACGGGCGTCCAGCTCTGCAAGAAGGGGATTCCCGTGCGAGTGCTATTGGATGCGGCGCAGGTTGCCGGCAGCGAAGACAGCCTCGTCGTCGATACGGAGAGCCGCGTCGTATCGGCGCAGGAAGCGTACGACAAGGTCTTTGGCGCCGTAAAGGCCGTCATGGCCTCCGGCGGCTGCCGCTATTTGTATAAAAAGGTGGATTCTACCTTGCGCGGCCATATACGAGAAGAAGTCCGGGCCGCTATAGACGCCTATGAGCCGGAAACGATTCTTTTCGCGCCGTCCTATCCGGCCCAGGGGCGATGGGTGCAGGGAAAGCGGCTGTATGTGCAGGGAACGGCGCTGCTGGATACGGAAATCGCCAGGGACCCGCGCAATCCGCTGCAGTGTGATAATATTGCCGAGCTGCTGGAGCCCTGTACGGGACCGGTTCGCCATTATGCCGTGTCCGATTTAGAGCAACAGGCCGTGCGCATTGGCGCAGGAGCCTATACGTTTGATGCCGTGTCGCCGGACCATTTGACGTATATCGCCCGGCAGGCTGTAGATTCAGGACGCCGGATTCTGTGGATTGGTTCCGCCGGCTTGGCGGAAGCCCTGCTGAACGTCCTGTATCCGCCGAAACCGGCCGTCGCCGTCGTCGGCAGCATCAGCGGCAAGACGATGGAGCAAATCGCCTATTGCCGGGCTCAGGGCGTGCCTGTCATTCGCATCGACATGGCGAAGGCCCATCAGACCGGCAGCATACGGGAAGAGATTGCTCAGGCGGCGGCGCTCCTGCAGAGCGGTACGGATGTCGTCGTTACGGCGGCGGCCTGCCGGCAGGATTATGAAGACTTCGTCGCTTATGGAAAGCGGATCGGCTTGTCGACCGATGCCTTAGCCGAATGTACGAAGCGCACCCTGAGCGAGGCCGTCCCGCAGCTGCTGCAGAAGGCCGACGCGGCGGGACTGTTCCTGACCGGCGGAGACACGGCGATCGCCGTCATTCAGGCCCTGCAGTGCGCAGGCTCACAGATTCAGCAGGAAATCCTGCCGGGATTTGTGCAGGGACGACTTTGCGGCGGCCCATGGGACGGCATGGCTGTCGTCACGAAAGCCGGGGCCTTCGGCAGCAAGGCGGACATATGGGCCTGCATGCAGCGCTTGCGGATGCTGTAACAGAACATAAAGCCTAAACGGAACGGGCTGCGGAATGGGGAGACGATCTTCATTCTGCAGTCCTTTTTGTTTGAATATGTTTTATTCTGTTTTAATCATGTTGAAATCGCATAACGCGGCTATCCTCGCTGGTTCAACATCGTGAACTAAAATCGTCGTGCGAGCAGAAATATTGCAGAGTATCAGTCGTTACAGCACATGATAAAAAAGCATGTTGTCGATATGACTTTTGTATTGACTTATAGGGCGTTGAAATTTATAATAAAAGCAACAAAAATAAACAAAACAAAACAACATAAAACTTGCATATCTGTTGCTTTGTGGAAGGAGGAGCTGTCTTGGCAGCAAAATTTGTCGGCATTACGATGGGCGATCCTGCCGGTATCGGCCCTGAAATATCGTTAAAAGCTCTGGAATATCATCAGGAATATCAGCAATCTACGGTGATTTACGGCAGCTACGGCGTGTTGAAATACTATCATGACGCATTGAAGATGAAGACGCCCTTGGCGCGCATCGACAGCGTGGGAGATTTTAAACCGGGTTGCATCAACGTCATTTCCGTCGCAGAGCTGGAAGTGGGAAAGGATTTTGAAATCGGCCAGGTTTCCGCCGCCGCCGGCGACGGCGCGTATCAGTATATCGCCCGGGCTATCGACGACGCCATGAAAGGCGATATCAGCGTCGTCACGACGGCGCCGCTCAATAAGGAAGCCCTTCACAAGGGCGGCCATAACTTTGACGGCCACACGGAAATATTCGCGACGCTGACCGGCACTCAGACGTATACGATGATGCTCTGGTGCGAAACGATGTCCGTCGTCCACGTTTCGACGCACTGTTCCCTGCGGGAAGCCTGCGACAGAGCGACGAAGGCCCGCGTTCTCGAATGCATCCACCTGGCCGACGACGCCATGAAGCGGCTGGGGAAACCGTCGCCGCGAATCGCCGTCGCCGGGCTCAATCCGCACAGCGGGGAAGCGGGTATCTTCGGCCGGGAAGAAATTGAAGAAATCACGCCGGCCATTGAAGCGGCGAAGCGGGAAGGCCTTTGCGTAGACGGCCCCGTATCGCCGGACACGGTATTCTTGAAGGCCCATAAGGGCGTGTACGACATCGTCGTGGCCATGTACCATGACCAGGGACATATCCCCATGAAGATGATGGCCTTTGATTCGGGCGTCAACGTCACCCTGGGCCTGCCGATCATCCGCACGTCCGTCGACCACGGCACGGCCTTCGATATTGCCGGAAAGGGAATCGCAAACGAAGAAAGCATGCTGTATGCCCTGGATTTAGGAAAAAACTTTGCCAATACCTAATTATTTTTTAGTACTCCATGATAATAAAAAACAGGCAGCTAATTTAGTAATATAAAAAGCTGCCTGTTTTTTTATTACAAATGCATGCTCTCCTGATTGTTCATGGAGAAGCCGCCCCGTTCTACGTTGTCGAAGTCCAGGGCCGGGTCGTATTCTATTTTGATGGCTTTTAATTTTTTTACAAGGCCCCAGGGTTCCTGGACGGACAGGGTTTCGCCGCGGCCGGAGAGGACCCACAGGACTTTATAGCCTCGCGGCGGCTCGGCGAGCTTGGTTTCGCCTTTGCCGTCGGTGAAGTAGATGAGGAGGTCGACGTCATTGGCCTCGTTGGCGTACTGGAAGACTGGCGAGTAGGACGTGCCGCCGCGGACGTCGAGGCGGTTTTTGATGTCGGCCAGCTCGCGGACCTGATAGACGCGGCGGATTTCGTCGTCGCATTCGATGAGGGTGATGTCATGCTTATAGTTGCGGACGATGTGGAAGACTTCCTGCATGGCCTGCTTGAACTCGCTGTCGCTGATGTCGACGGCGACGATGAGCCTGGCCACGTGGGCCTGCAGGTGGCCGGGCAGGTCCAGCCGTTCCGGCTGGCGGCGGTTGCGCCGGGCCGTCGTCTTTTTCTTGCCGCTGGCGATGGAGCCGACCAGTTTTTTCAGGTACCAGTGCCAGGGCAGGTCTTCGTCTTCTGCTTTCAGGGCGGAAATCATGCTTTCCAAGTAGTTGGAGAGCTGGCCCTTGTGGGCCGAGTCGATGTATTTAGCCGTAAACTTCCGCAGGGTTTGTTCGTCTATGTCGTCCGATTCGTCCCAGGCGTCGTGAGTCTGGTCGGGACTGTAGGACACGGCGATGGTTTCGTCGCGGCGGCTCCCTTCTTCGGGGGCGTCCTTTTTGTCCGTCCGCAGGTCCAGGGCCGTCTGTATTTTTTCCACGTAGTATTCGAAGGACTCGAACGGCGTCAGCAGGAGGTCGAAGTTGATGTTGACCCAGTCGATGGTCGTGGAAAAGGGCGGCAAATGGTCCAGGTAGGTATTGACGACGACGTCCATGGCTAGGTTAATGGCCTGCTTGCTGTAGCTGCCCTTCAGCTCTTTTGCACGGACGAGGTGCATGGAGACGACGTGCAGGATCTGGTGCTTGATGGACGTTTCCATCTGCTCCGGCGACAGGGCGAGGAAGATGAGGGGGTTGAAATAGAGGATATACCGCGTGCCTTTGAAGGTGACGCTGGTGGCGTCGGCGATGCTGAAGCGGATTTCCTTGCCCATTTGAAACAGGAAATAGCCGAAGAAATTGTCCTTGTCCTCCATGAGGCGCAGGTTCAGCCTGTCGATGAAGGCGAAAAATTCCCTGGCGAAAGCCCTTGGGACGGGAGGCCGGGTTCCCTGGTTTTGCTGCTTCCGCAGGTCGTCGGCGACGAGGGAGGCCTTTTGGTACAGCAGGATGGCTTCGACGGTCAGATTGTGTTCCATAGGATCACCTGATAGGGCGGTACGCCTTGAAGTAGGCGTCTACAAAATTGGCGTTTTCGATAGCGTAGGCGTAGACCCGTTCGTTCGTTGCCTTGATGTCCTTCATGATGCCGATAAGGAGATCGACGGGATAGAGGGACAGGTATTCCATGAGGCGGTCTATCGCTTCATCGGCTTGGCCGTCGTCGATGGCATCGTCCAGGCGGCGGAGGATATTCTTGGCTGCCAGGTACAGGCGCGTGTGGCTTTCGCCGGCGACGCGCTCTGCCAGGGACGGGTTCAGGGCTGAGCCGGAGAACACGTCGTCGTAGCCGATGAGGGGCTGGGCGTCCGATTCGATGAAGTTTACGAATTCTTCGGCGATGAGCTTGCCCACGTTGCCGCGGATGACGTTGAAGAATACGGCCTTCGGCACGTCGCCCTGCTGGGTGTAGAGCTTGTACAGGTCGGAAATGCGTTCGTAGCTGCGCGGCGTGGCGTTGATGTCGCCGTCGTTGTGCTTATCCAGGTATTCCGGGAAGGTGGAAATAAATTCCATGACCTTCGGGTCGATGCCGGCGTCGGCGGCCCAGTCCAGCCACTGCAGGTAGTCCGCTTCCATATACAGCCAGACGAAGCGGTTTTCCTGGGCGGCGTCCATGGCGACGGCTTCGTAGTCGTACGAGTCGGCCGGGTTCATGGCGGCGACGATGCGCACGTCCTTCGACAGGACGTAGCCGTTGATTTCCCTGTTGAGGATGAGGTTCATCAATTCCTGCTGCACGGCGTGCTCGCAGCGGTTGATTTCGTCGATAAACAGCAGTACGGTGCCGCCGCCGGCGATGACTTCGTCAATGGCCCGCAGCTTATGATGGACGGCGTAGACCGTCGTCTTTTCTTCGACGGTCTGTCCCGCGTCGTCGCGTCGCATGTAGGCTTCGATCGTCGGCAGGCCGCCGATTTCCCCTTCCTTCAGGAGGTTGCCGTCGATATTGATGAGGGTCCAGCCGTGTTTCTCCGCCAGCTGATGAGCCAGGGAGGTCTTGCCGATGCCGGTCTCGCCGACGAGAAGGGGCACTTCGCCGGCGGCCAGGACTAATTCTACGCTTCGTAAGGTGTCGATAAAATTCATGATAGTCTCCTATTTTATGGTTAATTTTTCGTCTACGGTGATTTTTTTGGCCTTGGCGCTGCCCCACTGGTCGACGAATAGGACCTTGTCGACGGGGCTCATGTCCAGGGCGCTGCAGTTGATAAAGGCGCGGACGTACGGCTCCGATACGTCGTCTTGAGACAGGACGCGCCGCAGCACTTCTTTGAGCTCGTCCCGGCTGATGACGCAGTCCTTGGGCACGTATTTCATGACCATCGGGTTGAGGGCGAAGAAGGACAGCATTTGTTCCTTCGTCGGATGGGAGAGGAGCAGGACGGCCTGCTCGGCCTTCTGCACGGCGGCGAAGACTGCTGACGGGGCTGGGGACTCGATATAGCGCAGGGCCTCGTAGTTTTCGGCGACGGCCGCTTCCTGTACGGCCGCGCTGGGGTTCTTGATGTATTTTACGGCGTCGTAATTCTTGCGCACAGCCTGCAGCTGCAGCTCTTCGCTGGGGTTGGGGATGTAGCGGATGGCCCAGCCCGACTGGGAGAGAGCCGCCTGAATGAGGGCCGGCGACGGGTTGTTCACGTAGGCCAGGTTGTTCCAGCCGCTCTGCACGGCATGGAGCAGCAGGTCTTCCGGCGGATTGTCGATGAACTGGATAGCCCGCGCCGTGTTGGCGATGGCCGCTTCTTCCATCTCCCGCGTCGGGTTGTCGATGTACTGGAGGGCCAGGCCGTTGGTCTGGACGGCGAGGAGCTTCATGGCGTCGGTCGGGTTTTCTATGCGGGCGATGACGTACGGGTTGTTTCGTATCATCTTCATGTATTTTTCAGTTTCCATAGAACGCTTCCTTTTCTTCATATACTATAATACGTGGACGCAGGGCAGCGCCCATACATGATTATATTAAACAAAAAAAAACAGGCCTGCAACTACATTTTGAAAAATGCGTTGGGCCTGCTGCTAAGGGCGGCTTATTTCCGTATCAGCGCCGCTGCGCGATGGATGTTGATGAACGTTCCCATGACGTCGCGGAGGCGGAGGGGATCGGCCGATGTATTGACGTAAAAAGATTGGCCGTCCGGCGCGTATACGCCGGTCAGGGTGCTGTCGAAGGAATAGGACTGCTCCCGCTTATTGGCGTGGAACGACGTCTTGTATTCGTTGATCTGGCGAATCAGCCGGCCCGATTGATAGGCTTCGGCGTCTAAGGGGTCGGCATACGTTTCGACGTAGAGGGTGCAGGACAGGTTTTCGAGGCTGTTGGGATAATCCATGGTCTGAATGGCCTGAATGGTATTGATATCGACGTAGACGACGCTGTCGTTCTGGGCGCTGACGACGCGGTAGCGGTCGGGCGACTGGAGCAGCGTGTCCGAATCCATAGCCTGGGACGCAGCGGAACCAGCTAGGAGCAGGAACGACAGGGATAAGAGGGAGAGAAGTTTTTTCATAGGGCTTCATCCTTTCTTCAGAGCGTATAGTATAAGAGAATCGTACATATTGTACCATACTCCAGAAGAAACGCAACGTCGGAAACGGTCGGGGCATGGCAGCGCCCGGCGGGAAAATGGAAGAAATATATTGAAAAATATATAAAGAATAGATATAATGGCAAGGTATTGTAAACGTCTGCGTGGGAACGCATCAGTCCCGATAACTAAGGCGTTTTCAGCCGTATTCCACTTGCGGAATCAAGGAAAATATCATAAAATACTCCTATGGAAAACGTAAATCCGTAATGTTGAATGGAGTTCTTGATGACCATATTGTAGTATACGGGAAAGGATTGGTTCATATGTTAGATTTTCGTATCCATACATTTTTATGCGTTTGCCGCCACATGAATTATACGAAGGCTGCCGCCGAATTGCAGATTACGCAGCCTGCCGTATCGCAGCATATCCGGCATTTGGAAAAAGAGTACCAGACTAAATTGTTCGACTACACGGGCAAGCGGCTGGAACTGACCCAGGCCGGTCAAATTCTGCTCAACGCGGCGACGACGATCAGCCATGACAACGTCATGCTCAAGCAGCGCCTGCAGGACCTGCAGCAAAACAATAAATCCGTCGCCTTTGGGGCGACCCACACGATCGGCGAATTCGAGATCATCGACCGCCTGGCCGATTTCCTCCACGAGCACGCCGACGTGAACATCCGGATGAAGATTGCCGATACGGACAAGCTGCTGAAAGCCGTCGACGAGGGGATTATTGATTTTGCCATCGTCGAAGGGTTCTTCGACCAGGACCAGTACGAAACGCTGCTGTTTTCCAACGAGCCGCTCATCGCCGTATGCGGGCCCGATTACGACGCGCCGTCGGAAATGTCTTTGGCCGACTTGATGCGCTATCGGCTCATCGTCAGGGAAAAAAGCGCCGGCACCCGGGAGCTTCTGGAACGGAGCCTGGCCGAGCACAGCCTGACGATTTCCGATTTCCCCCTTCGCCATGAAGTAGGGAGCCCCCAGGCCGTAAAGGGACTGACGTGCCGCAACTGCGGCGTCGCCTTTTTATATGAAAAGTCCGTGCGGCAGGAAGTAAACGACGGACGGCTCAAAGAAATCGCCATCCGCGATTTTTCCGTTACCCACGCCGTGACGTTTTTGTGGCGTAAAGGCAGTATGTACAGCGCGATGTTCCGCCAGATGTACAATCAGCTCAAAGGCTGAGGGACGCGTCGCTGATTCATGATGTAGTAGTTATGTTTTCTGAAAGGGTGAAATATCATGTTATATTCGACAGAAGTAAAGAATATGTGTCCCGTAAAAAAGGGCGCGTATCACGGCCCGGCACCGATTCCTGAAGAAGGCAAATGGGTGCAGGTCAAAGAAATTAAGGATATCAGCGGTCTGACTCACGGCGTAGGCTGGTGCGCTCCTCAGCAGGGCGCCTGCAAGCTGACGCTGAACGTAAAGGACGGCATCATCGAAGAAGCCCTCGTAGAAACCCTCGGCTGCTCCGGCATGACCCATTCGGCAGCGATGGCTTCGGAAATCCTGCCGGGCAAGACGCTCCTCGAAGCGCTGAATACGGACCTGGTATGCGACGCCATCAACGTAGCTATGCGCCAGCTTTTCCTGCAGATCGTATACGGCCGCACGCAGACGGCCTTCTCCGAAGGCGGCCTTCCCATCGGCGCCAGCCTGGAAGACCTGGGCAAGGGCCTGCGCAGCCAGGTCGGCACGATGCTCGGCACGAAAGCCAAGGGCACGCGCTATCTGGAAATGACCGAAGGCTATGTCACCCGTATGGCTCTCGACGAAGAAAACCAGGTCATCGGCTATGAATTCATCCACCTCGGCAAGATGATGGACGCTATTAAAAAGGGCGTAGAACCGGCTCAGGCCATGGAAGACGCCAAAGGCCATTACGGCCGCTTTGACGAAGCAGCTTCGTATATCGATCCGAGAAAAGAATAAGGAGGCCTCATCATGGAATTGTTTGAAAGCTACGACAGAAGAATAGATAAAATCCTCGGCGTGCTGAAAGAATACGGCATCGGCAGCGTAGAAGAATGCCGCGACATCTGCGCCGCCGCAGGCATCGATCCGTATCAGATCGTAAAGACCGTTCAGCCTATCGCCTTTGAAAACGCCGGCTGGGCCTATACGGTAGGCGCGGCCATCGCCATCAAGAAGAACGCCCGCACGGCTGTAGAAGCGGCGAAAGCCATCGGCGAAGGCCTGCAGGCCTTCTGTATTCCCGGCTCCGTCGCCGACGACCGCAAGGTAGGCCTCGGCCACGGCAACCTGGCGGCTATGCTGCTCCAGGACGAAACGCAGTGCTTCTGCTTCCTTGCCGGCCACGAATCCTTCGCCGCCGCTGAAGGCGCTATCGGCATCGTCCGCAACGCCAACAAGGCCCGCAAGGTGCCCCTGCGCGTTATCCTGAACGGCCTCGGCAAGGACGCCGCCCAGATTATTTCCCGCATCAACGGCTTTACGTACGTACAGACCCAGTTTGATTACGGAACGGGCGAACTCCACATCGTCCGCGAAATCCCCTATTCCAAGGGTGAACGGGCCAACGTCCGCTGCTTCGGCGCCGACGACGTCCGCGAAGGCGTGGCTATCATGCATCACGAAGGCGTCGACGTATCCATTACGGGCAACTCGACGAACCCGACCCGCTTCCAGCATCCCGTTGCCGGCACGTACAAGAAAGAATGCGTCGAAATGGGCAAGAAGTACTTCTCCGTCGCTTCCGGCGGCGGTACGGGCCGCACGCTCCATCCGGACAACATGGCTGCCGGTCCGGCTTCGTACGGCATGACCGATACGATGGGCCGCATGCACTCTGACGCTCAGTTTGCCGGCTCGTCTTCCGTACCGGCTCACGTAGAAATGATGGGCTTCCTCGGCATGGGCAACAACCCCATGGTCGGCGCGTCCGTCGCTGTCGCCGTAGCCGTAGAAGGCGCGGCCAAGGAAGGCAAATTCTAATTCGGCATTGCTTCGTATTCGCAAAGTGCAAAACGCAGTTTCCCAATCGGGAAGCTGCGTTTTTTGACGCTCCTGTAGTATTGTGATATAATATATCCCGACAAAAATATATAAAACGACAAAAGGCTATCCGGCAAGATGCGTTTCGGTCTGTTGCGGATAGCTTGTTTCTTGTGAAATCATATATAACCTGCTAATAAGACAAGATGTAAACGGTAATGACGTAGTAGTGAAATGGGGTATTCGATGAAGACGAGAAAAAAAATTGCAGCTATGATATGTTTCATGATGATGACTTCTGTATCGGTTGTCGGCGCGACGTTTCATCCCGGTGACCGGGGCGATCAGATCGTGGCGATTCAAAACGCCTTAGTCCGCAACGGCAGCGACATCGCCGTCGACGGCGATTACGGCACGGGGACGCAGGAAGCCGTCAAGGCCTTTCAGGAACGGCACGGCCTGGACGTAGACGGCATTGTCGGCGCCCAGACCTACGAAGCGCTCATGGGAGCGGCTATGCCGGAAAACGTGAGCAGCCACTTTATTGAAAAAAAAGCGATTAAAAACAAAGGGAAAGAAAACCTCATGTTCCCTCTGGTCACGGCGGACAACGCCATCAGCGTCGTCCAGCAGGCCTTGGCCAATAAGGGCTATAACCTCGACGTAGACGGCGTCTTCGGCGTCGGCACGGAACAGGCCGTCCGCAAATTCCAGGCTGACAACGGCCTCGACGTAGACGGCGTCGTCGGCAAGGCGACATTCTACGCCCTGACAGGGGAAGCGCTGCCCGGCGGCCCCCTGCGCCGCTTCGGAAACGGCGGCTACGGCAGCGCGACGGGCACTGCTAACTCCCGCCTCGCCAAGCAGCTCCTGGGTATCGCCAACCAGTATAAGGGCGTGCCCTACGTCTTCGGCGGTTCTACGCCGTCGGGCTTCGACTGCTCAGGCTTTACGCGCTACGTCTATTCGGCCGTAGGCATCAGCCTGCCCCGCTGCGCCGACGAACAGTACAGCGTCGGCAGCGACGTATCCATGTCCAACCTCCAGCCCGGCGACCTGGTATTCTTCTCGACGTACGAACCGGGCATTTCCCACGTAGGCATCTACATCGGCGACAGCCAGTTTATCAACGCCTCCAACGACGGCGTCAGCGTAGCCGACCTCAACAGCCGCTACTGGGCGTCCCGCTACGTAGGAGCCAAACGGGTCATCAACGGATAAACCGCACGAATTTCATATGGCAACATACAGCGCGCCCTTCTGCGCCAGATAGAGTTATCTGGTACAGAAGGGCGCGTTTTGTCATTTCAGCAGTTTATGGGCTAAGGCGTAGTCGACGAGCTCTGATTTCGTCGTGCAGCCCAGTTTCTGCATGAGCCGCGACTTGTACGTCGATACGGTCTTGATGGAAATGTGGAGCGTATCGGCGATGGCTGCCAGGGAATAGCCGTGGACGAGGTAGGTCAGGACTTCCCGCTCGCGGGCCGACAGGTCGACGGGGTCCTTCGGCGGGTCGATGAGGCTGTTCAAGAGGGTGTGGGCGTCTTCGTCGCTGAGGTAACGGCGGCCGTCCATGACGGTGCGCAGGGCCTGGAACAGCTCCGTGTCGATGGCGTCCTTGCAGATGTAGCCGTCGGCTCCCTGGGTCATGACTTCCTTGATGTACTGCTGCTCGCTGTACATGGTGAGGACCAGTATTTTGACGGCCAGGCCGCGCCGTTTGATTTCCTTCAGGCAGTCGAGGCCGCTCATGACCGGCATGGACAGATCGAGCAGGACGACGTCGACAGGCGTCGTTTTTAAGATGTCCAGTACCTCGCGGCCGTTGGAGGCCTCGGCGGCGACGTGAAAATCGCCTTGGGACGACAGGAGCAGCTTGAGGCCCGTGCGCAGGATGCGGTGGTCGTCGGCGAGCAGTATGTTAATCGGTTTGGTCATGGGAGACGCCTCCTTCGTCAGATGAATCTTTCAGCGGCAAGGTAATGACGATGCACGTGCCGTCGTTGGGGTAGCTGTCGATATAAAAATGGCCGTTGAGCAGCTCCGCCCGTTCGCGCATGCTGACGATGCCCAGGTGGTTGTCGAGGCGGGCCTGCTCCAGCGTATCTTCGCTGAAGCCGACGCCGTTGTCCGTAATAGACAGGGTCAGGGTCTCGTCGTCGGTTTTGATTGTAATATCTACCGCATCGGCCTGGGAATGGCGGACGATGTTGGTCAGGGCTTCCTGCATCAGGCGGTAGCACAAGAGGGAAATCGGATGGGACAGGTGGGAAAAATCGCCGCTTTGGGAAAAGGAAATGTGAATGTGCGGCTGGGCGCGGCGGAACGTGTCGAGGTATTTTTCCATAGCGACGATGAGGCCCAGGTCGTCGAGCAGGGGCGGGTGCAGGTTGACGGCCAGGTGGCGCAGCCCTTCCAGGGTGTCCTTCATCAGGTCGCGGACGCCGCACAGTAGCTCCTTGGCGTCGGCGTCGCTTGTCTTGTCCATGATGATGCGCAGATAGGCCAGCATGGTGACCATGGACTGGCTCGTCTCGTCATGGAGCTCCCGGGAAATGCGCCGCCGCTCGTCTTCGCGGGCCGAAAAGAGCTGGCTGATGAGCCACATCCGCATCTTTTCCTTTTCCTGCAGGGCCTGGAGGAGTCGCGAGTTTTCCTGCTCGCGGGCAGACAGGCGCGACGACAGGGTGTTGAAGGCCCGGGCCAGACGGCCTACGTCGTCAGGCGTCTTTTCCGGCACCTTTACCTGATAATTGCCCCGTCCCAGCTGGCGCACGGCGGCGGCCATCTGCTGGATGGGCTTGAGGAAGCTGCGGGCGTAGCGCGTGGCCAGCCACGAAGAGGCGAGGCAGATGAGGATGATGAGGATGATCATTTCCAGAAAGCGGTGCTGCATGACCTGCATCATCGTCTTTTCCGACAGGCCGATGCGGAAATAGCCGACCAGGCCGTTGTCGATGGGGCAGAGCACCTCGCGGATATACCCTTCGTTGCTGTCAAAGGTCACTGTATCTACGGCGACGCCGGGTTTCGGCTCCCGCACCAGGGGCAGGCCTTTGGGGATGCCGTTCGTGAAGGTGCTGGCTAAAATCTGTCCGTTAGGATGAAAGACGATGATGTAGCGGATCTGGTCGTTCAGGGACTGGATCTGCATGAGCCGCTCCGTCATGGAAAACCGGTCGTCCAGGAGAATGTCGCTGCTGATGACGGCGCTCATGGTCTGGCCGATTTCGACGCCCGACTTGTCGAGCTCCCGCTCCATTTCGGAGCTCGTCGTGTACAGCAGGAGGCTGCCGATGAGCAGGCCGCAGATGAAGATGGTGCCGACGATGAGGGCGTTAAATTTTACGTACAAGCTGTAATTTCTCATGGTTATTCTCCAGGTACGTTGTTGCGGATACTGTATTTATGGCGGAGGGCGGCGTACAATTCCGGCTCAGGCGGCACGAACTTGTCGATGAGGGTGCGCTGCATGGCCTCGTGCAGCGCCGGGTCCTGGTCCATGCTGTAGAAGATGCGGCGCAGCTCGGCCTTTTCGGCATCGGGCAAATCGCTGCGCATCACGACGGGCCCTGTCGGAGCTGCCGGCAGGACGGCGAAGACCCGGACCTTTTCGCACAGCTGGGGATTCCGCCGGTTTACGAAGTCGTAAATCTGGCTGTCGACGCTGGCCGCGTCGGCCAGGTGGTTGGCGACGGCCCAAATGGATTTATCGTGGTTATAGGTGTAAAAGGTCGATTTGAAATAGGCCGAAGCCGACGTATTCATGTCCAGCAGAAGAAAGTCGATGGCCTGCCGGCCCGAATAGCTGAGGGGATCCGTAAAGGCGAAGACCCGGCCCTGCAGCTGGCTGAAGTCGGTAATGTCGCTGTCCGAGGCGGCGATGAGATAGGTCTGGTACAGTACGGACCCGTTGGTCTGGGTCATGGCCAGCAGCTCGATCGGCGTTTTGCCCCGGTAGGCCGAGTAGGCCCCGGTGGAGAAAAAGGCGATGTCGGCGCCGCCGTTGTCCATGAGCTTGTTCAATTCCTCATAGGTGCGCTTCTGCAGGAGGACGGCCGGCTTCTGCCGCTCCTGGGAAATGTGGTTGACAAACTGCTGGTACGACTGGCGCGTTTCCTTAGGCGACATGACCGAGGCGAAGGCGATGCGCAGGGGCTGGACGGACGACGCCGTCGCCGCCGGGGCCGTCTGCGGCTGAGTCTGGGTAAAGTCGATGTTTCCCGCCGGCCGGTCGCAGCCGGCGCAGCACATCAGGACGGCTGCCGCCGCCGCAGCGAGCAGGCGAAGCCAGGTTTTGCTCCGTTTCATAGCATAGCTCCTTCACAGAATGATACGTAGTCTTTATATGTATCATATCATGAAATGACAGAGAGAGAAACTGACGGCGCCGTATAAAAAAAGAAGCAAAGAACCATGTCTTCGCTTCTTTTTCTAACTGCCGGAGCAGTTCCCTAGAAGAGTTTTGAGATGTATATGAAAGAGAGAAAGCAAGAGGGATTAATCTTCCTGCGGCTTGGCGTTCCAAACGAGGAGAGCCAGGAGCGTCGAGGCGACAGCTGCGCCTACCCAGAATTCCGTAGCGTAGCCGAAGTCGTATACCTTTTCGCCGCCAACGACGGTGATGGTCATGAGCTTGCCTGTGACGAATTCCTGAATGGCCGCGCCGGCATAGCTCAGGAGGCCGATCATGCCCATAGCCGCGCCGGTAACGCGCTTCGGCACGATGTCGACAGCCATGAGGCCGCCCATGTAGCAGACCAGAGCGCCCATCGTAAATCCGTAGAAGGTCATGCAGAGCATGTCGACTGTAAAGGAATGGGGAGCCCAGACGAAGCCGGCGATGGACAGGGAGTACAAGATGCCGTACAGCAGGGCCGGTTTATTGCGCTTGTGGTTGAAGAACTTGTCGGAAATGAGGCCGCACAGGAGAGCGCCGAAGATACCGGCAACCTGCATGTAGGCCATGACGCCGGCTGCGCCCATGATGTCGTAGCCCTTTTCCGTCGTGAGATAGATGACGCCCCAGCTTTCGACGGCGTAGCGGGCGATGTATACGCAAAGGGAAGACAAGCCGAGAATCCAGACGGCCGGGTTTTTGACGACGGCGTTCCACTGCTGGGAGCTGACGGATTTTTTCTTTTCCGCGTCGACTTGTTCCTGCGTCTTTTCGCCGTAGTAGACGGCGCCGTTGGGAAGCCCCATCGTTTCGGGACGGTCGCTCATGCCGAAGTAAATGAAGATCGTGCCGATCAGGGAAATGATACCGGCGGCGACGAAGCCCATGGACCAGTTGTAGGCCGATACGATGGCGGCGATGGCGAAATAGGCGAAGGAAGAACCGAGGTTATGGCTCGTAAACCATACGCCGTACAAGGTGCCGCGCTGCTTGTTGCTGAACCACTGGTTCAGGGCGACGATGGACGGGCCTGCGCCGTAGGACTGGAACCAGCCGTTGAGGCCCCATAATACGGCTAAGGGGACGAAGGAGTTTACCAGGCCCATGCCGACCATCGTAAGAGATGAAATGAAAAGACCGAAGGAGAAGAAACGCTTGTTGTTCATTCGGTCGGCGAGGAAGCTGTTGGTAAATTTCCCTAAGCCGTACGTGACGAAGAAGATAGAACCGATAATACCGATTTCCGTCGGCGTGACGATGCCCGACGCCAGGAGCGGCTTTTTGATGACCGAATAGCTCTGGCGGATGATGTAGTAAAAGGCATAGCCAATGGTGATGGAGGCGAATACGCGCCAGCGGACGCTGTTGAACTTCCGCTTGACGACTTCCGAATCGGCGATCTGCGCGATATCCGGACCGGTTTTGAAGAACTGCCACAATAAATTCAACATACAGAAAAACTCCTTTCTTCATACTGCCTGTGTTTGGTCGTTCTTATTTGTTGAATTTATTATAATAAAACATAGTAACCATGCGGTATCGGAAAAAGTCTGATTTTGTTGTAGGAATTTTTCTGACAAAGAAAAGGCCGCGGCGATAAACGGAATAAGCGTATCCCTTTATCGCCGCGGATTGCGTTCATTTGATGAAATATGAATTTTATTGACGGAAACGATAACAGGTCGTTTCGATGGATGTCACTTCTTCTTTGGTAAGACCGGGAAGCTCCGTTGTCATGGCCTGTTCGATGGCCTTGGCATCGACGGTCCAGCGGGTTTTCTTCATATCTTTGCCGTGGGACTGGATGTACCGGGCTGTGCTGCGGGCCGCCACGCTGCAGGGCAGGCTTTGGACGACGTAGCGGAAATTGGTCCGCGGCACTGATTTCATGGGCTGCTTCCATACGTCTTCGATTTCCAGGGTATAGTCGCATTCGTGATAGCCGTTGGACACGGCTTCGCGGCCGATGTCTTCCGTGTTTTTCAGGCCCATATCCAGGAGCAGGTAATCGTAGAGGAGGATGTGCTCCCACTTTTCCCTGAGGAATTCCCGTTCGGGAAAGAGGCTGCACGGGTCATCGCCGTATAGCCGGATCAAATCCAGCAGGAAGGCCAAGCGGTGGCGCTTGAAGGTGAAGGACACGGCCTTGAGGAAGATCTCGCGCATCATGACGTATCGTTCCGCTTCGTCGCGGAAGTCGGCGTCAAAGTAGCTCAGCGGCGTTTCTTCCCGTATGTAGCGGACGAGCTTGCCCTCCAGGTCGATGAGGCGCCGGCGGGCTGCCCTTCGTTCCGCCGGCGGCAGGGATGGGTCGAGGCGCCTCCGGTTCAGCCGTTCCATGCGGTTCAGGCAGGCCGTTTCCACGGCTAAGGCGCTGAACAGGCCGTTAGCCTGCTGGCGTGAAAATATTTCCGATATATCGTCTTTCGATAAGGACTGGGCCATTAGATATCATGCTCCTTATGGCGAGATTAGTCGTCGATGGTAATTTTTACGTCTTTAAAATAGTCTTTAAAGGATTGGACCCACGTGCGGGCCGGATGGGACAGGAAGCCCTTGCTCTTCCATATCAGGGCCAGGGTCCAGTAGATAGACGGGGCGACGAGGGGCACGTGGACGGCCTTGTCGGCGGGAATGCGCTGACAGATGCTCCGCGGCAGCAGGGCGATGCCCATGCGGGCGATGACCATTTCTATCTGCAAATCCCAGTTGTTGCTCTGGCAGATGATCTTGGGATGGGCCATGATGTTCTGGTAAAACGAGTGTATGTACGGATTGAGGGCAAAAGACGGCGCATAGTATACGAGTGGCTCGTCTTTGATGTCGTCGAGGGTCAGCTCGCGGGCCTTCGCCAGCCGGTGGTCGGGAGGCATGACGATTTCCAGCGGTTCCCGGTGGAAGATGAAGAAATCGTAGGGCATTTCCGTCGTAATCGGCAAGGCGACGAAGCCGACCTGCACGAGGCCGTCGTCGATGGCCGAGACGATGTCCAGTGAGCCGACCTCTGTCAGCTCCAGCTCGATTTGCGGATAGGACGTGATGAAATGGCCGATAAACGGCGAAATGAGGGACGACGCGATCATCGGCGGGACGCCGACGGTCAGTTTTCCGGCGTTCAGCAGCTGCGGAGATTCCATTTCTTCGTTCAGGGCCGTGAAGTCGTTTAAAATGCCTTCGATGCGGGGAAGGAGGTATGCGCCCATTTCCGTCAGCTCGACGTTTTTTCCCTTGCGGTCAAAGAGGCGTATGTTCCAATGTTCTTCCAGCGCCTTGATGCCTTTGCTGATGGAAGGCTGACTGATATGAAGCGCTTTGGACGCTTTTGTAAAGCTTTTTTTATGGGCTACTTCGACGAAGTAGGTCAGCTGGAATAAATCCATAGTTATATTTCACCTCGCATTAATATCCTTAATAGTACCATATTTCAAAAGAGAATAGAATACAGTTGCCTTCGATTCCTTCCGAATTTCGTCACTTCGGCGGGATATGCTGAGATTTTAAGCGCAGGCTGTGGACAGGCGCAGGTTTTTGTGGGAAAATTTAATATGGATACGATTCTGTTTTACAGAGACAAAAGGATGTATAATACTTACAGAGAGAAGACGAAAAGGAGGAGCCTATGACGACGGTACGTTGGATCATGCACGTCGATATGGACGCGTTTTACGCGTCTATCGAGCAGCGGGACAATCCGGCCCTGCGGGGGATGCCGGTCATCGTCGGCGGACTGACGGGGCGCGGCGTCGTCGCGACGGCGTCGTACGAGGCGCGGCAGTTCGGCGTGCATTCGGCTATGAGCATGAAGCTGGCCCGCAGGCTGTGCCCGAACGGCGTGTTCCTGCCGGTGCGCATGTCCCATTACCGGCGTATTTCCCACCAGATTCGGCTCATCCTGTCCCATTACTCGCCCTTCGTAGAGCCCCTGGCGCTGGACGAAGCTTTTCTGGATGTGTCGGGCATGGGACTGAAATATCCCAATATCGTCGACATTGCCAAGGCGGTCAAGCAGGATATCCGGCGGACGACGGGCCTCGTCGCCTCGGCCGGCATCGGGCCGAATAAATTTTTGGCCAAACTGGCGTCGGACTTGAAAAAGCCCGACGGACTGATGTGGATTCCCTACGGCGAGGAACGGGCCATCCTGGCGCCCCTGCCGGTGAGCCGCCTGTGGGGCGTCGGCAAGGTGACGGAGCAGGCCCTGCGGCGGGCTGGATTTCATACCATCGGCGACGTTGCCGATGCCGGCCCGGAGGCGCTGATGCCCATTGTCGGCAATCAGGCTCATCGGCTGCACGACCTGGCGTTAGGCAAGGACAACCGGCCCCTGGAGGTCAGTCGCCGTCCCCAATCTGTCGGCAACGAGCATACCTACGCCCACGATTTGGTCAGCGACGACGAAGTGGACGAGCAGTTCCGCCTGCTGGCCAACGAGGTGTCGTGGCGGCTGCGGCAGAATCATCTGATGGGGCGGACGATTACGATCAAAGTGCGCTTCGCCTCGTTCCGCACCATTACGCGGTCCCTGACGATCGACGGCATGGGGACCTGCTCGGAAGAGCAGCTGTATTTCTCGGCCAAGCGGCTGTATCATAAATGCGGCGGCGCAGAGCCTATCCGGCTGCTGGGCCTGTCTGTCAGCCAGCTGCAGCCCCTGCAGGTACAGTGCGATTTATTTTCCGACGATTCGGAAACGAAGGCCAAGGTAGCCGAGGCCATCGACAAGCTGCAGAAGCGCTTTGGCCGCCAGGCTATCATGAAAGGATTTTTATGGGAAATGTCTCATGAAAAAGACTAAAGCACCATATACTATAAACGAGGAGTGTATATCATGGCGATTTTTAAAGTAGCAGCCCATACGGGAGACAACAACAACGGATACATCGAATACGATACGGAAACGAAGGAGCTGGGCGTCCACCTGAACGACGAAGAAATCGACGCCAAGGTCCGGGAGTATTTGACGACGGAACGGCCCCTGCACCGCTTTACGGATTTGTCGTACTACGAAACGGTCAGCGTCGTGCCGACAGATGACGTAGAGTCGCTGAAATTGGCCTTGTGCTATATCTGGCTGGCCCTGGGTGTCCACGTCGACTGGAGCCGCCCTGTCGAAGGGTAAGGCGAAACGAGAGGGAAAACGACATGTCCACAAGATATCCACATTCTGTGCCCTGCGGTGTGGCTAGAATGTGGATGTTTTTTGCAAACGGCGAAAATACGCCGTCCGCGGCGGTGCATAACTTGGCGGATGAAGCGGGCAAAATGTGTATAACTGGACGCCAGGCTATGAAAACAAGCGTTTGCGTTAACATAAAAACCGCATAGCTGCGCCGTTTTCAGAAATTTGTAAAGACTTGTTTACAATGTGCATAACTGACGATGAATTGTGGATAATTTTTACGCACAGCCTGTGGACATCTGAAGAAAAGGGAAAAAATCAGGTAAATACGGGCTGTATGGGAGTTTCCCAGCTGTGAAATTTTCCAGTTATCCACAATGTATGCAGTGTATTCGATATGTAGGAGTGGAGTAGACAAATGAAAGCGATTATTGACGGATTACTCGTATTGTCTAATGAAATCGTAACGGGACATATTCTGATGTATGAAAAGGACATATGGAAAATCGTGCCGCGGCACCAGTTCCGCGCCGGCATGTGCACGGAATTGATTGACGCCAACGGCGGCTTCGTCGTGCCGGGCTTTATTAACGAGCACATCCACGGCTGCGCCGGCGCCGACGTGATGGACGAAGACGGGCAGGCCTTGGAAACGATGCGGAAAGCCCTGCCGGCTACGGGCGTCACGTCCTTTGTGGCGACGACTATGACCCAGTCGAAGGAAGCGATGGCCGGGGCGCTGGAACGCATTCGCCAGGCCATGGGCAAGCAGGGCGGCGCTCAGGTTCTCGGCGCCCATCTGGAAGGACCCTTCGTGAGCGAAGCCTATAAGGGGGCCCAGGCGGCGGGACACCTCGCCGCTCCCGATTTTTCCTGGATTGCGCCCTATGCCGACGTCGTGAAAATCATTACCGTAGCGCCGGAAGTATTGAAGAACAAAAGCTTTTTGAAGGAGTGCCGGGATCATCAGATTCTCGTGTCGCTGGGACACAGCGCGGCGACGTATGAAGAGGTCATGGAAATCGTCGATGCCGGCGGACTGTGCCATGCGACGCACCTGTACAACGCCATGGCTCCCTTCCACCATCGGCAGCCCGGCCTCGTCGGCGCGGCCCTGCTGTCGCCGAAGGTACACTGCGAGTTGATCTGCGACAACCTGCATGTTCATCCGGCGGCGCAGAAGCTGGCCTATCAGCTGAAAGGCCGCGACGGCATTATTCTCATAACCGATTCGATGCGTGCCTGCCTGCAGGGCGACGGCGAATCGGAATTGGGAGGCCAGGCCGTATACGTCAAGGACGGACAGGCCCGTCTGGCCGACGGTACGCTGGCCGGAAGCACAGCCGTCATGAATCAGGTCGTGCTCAACTTCCTCATCAACAGCGGCGCGTCCCTGCCCGACGTCGTGGCCATGGCCTCGGCGAACCCCGCCAAGGACTTGGGCCTGTACGACCGCCTGGGCTCGCTGGAAGAAGGAAAGCAGGCCGACGTCGTCGTATTGGACAGCAACGATTTCCACGTGAAGCAGACGGTCATCGCCGGCGAGCTTGTGTATGATGAATTGGCAAAATAGGTTAAATCGATGGATCACAATCGGGGTCGGTTTTCTCGTAGCAGCAGCGCTGCTTACGGCCTGTCAGCCGGCCCCGGAAACAAAGGCAAATGTATCTGGCAGCGAAACAGTGGAAGAACGAGCTGCGCGCATCGTTGCGGCCATGTCGCCGGAAGATAAGGCCGGACAGGTGATGATGGTCGGTTTAATGAATGAGAAGCTGCAGCCTGAAGACCTGCGGCAGCTGGCAATCTGCCGGGCCGGCAACGTCATTTTGTTTGACCGCAATATGCAGTCGCCGGCGCAAGTCCGGGCTTTGTCCGGCGAAGTGAAACAAACGATTGAAAGGCAATGCGGCATAGCGCCATTTATTGCTGTTGACCAAGAAGGCGGACAGGTACTGCGCATGCGGGATCAGTTTCTTCCTGTTCCCAGTCAGGAAGAAATCGGCCGCAGCGGCAGCCCTGGGAAAGCCAGACAATGGGCTGCCGATACAGGACGTGAATTGAAATCTATGGGGATTAACGTCAATTTTGCGCCCGTTGTCGATTTAGGTTCTTCGGCAGAGCGCTCATACGGCAGCGATCCGGAAATGGTATCGGCATATGCAGTACAGGCTTGTCAAGGCTATGCGGAGGCGGGTATTTGGTGTGCTCTTAAACACTTTCCCGGAATCGGCAAGGTTCAGACAGATCCGCATATAGACGGAGACAGCGTTGCGGCTTCTAAAGACGAGCTGATGCAGCAGGATCTGAAGCCCTTTGCAGTGATTATACGGCAAATACCTGCTGATGCCATGCTCATTATGGTGTCGAATGTTACCTTTCCCTCTTTGGATGCGGAATATCCGGCATGCGTATCGCAGACGGTTATGACGGATTTGTTGCGGGAGACATATGGCTACAAGGGCCTTATCGTATCGGACGATATGGAAATGGGCGCCATGGCCAAGCATTATGCCTTTTCCGACATGGGTGTCATGGCCTTGAAAGCTGGTGCCGATATGGTGCTGGTTTGTCATGATTACGGTCATGAACAAGAGACACATGACGGCATAGTAAGGGAATATAAGGCAAATCCGGAATTTCGCCAAATGGTTGATGAAAAAGTAATGCATATTGTAGAAACAAAATTGAAAATGAATTATTTGTAAACTGTGTTCTGTAGAATATAGTAAAAGACCATGCAGCGTCGGTTCGTAACGGCCGAACGAGGCATGGTCTTCTTTGTTTCCGAAACGGCTTCAGCGAGGAGCCTTTCGGTATGTTTTTCTGTAGTCGCGGGGAAGAAGCTGCGTCGCTTCCTTGAAGGCCTTGGTGAATTTTCCCTGCGTTTCGTAGCCTACGGCGGCGGCAATCGCGGCGATGGAGTCGTCCGTCTGCTGCAGGAGCTCCATAGCCCGGCGGATTCGGTAGGATCGCATGTAGGCGGCGATGGGCTGGCCGTAGACGGCTTTGAAGGTCGTTTTCAGGGACGACGTGTTGATGAAATACGTCTTGGCTAATTCGTCGATGGTGTACCGCTTGTCCAAATTCGCCGTCATGAGGGCGTGGATGTCCTGTACGACCGACGCCAGCTGGGCGTCGCAGCTTTGCTGGGCCGCGGGAGCGCCGATGTCGGCGCGGACGAGATACAGGAGCAGCTCCAGGGCGGCGATCTTGCAGGCCGCCGGGCGGTAGGGCTCCGGCGTGTCGTACAGGGAGGAAAAGAGACGTTCCAGCTCCTGATTCGGCGGGAAAACGACGGGCGCCGCACCGTATTTTTCGATGAGTTTCTCCGCCGTCGTGCCGGCGCTGGCGATGATGTCGGCCGGCGTGCCATTCAGAGCGCGGAAATCGACGGCCAGTCCCGCCCCTTCAAAATAGCCTAAAGGCAGGGACATGGCCGAATCGGCGCAGCAGTCCATCATGTGAGCTGCCGTCGCTCCCGCGCCGACGTAAGAGACGAAGCCCTTCGTCAGGTTCCAGCCGGCCCGGCCGCTGCGGCAGAAGGTGACTTCGATGGCGTCGTGCAGCGCTTCATGGCGGAACGATACGGTCGGCGCGAGGATTTGCCAATAGGACAGCTCGATGCCGGGAAATATCGTCGCCGCCGTCATGCATCCCTTGCCCTCTGTGCGGACGGTCACGCTGCGGATAGGCGGCAGGCCCGTTTCCAGTATCTGAATGGAGCAGACGCCGTCCGGAATAGAGCGCAGCGCGTCTTCTAACTGAGCCCGGCGGTCATTCATAGGAATCACCTTCCTTGTCCGGCATCGGGCAGGCGATGTCGACGAGCTGCTCCGTCATGGCGTGCAGTGCTTCGGCTTGCCGGGTTCGTACGGCCTGATAGTATACTTCTTTGCCGTCGCGGCGGCTGGTAATGAGGCCGCCGGCCTTCAGCAGCTTTAAGTGATGGGATACGGCGGGGCTGCTCATGCCGACGAGGGCGGAAATATTGATGACGCATTCTTCGCAGTGGCACAGCAGCCAGAAAATGCGCAGGCGGCTGGCGTCGCCCAATAATTTAAATATATTCGATACGGTTTCAAAATCCTGTACGGCCGGCATGTGCTCCAGATGCTCGATAGACTGGCCGTGATGGTGCGGCAACGTAATCGGTTCCATAGAATCGGGTCTCCTTTCGCCCTTATTGTATCATAGGGGGCTGCCGAAGAAAACGGGAAGATAGGCTGCGGAAGCGGCGACGCCGGACGATTTTGCCCGATTGGAAATGGTTTTTGCCCAAACGGAACGGACTGGCTGCGCCGCGTTGACTTTCGCCGCCTCTATGGTATGATGTAGTCAAGAAAACGATTAAACAAACATTTAATCGTAAATGCTTATACAACGAGAGGAGAGCTTACACATGAAAAAGACCTATAAAATCGACGTAGACTGCGCGAACTGCGCCAACAAAATGGAAGATGCGGCCCGCCGTACGGCAGGCGTCGCGGCGGCGACGGTAAACTTCATGACCTTGAAGATGATCGTCGAATTCGAAGACGGGGCCGACGTAAAGGCCGTCATGGAGGAAGTCCGCAAGAACTGCAAAAAGGTCGAAGACGACTGCGAGGTTTTCATCTGATGTACAGAAGCCGCCTGGTACAAGGCGGCATTTGCTTTACGAGGTGACAGAATATGAATAAGAAACAGAAAAAAATGCTCCTGCGCATCGTCGCTGCGGCTATACTCATGGTGGCCCTGGCCTTTGCGCCTGTCGACGGAGCGGCCCGGTTCATGGCGTACGCCGTGCCGTACCTGCTTGTCGGCTACGATATTTTATGGAAAGCCCTGAAGGGCATTAAGAACCGTCAGGTCTTCGACGAAAACTTCCTCATGGCCGTAGCGACGGTCGGAGCCATCGCCCTGGCCGTATACAGCGGCAGCGGCGACTATACGGAAGCCGTCGCCGTCATGCTCTTTTATCAGATCGGCGAGCTCTTCCAGAGCTACGCCGTCGGCAAGAGCCGCCGCAATATCAGCGAGCTCATGGATATCCGCCCCGATTACGCCAATATAGAACGAAACGGCCAGTTGGAACAGGTCGACCCTGACGAAGTGGAAATCGGCAGCGTCATCGTCGTCCAGCCTGGCGAAAAGGTGCCCATCGACGGCATTGTAACAGAAGGAATGTCGAATTTGAATACGAGCGCCCTGACCGGCGAAAGCCTGCCGCGAGACGTCGCGCCGGGAGATGAAATCATCAGCGGCTGCATCAACATGACCGGCGTCCTGCGCATTCGGACGACGAAGGACTTCGGCGAATCGACAGTATCGAAGATTTTGGATTTGGTCGAAAACGCCAGCTCCCGCAAGTCCAAGTCGGAAGACTTCATTTCCAAGTTCGCCCGCGTCTATACGCCGGCGGTCTGCATCAGCGCCCTCGTCCTGGCTATTGCGCCGCCTGTCGTCCGCATGGCCGCCATGGGCCTTGCGCCTGAATGGGGCACGTGGATTTACCGGGCTCTGACCTTCCTGGTCATCAGCTGCCCCTGCGCGCTGGTCATCAGCATTCCCCTGAGCTTCTTCGCCGGTATCGGCGGGGCCAGCAAGGAAGGCGTTCTCGTCAAGGGCTCCAACTATTTGGAAACCCTGTCCCAGACGAACATCGTCGTCTTTGATAAGACGGGCACCTTGACCCAGGGCGTCTTTGAAGTCAACGGCATTCACCACAGCGGCATGGATGAGGCCGAACTCATCGAGCTGGCGGCCCTGGCTGAAAGCGCTTCGTCCCATCCTATCAGCAAGAGCCTCCAAAAGGCTTACGGCAAGCCGATCGACAGAAGCCGCGCGACGGATATTCAGGAAATCAGCGGCCACGGCGTCATAGCCATGGTAGACGGCCGGCAGGTCGCCGCCGGCAACGACAAGCTCATGGCCAAGCTCGGCGTCAAGGCGATTCCTTGCCATCAGGCCGGCACGATTATCCACATGGCCGTCGACGGGGTCTATGCCGGCCATATCGTCATTTCCGATGTCGTAAAGCCCACGTCCCGCCGGGCCATCGCGGCCTTGAAGGACGCCGGCGTTCGCAAGACCGTCATGCTGACGGGCGACGCCAAGGCTGTGGCCGCACAGGTTGCCTCGTTCTTAGGCATCGACGAAGTATTCAGCCAGCTCCTGCCGGCCGATAAGGTGACAAAGGTAGAAGAGCTGCTGAGCCGGAAAGGGAAGAAGGAAAAGCTGGCCTTCGTCGGCGACGGCATCAACGACGCGCCGGTCCTGCGCCGGGCTGATATCGGCATCGCCATGGGGGCCATGGGCTCCGACGCGGCCATCGAGGCGGCCGACGTAGTCCTCATGGACGACGACCCGCTGAAAATCGCCAAGGCTATCCGCATTTCCCGCAAATGCCTGGGCATCGTATACCAAAACATCGTCTTTGCCATCGGCGTCAAGCTCCTCTGCCTGGCTTTGGGAGCTGTGGGCCTGGCCAACATGTGGCTGGCCATCTTCGCCGACGTCGGCGTCATGATCCTCGCCGTCCTCAACGCCATCCGGGCGTTATTCGTACACAACCTAGGAGGAACAGACTATGAAATTTCAACAGATTCGCAACGCGACGACCAAGCTGGAGTACGGGGGAACGACGTTCCTCGTCGATCCGTGGCTGGCTGATACCGGTGCTATGGGCTCGTTTCGCCAGATCAATAATCCTGACTTTTCCCCAATGCTGGACGAACAGCTCGATATTCCCATGCCTATGTGCGGATTGCCCATGGCGGCCAACGAAGTATTAAAAGGCGTCGACGCCTATATCGTGACGCACGTGCACCCGGACCATATCGATATGGGCCCCGACGGAACCTGCGGCGGACCACTCTGCCATGATACGCCCCTATGGGTGCAGAACGAAGGCGACGCCGCTGTCATGAAGGCATCCGGCTTTACCGATGTTCGCCTGCTATCGGAACAAGGGACGACGGTACAGGGCGTTAAGTTGACGAAGATTGAAGGTCAGCACGGTACCATCGAGCCCTGCGGCCCGTCGTGCGGCGTCGTCTTAGAGGCTGAAGGCGAACCGACGGTATACCTCGTCGGCGATACGGTCTGGTTTGACGCCGTAGAGCAGGCTCTTCGGACCTATAGGCCCGCCGTCATCGTCGTCAACGCCTGCGCGGCGTACCTCAAAAAGAACGGCCGCCTCATCATGAATGCCGACGACATTGAGCTGATTCGCCGGGTTTGCCCCGACGCCTGGATTATTGCCAGCCATATGGACACAGTAGCCCACGCGGCTTTGACGAGGTATTCCCTGCGCCTGGTCTTGGAGGCTAAGGGCTTAGACAACGTATATATCCCCGACGACGGCGAAACGTACGTCTTCGATTGACATATTCATATCCCCTCTTTAATATATAAACGCGGCGGGGCAGATTCCATGATGCAGTATCGGGAATCTGCCCCGCCTTTGTTATGCGCTGTCGGATATTGTGAATTTGCAGTGAAAAAGACATGTCGGAACTTCTGGCGAGAATATAAGCTGGCGATACGATTGGCGATAAGCAGATAGTTGTTATGCCTGCCATGTTTTGATGGTATAATATAAATGAATAGAATTTTGTTTGCCATAGCAAAAGAATGAGAGGAGGCGATTGTTTTGAGTGAAATGGCTATGTTTTTTGGCGAGTCTCGGTACATAGAATATAAGCGGGAAGTTCCGAAAGATAGTTTAAAATACATGAAATCTGTTGTAGCGTTTGCTAATGGTGACGGCGGACAAATTATCTTTGGCGTTGAGGATAATACCGAAAAGGTTATTGGTGTACCTGCCGAGACCTTATTTCAAACGATGGATGCGTTGACGAATGCCGTAACGGATAGTTGTGAACCCATGATTATACCTAATATAATGGTTAGAGAAATAGATGAAAAGCAAATCATTATCATGGAGATAATGCCGGGAATGGAACGGCCATATTTTATTAAAAGCAAAGGAATGATTAACGGTACCTATATCAGGACTGCTGGAACGACTCGTCCTGCCGATCAAGTTATACTGCAAGAGCTAATTTTAGAAGGCCGTAATAAATTTTTTGATCAGGAACCTGTTTGGCATGGAATGGTTGCCGACTATGAAATTGATGCATTATGCCGGCAGTTGTATGAGATTGCGTTAAAAAATGCTAAAACGGCAGAACAAAGACAGGCTGTAAAAAGAGTTACGAAGAATACGTTGTTGTCTTGGGGCGTATTAGCGGAACGGCAGCATATGGTGCTGCCGACGAATGCATATTCCATGCTGACGAATACGAACGGTTTGCCGCCGCTTATCCAATGCGCCGTCTTTAAAACGGAAAACAGAGCTATATTTGTAGATCGCAGGGAAATAACCGGGACAGTACAGGAGCAAATAGAAAAGGCGCTGCAATATGTGCTGGAAAAAATAAATATGGGTGCCCGATTTCACGGCATCTATCGAGAAGATGTGTATGAATTGCCGCCAGATAGTCTAAGAGAATTAATTGCGAATGCAGTAGTACATCGAAGTTATTTAGAACCAGCTCCCATACAAATTGCCTTATTTGCCAATCGACTGGAGATTACATCTCCTGGTGGTTTGATGCGCGGCGTGACCGTGGCAAAAATGAAAGAAGGCTTTTCGAAGATTAGAAATAGAGCTTTAGCAAGCGCTTTTGCTTACATGAATATCATTGAGCAATGGGGAAGTGGTATTCCTAGAATTATGCATGAGTGCCAAAAGTATGGGCTTCCAGAATTGGAAATTATAGACTTAGACGGAGATATGCGAGTTAATTTATATAGGTGTACCAAGGCGAAGACTGACCAAAAGACTGACCAAAAGACTGACCAAAAGACTGACCAAAAGACTGAAAGCAACCCTATACTAACAGACAATGAAGCGGCTATTTGGCAAATATTGCTGCAAAAACCAAGTTGTACGCAGAAGGAAATGGCCGGGATCCTGCGATGGAAGCCGGGAAAAATTAAATACCATATCCGCAATTTGCAGGCAAAAGGCCGAATCATACGAGTTGGGTCCCATAGGAAGGGATATTGGCAGCTCGTTCAGCCAGAAAAATGATGAATATTCCCGATTCGAAATGAAGAAGCCGGCGATGCCGTTTACATTTTAGACTATACGCACAACGCTCCGGCTTTATAACGAGAAAACGCCCCGTGTCAGCAGTATGACTGATACAGGGCGTTTTGTCATTTCTTCGTATTGGACAGTACGATGGCGGCGACCATGAGGACGCTGCCCAGGCATTCCTGGAGGCTGACGCCGTGGTTGTAGAACCAGACGGCCAGGAGAAAGCCGAAGACGGCTTCCATGGAAATGATGAGGGAGGCGTGGGCATCGCTCGTGTGCTGCTGGGCGATGTTTTGGGCCGAGAAGGCGAAGACCGTATTGAGCAGGACGAGGTAAGCGATGCCGATCAGGGCGTTTTCACCGGCGTAGACCAGGGCGTCGGGCAGGCCGGAAAAGGGCAGGGCCAGCAGCCCCGGCGTCAATAGCTGAAAGAAGGTCATGGAAAACATGTCGGCTCCCTTGACGAAGTTGCCGACGTATACAATTTGAATCGAAAAGCAGATGGCCGCCATGAGGGACAGGACGTCGCCCAAGGTAGGCGTCAGATTTCCCGGCTTCAGGCACAGCAGGGCCAGGCCGGTTACGGCCAGCAGGGCGCAGCCGACGTCGCGGCGGCGCAGGGGATTGTGAGCCAGGGCGACGGACAGAAAGGGGACGAAAATGGCGTAGGACGTGACGAGGAAGGAATGGCGCTCTACTGTCGTCAGGGCCAGGCCGTTGAGCTGGAAGATGAAGGCGATGAACTGAATGGCGCCGATAATGACGCCGTATCGTATTTCGCGCCCCGTGCCGCGGAGTATCTGCTTATGGAAGAGCAGGAACATGACGGCGGCGGACAGGAGGAAGCGGGAGCTCATGACGCCGAAGGCCGACAGGGAGGACAAGGCTTCTTTCGATGCGATAAAGCCGCCGCCCCAGATGACGGCGACGAGGAGAAGGGCAAGGTCTGCGGCGAGCATTTTAAGCCGCGGCGTACGGGACAGGTTCATGAAAACACCTCTGTATTAATGTGGCTGAAGACGCGGCGAAGGCGTCTTGACTAATTACTGTATTATAACAAGTTTTTGCCATGCTTAAAAGGTAGGGCGAGACATGTGTCCAAAGTATTTGCCTGTCGGGGCTTTTCTTTTTATAATGGAAGACATGAAACCGAGAGCGCCGCAGCAGGCGCACTATAGAAAGGGAGAATATACGATGAAACGCGTACTGATAATTACTTCGAGCCTGCGGGCTCACAGCAATTCCGACGCCCTGGCCGAGTCCTTTGCCCGCGGGGCGAAGGACGGCGGCTGCGACGTGACCTGCGTCAGCCTGAAAGGAAAGGACATCGCCTTCTGCCGGGGCTGCCTGGCCTGTCAGGAACGGCAGGACTGCGTCATTGCCGACGACGCCGCGCCCATTGCCGAAGCGATGAAAGAGGCCGACGTCATCGCCTTCGCTACGCCCGTGTACTATTACGGTTTGGCAGGACAGCTCAAGACCTTGCTGGACCGGGCCAACTGCCTGTTCCCGTCGGACTACCGGTTCCGGGACATTTATCTGCTGGCTTCGGCGGCCGAAAACGAGGCGACGACGATGGACGGGCCTATCCGCGGCATACAGGGCTGGATCGACTGCTTTGAAAAGGCACGGCTGGCCGGTACGGTCTTTGCCGGCGGCGTCAACGACGGCGGCGATATCGAAGGCCATCCGTCGCTGCAGCAGGCCTACGAAATGGGAAAAGAAATCTAAAAAAAGAGTTGAAATCGCCGTTTTTTGGTGATATAATTAAAAAGCTTGAATCGTGTCAAGCTCCTAACCCTTCTGCGGGAAGGGTCATATGTCCAAAAGAGGAGGTGATTTCGTGAACAAGTACGAAGTCATATTTATTGCAAAGCCGCTTGAAGAAGCAGAAGTAGATCCGATCGTTGAATTCGTGTCCAATTTGCTTACGAAAAACAGCTGCAATATCGAAAAGGTAGATCGCTGGGGCAAACGCCATTTAGCTTACCCGGTCAAGAAACAGGCCGACGGCTACTATGTGTTGATCAACTTTGAAGCAGATCCTGCTACGATCAAAGAAATCGACCGCGTTTTGAAAATCCGCGACGAAGTCCTGAAACACTTGATCGTCAAGATCGACGAATAACCGGAGGCGCGAAGGTATGAATTCAGTACAGTTATTAGGCAATTTGGCCCGTGACCCGGAAATCCGTTTTACGAAGACGGGCAGAGCCGTAGCCATGTTTACCGTCGCCTGCACTCGCACGTACGTGCCGATGGGCAGCACGGAACAGAGAGAATTAACTGATTTTATTCCTTGTGTTGCTTGGGGTAATTTGGCGGAAAGCTGCGGCAACAACTTAGCAAAAGGCAGCCGCGTGTTCGTTCAGGGCCGTATTTCCGTGCGTTCCTATGAAACGCCGGACGGTCAGAAACGGTACCGCACCGAAGTCGTTTGCGATCTCGTTGCCCAGGCCTTGGGAAGCGATCACCAGCAGCAGATGCCTGTTCATCAGGCCGCTCCTGTACAGTCCAGACCGGCCGCTCCCGGCGCAGGTTTCGGCAGCATGGGTTCCGATGCTGTTGACGAAGAAATCCCATTCTAAAGTCAAACAAAGCCCTTCTTAATTTTTGAAGGAGGATACATAGATGAGAAGAGAACGCTCGAGAAAACCGAGAAGAAAAGTTTGCAGCTTCTGCGTAGATCATGCTGAACAGATCGACTACAAAGATATTGCAAAACTTCGCCGTTTCACAACAGAACGTGGCAAAATCCTGCCGCGCCGCATTTCCGGCGTTTGCGCAAAACATCAGCGCAAACTGACTGTTGCAATCAAACGGGCAAGAGCTATCGCTCTGCTTCCGTACACGGCAGAATAATACACCATGACATGAACTGTCCTGTAAGATCGTCTTGCAGGACAGTTTTTTTGCGCCTGTTTTGCGGCAGATGCAAGGGCGAAATGTGGTATAATTGGAATCATACCTGCGAAAGAGAGAAGGAGGCGCCGCTCGTGTCGATGCTGGAAGAAATGCTGTTTTTGCTCGTCCTGTTTGGAGCCAACGTCATTCAGGGGATTACGGGCTTTGCCGGGACGCTCCTGGCGATGCCGGCGTCGATTCTGCTCATCGGGCCGGATAAGGCCAAGGCTATCTTAAATATCATGGCCGTGCTGTCGTGCAGCATTATCGCCGTGCAGTCCCTGCGGTACGTCGACGTCCGGGAGCTGCTGAAAATCATCGCGGCGATGCTGCTTGGCATGGGCGTCGGAATGTATGCGTACGCCGTCTGCCCATTGACCTATCTGATTCCCGTGTACGGAGCCTTCGTCATGGCCGTCGGGGCGCGGAATCTGTACGCGAAAAAAGCCCCTTCCTTCTCGCGGAAAGAGGCTTGGGCCGTCCTATTGGGCGCCGGCGTCGTCCACGGCATGTTCGTGTCCGGCGGGGCCCTCCTCGTCGTGTACGCGGCGGCGACGTTCCGGGACAAGGAGGTGTTCCGCAGCACCCTGGCTGCCGTGTGGGTCATCCTCAACGGCCTGCTCATGGGCAAGGACTTTTTCAGCGGCGTATATGACGGCGATGTCGTCTTTCTGACGGCGGTCAGCGTCGTGCCCCTGGCAGCGGCCATTTACGTCGGCACGGCGATTCACCGCCGCATCAACCAGGCCTTGTTCATGAAGCTGTCCTACGCCCTGCTGATCCTGTCGGGAGCTATGCTCGTCCTTTAGCGGCGGAGGATTTTTTCGATGCCTTCAATAGACGTAACGAAATTCGCCTTTTCACGGCCGGCTTGATTGAGAAAGCCGGCTCTTACCATGTGGTCGAATAATTTCTCTAAGTGGTCGTAGCAGCCATGGATGTTGTACAGTATACAGGGCTTGGCGTGGCGTCCCAGGCGGGCCGCCGAGATGGCTTCGGCGATTTCCTCCAGTGTGCCGGCTCCGCCGGGCAGGGCGATGAAGGCGTCTCCCATTTGAAGCATGGTGTCCTTGCGCTGGCTCATCGTGTTTACCGTAATGAGCTGAGTCAGGCCCGTGTGGACCTCTTCGGCTGTCTTGAGAAATTCCGGGATGACGCCGACAGCCTTGCCGCCGTTGGCTAAAACGGCGTTTGCCAGCTTTCCCATCAGGCCGGTCCGGCCGCCGCCGTATACCAGCGTAATGTTGTGGGCGGCCAGCCATTGGCCCAATTCCGACGCCTTTTGTTCATAAATCGGTTCGCTGCCGGCGCTGGCGCCGCAGTAGACGGTAATATTCATAAAAAGAACCTCCTGTCTGCATCTTTCTTTTTATTATACAGCAATATGCCTTCGGCGGCTTGCCGTTCTTGTAATCCCTTGGCGAAATATATGTAATATTTTTGTCGGGTCATTGGAAAGGGCCGCCGTTTTTCTGCGATTTTCGTTGTATTCCGGGAAGGGCAGGCGTATAATGTGATGTTGCAAGAGGTAACAAAAGGAGTTGACCTGAATTGAAAGCAACTACATGTATTGCCTGCGCAGTCTGCGCCTTAGGCCTGACGGCGCCGTGTCTGGCTGAGGAACCGCTGCCGGCAGCGGCTGTCGCCGTCGTATCGGTCCAGCCGGCGCAGGATGCGTCGGCTGCGTCGTGGCTCGAACCGGCTGCCGGCGAATGGTACGACCTGAAGGGTGAATTGGCTATGACGATCAGCGGCAGCACGATCAACGGCTGCCCTGTCGCGGCATCAGGAAACTGTACGTACGGATATCCCCGCACGGGCCATTTCACGATTTCCGAAAGCCAGGGGACGAGAACCCTGACGCTGGATTTGCTGGGCCATAAATCCCACCAGTATCTCATCGTCGACGGCAAGACGGCCCTGCGCCGCTCCATTCATCCCGAATACAGCGAATCGGTCGGCGGCATATACCTGGGCATGACGAAAGACGACGTGACGGCGAAGTACGGCTATCCCAACGAAATCACGGCCGATCAGGGCATGGAGCACTGGTCGTACGGCCTTCGCCGCATGGACGTATTCTTCCAGGGCGGCATCGTCATGGCCGTCCGCCTGTATAAAGGCAGCGATATCAAATTTGACAAGTCCGGCCTGGGAGCCGACGCGGCGATGGCGGCTTATGCCGAAGCCTATAAGCTCGCCGCAGTGCCGGTCATTCCGGCGGAAGACGGCGTCCTGTCGCCGGCCTACGACTTGCCTCAGGGTGAAAAATTCCACGTCAGCCAACGCTACGTCCAGTTGTCCGTGGACTGACGAGAAATATATTGTTTATAACGCAGGTTCTTTACCCGATTTCGCAGGGCAAAGGGCCTGCGTTATTTTTGTATGGAACGCTCCATGGCGAAATTGACTAGGATTTGTCCCGCTCGATACACGTGCTGCCGGCGGACGACGATGTAGCCTCGCCTTTCGAAAAAGGGACGGGCCGTCAGGGAGGCGTCGGTGCGAATCCGCGTATAGCCTTCGGCGGCGGCGCGCCCTTCGATGCGTTCCGCCAGGGCCTTGGCGACGCCTCGGCGCTGGTAGTCCTTGTGGACGTAGAGGCAGTCGAAGTACTCGCCGTCCCGGTTGGCGAAGCCGACGATACGGCCGTCCTGCACGGCGACCCACGTGTCTTCCCCTGTTAAGAGGTTCCGCCAGCGGGAGCTGTCCGGCTCCTTCGGGGCCCAGGCGTCGGCCTGCTCCGGCGTGTAATCCTTCAGGTTTACGCTGTGGATCGTATCGTAAAACAGGGATACGACGGCCTGCAAATCTCCTTCTTCATAGGGGCGCAGGCAGAGCTGCGCTGCTGCTGGTTTCATATCCTCTCCTTATCCCGTGACGGCCAGCATGTTGTAGAGCTTTAAAATGCGGATGTCTTCCTTTGAAATATGGAGGGCTTTGATGAAATCGGCTGTTTCGGCAGCCGGCTTTTTCGTAATCAGGGCCTTGGCGGCAATGGGCATGAAGGGCCGCGACGACAAGCCGTAGTTTAAGACCCATTTGTACGGGGCGTCTAAATACGAGGCCAGCATGTTGATGGTGTACTGTTCCATGGGCGTGTCCCTGTTCTGAAAGACGAGACGCGTTAAGGCGTCGTAGTGGACCATGCGGCCTGTGTAGGTGTTTTCGCAGTGCTGGTACTGGGCGACGTCGTCATAGGTCATGTACATCATGACCTTGTACGTGTTGTCGGTCTGCTTTCCGCCGATTTCGATGAGGCTCCGCGACAGGCTGTTGTTGCGGCCGTCGAAGGTGTACATGTACAGGCGGCGTATTCCCTGGAAAAAGGAGGGGACGGCGTCTTCCTGGCGGACCGGTTCCGGCTCGGGCGCATAATACAGAAGCTGCTCCGGCGAAACGCCTAAGGCCGCGGCGATGTCGTATAAGGTGTCGACGTCTAAGGAAATCTGCCCCTTTTCATATTTGGAAACGGTGGCCTTGCTCTTGCAGATGGCGTCGCCGAGTTCCTGTACGGTCCAACCCTTCTTTTTTCTGAAAATATTAATTTTTTTGCCTATTTCCTTGCTTATACGCATGATGTTCACCTGTTTCTTATAAATCTTTCTGGAATCGGAAATACGAGGCTATATACATAGTATAAGGAAAAAATCGGCGATTTTCTACTATAAGGAAACAAATTTAGAAATATTGTTTCGTTTCGCGAGAAAGGTCCTGCTTTGACGAGGGACGTCTTCTTTGGTATGCTGTGTACATAACGAAACGCATACTGATAAAGGAGATGACTGCCATGACCTACGATTTTGATGAAATCATCGACCGCCGCCATACGAACGCCCTCAATACGGACGGCTTCCGCGGCTATATTTTCCACGCCGGACCGGAGAAGAAATTTCCCTTTGCTGACGACGAATTCGTCCGCATGTGGGTGGCCGACATGGAATTCGCCACGCCGCCGGAAATCTGCCGGGCTATGAAAGACCGCATCGACCGCTGCATTTTCGGCTATACCCTGCTGTGCGACGACTCCTACTACGACGTCTTTGCCGGCTGGTGCCAAAAGATGTACGGCTGGACCTTCCCCAAGGAAGAGCTCGTCTTTTCGCCGGGCATCATTCCGGCCCTGTACGAGCTCGTCGAAGACCTCGTCAAGGACACGGAAAAAATCCTCATGGTATCGCCGGCGTACGGCTTTTTCCAGCACGCCGCCGAATACGCCGATCGGACTTACGTATGCTCGCCCTTGATGTACGATGCGGGCAAATTTTCCATCGACTTCGACGACTTCGAGGCGAAGGCCGCCGACCCGCACATGAAGCTGGTCATCTGGTGCAATCCTCACAACCCGACGGGCCGCATCTGGACGGAAGAGGAGCTCCGGCGCGTCGCGGCCATCGTAGAAAAGTATAACCTCTGGATTATCAGCGACGAAATTCACTGCGATCTCCTGCGCTGCGGCAAGACCCACACGCCGATGGGCAAAATCATGGCGGATTATCCCAAGCTCGTGACATGCATGTCGGCAAGCAAGACCTTCAACATGGCCGGCCTCATGTTCTCGGACATCATCATCCGCGACGCCGAGCTGCGGCGCCATTTTGCGGCCCGCGACAAGACAGTGGGATTCATCAATCCCTTGTCCCTCGAAGCCCACAAGGCGGCCTACCTCTCTTGCAGCGACTGGCTCGACCAGCTCCGGGCATATCTGGACGGCAACTTCCAGTTCGTCAAGGACTACGTAGCGGAGCACCTGCCGAAGATTTCCTTTGAAATTCCCGACGCGACGTACCTGGCCTGGATGGACATGAGCCCTTACCTCGGCGACGTAGAAAATATCCCCGATTTCTTTGCTAACGAAGCGGGCGTTCTCCTCGAAGGCGGCGACAGCCTGTTCGTTGGCAACGCCAAGGGCTTTATCCGCCTGAACCTGGCCATGCCCCGTTCGATTATCGCCGAAGGCCTGAAGCGGATGGACGAAGCGATTCAGAAGCATTTGGCGACGAAATAAGAAAAACGATTCTATAGCTGCAAATTGACATACCTCTCCGGTGAAGACGAGCCTTGCCTTTGCCGAAGAGGTTTTTTGATACCTATACAAGGGGGGTTAGTGTAAAATAATTGTGGGAAAACTTTACTGCACAAAAGTGAAGAACAAGGGGGCAGATATTTGACGTGTTTTCGCAAATTCAGTATAATGGAGGCATGCCGAGGCAGGTGCAGGCTTGTTTGAAACTGAATCGGCGTACCGGGCTGATACCGGTTATTTTTTTGCGGTTTTGATGACTTGTTTGATGCGAAATTGTGAGGAGTTTCTATGTATACAGTAACGAAACGGCTGGAAATCGCGGCGGCCCACCGCCTGAGCCTGAATTACGAAAGCCAGTGTGAAAACCTGCACGGCCACAACTGGATTATCTACGTGACGTGCCGGCGGGAAGAGCTGAATGAAAACGGCATGGTCGTCGATTTTAAGGACATATCCAATATCGTGAAAGGGAAGCTGGATCATGCCTATCTGAACGATGTGATTCCCGGCAATCCGACGGCGGAAAACATCGCCAAGTGGATCTGCGATTCCATTCCCTTTTGCGTCAAAGTGAGCGTGCAGGAATCGGAAGGGAATGTGGCGACGTATGAAGTATAAGTTTCCCGTCGTAGAAATCTTCGACAGCATCGAGGGAGAAGGAAAGCGCACAGGCTACATGAGCACCTTTATCCGCTTCGCCGGCTGCAATCTCCGCTGCTCGTACTGCGATACGGCCTACGCCTTGTCGGCAGACGACGCGGCGGCGGAATACACGGCGGACGAATTGGCGCAGATCGTGCTGGACAAGCCCTGGAGCCGCGCGACCCTGACAGGCGGCGAGCCCATGCTGCAGCCCCTGCAGGAGCTGACGGAACGGCTTTGCCGCGGCGGCTGCGAGATCAATATTGAGACGAACGGGGCCGTCCTCTTGCCGAAGGAGCGTCCTGCGGGCCTGTTTTATACGATGGACTGGAAATCCCCCTCGTCGGGTATGAGCGAAGCCATGAAGCTGGAAAACCTGCAGGAACGGCTGACGCCTGCCGACGTCGTCAAGTTCGTCGTCGCGACGAAGGACGATTTAGACGACATGGCCTATACGATTTCCCACCTGCTGCCGGCATCGCGGCCCTTGCTGTACGTGTCGCCCGTGTGGGGCGAAATCGAACCGGCGGCCCTCGTCGATTTCGTCAAGGAGAAGGGACTGGACGACGTGTGCGTGCAGGTGCAGCTCCATAAAATCATCTACGATCCGGAGGCCAGAGGCGTATAATGGACAGAGAAAAATTAAAGCAGGCAGCGGCGCTGATCCTGGAAGCCATCGGGCAGGACGGCCGCGACGGGACGAAGGAGACTCCGGAGCGGTTTGCCAAGATGATGGAGGAACGGCTGGCCTATGCCGGCGTTTCCAACGAAGAAATCGCTAAGGAATTCGATAAGGTGTTTCCCTGTGATGACGGCAATATGGTCGTTGTCAAGGACATCGACGTGTTCAGCTTTTGCGAGCATCACATCGCCCTCATGTACGATATGAAAATCGCTATCGGCTATATCCCCAAGGGATGCGTCATCGGCTTGTCGAAGCTGGCCCGCATTGCCGACGCCGTCTGCCGGCGCCTTCAGCTGCAGGAGCGCATCGGCGCCGATATATACGACGTGCTGCGGCGCATCGTCAAGACCGACGACATCATCGTCTGCATTCAGGGCGAGCATTCCTGCATGACGGCCCGGGGCATCAAAAAGCCGGGCTCCCAGACGCGGACCTTGTACGCTGGCGGCGTCTTTGACGATCCCCTGCGGAGAAATGAATTTTTTAACCTCATACGGTAATGCATACAGGCTCCCCATCAGACGGATACGCTGTCTGATGGGGAGCCTGACGTCGTTTGGGCCTTATGGGATGATTTGAATGGTGTCTTGCAGTTCTTTTTCTAATTTCAGGCGGTGGGCTTTTTCATATAAGCCGGCCATGCTGCCGTCGTGGAGGAAAATGACCTGCCGCCCTAATTTGATTTTCTTTTCCTTGATCATGTCGAGGACGGCGGCGAAGGCCTTGCCGGAACTCGTCGGGTCGAGGAGAATTCCCTCGTGGCCGGCCATGAGGCGGACGGCGTCGCGGACATGGCGGTCCGGTTCGCCGTATCCCTTGCGGATATAGGCCGTCTCGATGTGCATGTCGCTGTCGTCGAAATCAAAGCCATACGTTTCCTTTACCTGCCGGAAGTAGTCGCCCAGGCGGTCTTCGTCGAGGGGCTTGACGGCGATGCCGACGGGCTTTAAGGACGAGCCGATGGCTTTCAGGCCGCAGTATAAGCCGACGTACGTGCCAAGGGTCGTCACGGGGACGTAGACCGTCGCTCCCTGCAGGTACTGTTCCTGAGCCTGCTTGTCCAGCTCGGCGGCGCAGTCGTAATAGCCCAGCATGCCCGTCGCGTCGCTGCCGCCCATAGGGATGAAGTACAGACGGTGGCCCTGGGCGATTTCCTGTTCCATGACGGCCCTTGCCGTTTCTTCCAGCTGGACCGCTTCAGGGCGGCCGTCGTCCTTCTTGATGACGGTGCGGGCGCCGAATAGGCTGCTGAGGAGCAGGTTGCCGCTCAGTTCGCCGTCGTAATTACCGACGGAAATGACGATGCTGCGCAGGCCGTATTTGGCTGCCGCAGCCGCCGTGAGACGGCAGTGGTCGGAGCGGATGTCGCCGACGGTGACGACGGTGTCGGACTGGGAATTGACGGCATCGAACAGCAGGTATTCCAATTTACGCAGCATGCCGCCGCCTCCGCCGAAGGGCGTCACATCGTCGCGCTTTATGTAGAGTTCCCGGAAGAGCTCCTGAGACAAGCCCGAAAGGTACTGCAGCGGCGTCGGGTGCTCGTCCAGAAGGGTCAGTTTCGGTCGTAATGTGTTCATAATCAGGCCTCCTTTTATCTTCTATGCTTAATAGTATCATAGATAAAATGGGGAGAAAAGAGGAAACCACGGGCCCCGTCTGCGGAATATGCGGCGGGGCCCGTGGTTGGAGAAGCGATATGAGTCGCGGCGGCTGGCGTCATTTAAGCGGGCGCTGCCGCCGGCGGTCGGTTATAAGCCGGGCAGTACGACTACCATGAGGTGCGAAATGATGTAGTAGGAAATGGCCCCCATGATGGCCGTGCAGGGAATGGTCATGACCCAGGCCGTGACCATCTGACGGGCTACGTTCCAGTGGACGGCTTTGGCCCGCTGGGCCGCGCCGACGCCCATGATGGAGCCGGAGACGACGTGCGTCGTCGAGACGGGCAGGTGGAGCATCGTCGCCGAGAAGATGACGACGGCCGAGTTCAAGTCGGCTGCAAAGCCGTGGATGGGGTGCATCTTGAAGATCTTGCCGCCGACGGTGCGGATGATTTTCCAGCCGCCGACGCTGGTGCCGAGAGCCATGGCCAGGGCGCAGAGGAACTTGACCATCGTCGGGACTTCCAGCGTGTCGATGACGCCGCCCGACAAGAGGGCCAGGGTGATGATACCCATGGACTTCTGGGCGTCGTTGGAGCCGTGGGAGAAGGCCATGAGGGCCGCTGAGACGACCTGCAGCCTGTTGGCCGTCATGTTGATCTTAGCCGGCTTGAAGTTGCGGCAGACGACGAACAGGATGTTCATGATGATATAGCCGACGACGATGGCCGTAACGGGCGACAGGATGAGGGACAGGAAAATCTTGATGATGCCCCAGTCGTTGAGGGCCGCCGTGCCGACGGAAAAGGCGACGGCGCCGATCATGCCGCCGATGAGGGCGTGGGACGAGCTGGAGGGCATGCCGAACCACCAGGTCAGCAGGTTCCAGACGATAGCGCCGACGAGGCCGGCGACGATGACCAGCTCGTTGATCATGGCCGGCGACGTGACGATGTCGCCGCCGATGGTCTTGGCGACGCCCGTAGAAATCATAGCGCCGACGAAGTTTAAGAAGGCCGACCCCATGATGGCGATGCCCGGCCGGATGGCCCGCGTCGAGACGCAGGTGGCGATGGCGTTGGCCGTATCGTGGAAGCCGTTGATAAAGTCGAAGGCCAGGGCCAGGACGACGACCAGGATAATTAACGGGGTATCAAGCATACTTCATCGTCACCTCTTTTATGATATTGCCGAGCTCTTCCACTTCATCCGACGCTTCTTCCAGCGTGCCCAGCACGTCTTTCCAGCGGATGATGTCGAGCAGTTCCATTTCGCCGTTGAAGATGCGGGAAATTTCGCGGCGGTAAATATTGTCGACTTCCGTTTCGATTTTGCTCAGGCGGTTGGCCCGTTCCATGAGCTCCGCTTCGTTTTTGTCGATATTTTTCAGGAGCGAGAAGATGCTTTTCAGCTCTTGTCCCATGAGCTCCAGCTGGTCGACGATGTCGACGGCGGCCGGCGTCATCGTTTCGATGTGGTACAAGCTGATGCGCATGAGCGAGCCGTGAAGCTGGTCGATGCAGTCTTCGAGCTGGCATGTGAGCTTGTAAAAGTCTTCGCGGTCGATGGGCGTAATGAATACGCGGCATAATTTCATGATGACGTCTTCGTTGATTTTATCCGACGTGTGTTCCAGCTGGGCAATATCCTTCATGTACTTGGAAATGTTGGCCGTATTGGTCATGACGTCCTTGGCGATGAGGGTGCCGCGGTGGAAGTTTTCGGCGTTTTCAATCAAATAATCAAAAAACTCTTCATGCTTGTTGCTGATACTGAACATCTATGTGACTCCTCCTAAGTAATGATTGCTTCCAGTATATAATACGCTGTTTGGCATTATGTAAAAGGAATGTAAAGAATTTGTAAAATTATTGGGGAAAATGGGAAAAAATCGGGACGATAAACGTTTTTTTTACCCTTGTATATGCTATAATCTATACATACGAGTAAAGCAAATTTTACACACCCATGCCTGAAGGAGGATATGTTTTATGGTAAACACACGCAAGGTGGTCATCGTCGGAGCCGGCCACGTAGGTTCTCACGTCGCGTTGGCTTTGATTCAGTCCGGCGAAGCCGACGACATCGTCTTGATTGATATTCTGAAGGAAAAGGCCCAGGGACAAGCCATGGACCTGGACGACGGCGTCAGCGGCGCCTTGTGCGGCAACGACGCCCAGATCCGCGCCGGCGGCTATGAAGAGCTCAACGACGCCGATATCCTGGTCATGGCCTTCGGCCGCAGCCGCAAGCCCGGCGAAACGCGCCTCGACATGTTTGACGATTCGATCCGCATGGCGCAGGAAGTCATTTCTCATTTGAAGCAGGTAGACTTCAAGGGCATCATGCTCAGTATATCCAACCCTGCCGACATCATCTGCGAATACATCCGCCGTCAAATGGGCTGGGAACGCAACCGCTGCTTCTGCACCGGCACGAGCCTCGAAACGTACCGCCTGCTTCGCGTCCTGTCCCATCGGACGGGATATGCCCGCCGCTCCATTCAGGGCATGTGCATGGGCGAACACGGCAACTCCAGCTTCATCGTCTGGTCCCAGGTCTATGTCGGCGGCAAGCCCTTCGCGGCCTTCATGGCGGAAAAGCCGGAGCTGGCGGCGCTCAGCCTGGACGACTTGCAGACGGAAGTCAAGCGGGCCGGCGACATTGAAATCGACGGCAAAGGCTGCACCGAATTCGGCATCGCCAACGCGGCGTGCATGATCATTTCGGCTATTTTCCATGACCAGAAGCTCGTATGGCCCTGCTCGACGGCCTTGTTCGGCGAATACGGCGAAGAAAACGTAGCGGCCGGCGTGCCCTGCGTCATCGGCAAGGACGGCATGGAAGGCGTCGTCGAAGTCGCCCTGACGGAAGAGGAACAGAAGAAGTTCCACGATTCGTGCGATATTCTCCGCAGCTTCCTGGACCGGGCCGAAGGATTATAATTTTCATGCGTTATGGCAGGCTGTGACGAAGGCTTTCGCCGCAGTCTGCTTTTGTATTTAACTACTGTGTTGAGGTGAAAAGAAGACATGAATTTCTTATTGACCAGACAGGCGTCTCATCCTGTAGACCGGATGCTGCCGATGCCGAAATTGTTTGCCTATGGGCTGCAGCATGTCCTGGCCATGTATTCCGGAGCCGTCGCCGTGCCGATCATCGTGGCCCAGGCCCTGCATCTGACGCCGGAGCAGCTCATTCATTTGATTAACGCCGACTTGTTTACTTGCGGCATTGCGACGATTCTCCAGACCGTCGGCTTTTGGAAGGTCGGCTCCCGCATCCCCATGATACAGGGCGTTACCTTCGCTTCGGTTACGCCGATGATCATGATCGGGCAGGAGCACGGTATAACGGCCATATACGGGGCGATTATCGCCGCCGGGTTGTTCACCTTCCTCGTCGCGCCCTATTTCAGCCGCCTGATCAAGCTGTTTCCGCCCGTCGTCACGGGTACGATTATCATGATGATCGGGATTACCCTCCTGCCCGTGGCCGTGCGCTGGGTCGGCGGCGGCAACCCGTCTTCGCCTGATTTTGCCAGTCCCATGAACCTGTTTTTGGCGTCCTTTACCTTGGCTATCGTCGTAGCCATTTACCGCTGCGGCAAGGGCTTTGTCAGCAACGTATCCGTCCTCATCGGGCTGATCTGCGGCACCATATTGTCCATGGTATTGGGCGTGGCTAACTTTGACGAAGTCGGGCGGGCCGATTGGATCGGCATCATCACGCCTTTTTCCTTCGGCCTACCGACCTTTAACGTCGGCTCGATTATTTCCATGATCATCGTCATGCTCGTCGTCATGGTCGAAACGACGGGCGACTGCATCGCTATTGGCGAAATCGTCAATCGTCCTGTCGGCCGGGGCCGTCTGGCCCGCTGTCTCCGCGCCGACGGCTTGTCGACGCTGATCGGCGGCATCTTCAACAGCTTTCCCTATACGGCCTTTGCCCAGAACGTCGGCCTCATCGCCGTCACGCGCGTTAAGAGCCGCTTCGTCGTTGCCGCTTCAGGCGTCATCCTCATCTTGTTAGGCCTGTTTCCCAAGATGGCCGCCGTTGTAGCCTGCATTCCCAACGCCGTTCTCGGCGGCGCGGGCATTGCCATGTTCGGCATGGTCATCGCCAGCGGCGTCCGGGCCCTGGCGAAGGTCAAGTTCGACGGAAACTACAACCTCATGCTCGTAGCCGTCAGCATCGGCATGAGCATGATTCCCCTGACGGTTCCGAATTTCTTCCAGTATTTTCCCGATGTCGTCAAGGTTATCTGCCAGAGCGGCATCACCTTGGGCAGCCTGACAGCCGTCGTGCTGAACATCTTGTTCAACGGGTTTAAGCCGGAAGAAGATAAGACCCAGGCTGATCAGGCATAATATCGTAGTATTTGCAGAGGGAGCGTACATGAAGAGACAATTACTGATCCTGGCCTGTACATGGGCCGCAGCAGCCGGAATTGCCTTGGCTGCAGAACCGCCTGCGCCGGTTTTGTCGGTGCAAGCAGCGCAGATTCAGACGGCAGAGGACGAGAGCCGCCGGTCTGACGCGGACAGTGCGCCGCCTCGCAGCCGCGCGGAAGCGGGTGAGCCTGCTTCTGCCGATACATCTGCGCCTGCCCGTTCTTCCAAAGACAAAAAGCAGGATCGCAACGCCGGAACGAAAACCGGCGAAGACCGAAAAGACCAGGCCGGACAAGCGGCTCCGGCTCCGGTAGTGACGGTACAATCGAAAATGCCGCCAAACGTGACGGTAGAAATAAAAAAGGCCCCCGCGGAAACGACGCCGAAGCCCCGGAAACAGACGGAGCAAGGCCGAAAAATCGGCATCAACGCAGCCAGCCGCATGCTCATTTTGTATGAAAACGGCAAAAAGGTACGCATGTACCACGTAGGCGTCGGCACGCCGTCTACGCCGACGCCGCCTGGCTTTTACAGCGTGCAGACGAAGGAAGTCGACCCGACGTGGATCGACCCCAGCGATACGACCGTACAGATTCCGGCGGGCCCCGACAATCCTCTGGGCTATCGCTGGATCGGCTTTCACGGTACCTACGGCATTCATGGGACCAATAATCCTTCCTCCGTAGGCTATTACGTGTCCAACGGCTGCGTCCGCATGTATGAGGAAGACGTGGAAGAGCTGTATCCCCTCGTATCCATCGGTACGCCGGTTACGGTCTATTACGACCGCATCGTCATCGACAGCGCGGCAGATCATACTGTTTCGTACTACATCTATCCCGACGGCTACGGCTGGCAGCCGCTGACCGTTCAGGACGTGCGGCGGGCCTTGGCCGGCTACGGCGTGGAAAACTTTGTGACGGCCGAATCCATCGCCGCCAAAATCGCCGCGTCAGATGGGCAGCCGACGTATATAGCCAAAGCGTACGACCTGTATGTAAACCGGAAGAAGCTGCCCCTGCGGGCCCTGAAAGCTCACGGCATCACCTATCTTCCGGCTGTCGCCGTCGCCACGGCGCTGCGCCTGGATCTGCACTGGGACAACAGCCGCCGGCTGCTGACCAGTCCCTATGGCTCGGCCCCGGGCGTCGTGAGAAACAACGTCGTATACGTAAACGCCGCCTTTGCCGACAGGCTGTTTCATTTGTCCGGCGCGCTGACGGGGGACTTGATTTACAACATGCAGTCCCAAGCGCCGCCTGCGCCTAAGGCGGCTGTAAGCGTGACCATATCGCCGACGGACGGCCCGTCGCTGAAGACGACGTGATAAAAAACGGCTCCGCTGTTAGGAGAATCGCCTGTATTTAAGGCGATTTCCTACGGCGGGCCGTTTTCTTTTGTTTCTATGGAGCGGTCTCGTGTTGACAAATAGAATATAGTGATTTATAATTGACATATGTCAAAAATAAAACGTCGTACAGGCTGGCATCAGCCGGTCATAGAAAGGGATGGACAAGTATGAAAATTGCAGTTACATATGAACAGGGCCAGATTTTCCAGCATTTCGGCCACACGGAACAATTTAAGATTTACGAAGTAGAAAACGGTGCAGTCGTCAATGCGGAAGTCGTCGATACGATGGGCAGCGGCCACGGCGCGCTGGCTGGATTTTTGCAGGCTCAGGGCGTCAATACGCTGATCTGCGGCGGCATCGGCGGCGGTGCGCAAATGGCTCTGGCCCAGGCCGGCATCGCTTTGTACGGCGGCGTGCAGGGTTCGGCAGACGAAGCCGTAGCGGCCCTGCTGGCGGGGACTCTCTCCTTTAATCCCGACGTGCACTGCGACCATCATGACCATGCACACGGCCACGGCGACCATGCCTGCGGCGAACACGGCTGCGGCCAGCATGAACATCACGGCTGCGGCCATCACCACTAATCACAAAGCAAGACCATATACGACAGCGAAAGAAGGGTTGAAGATGAAAGAAATTACGGCATTTTATTTAAACGGCTGCCCCTACTGCCGCGGCGCGAAGGAGGCGCTGGCAGAATTAGTCAGCGAAAATCCGGCCTACGGCGAGGTGCCCGTCCATTGGTATGAAGAATCGGAATCTCCCGACGTAGTCCAGGGACACTCTTACTATTACGTGCCGTCCATGTTCATCGGCACAGAAAAGCTCTACGAAGCCCAGCCGGGCCAGTCCTATGATGAAATTAAGAGCCATGTGAAGGCAGCCCTCGACGCTGCTATGGCTTAGGTCACTATACCTGCTGATTTTTCCCACAGAAATCGGCAGGTATTTTTTTGCGTACAGGGAAGCGGTGCACTCCGGCGACAGGCCGGTAGCAGACTGATTGAGGGAACCACAGGCCAGAGCCGGAAACTTCTTCAGTTCCTGGATTTTGACAACATAAAGGGGTATATCATGCGATAAAAGTGAACTAAAAAAGTATTGATTTGATATGTAAAGTGTGCTATACTAAAGATACTCAATGGATAATGATTATTTTTTAGATACATGAGGAGGGAGTCATATGCGAATTGGCGAAGGCACCATTACGGAAATCCTCGACGGCGGCCTGGCTAAAGTCCGCGTCAACCGCGATCATTTATACGTGGCCTGCAGCGCCTGCTTTGGCGCCGAGCACGTCTACGTGACGGCGAGAAACAGCCTCGGCGCTCAGGAAGGACAGGACGTGCGGTATGAAGTGCAGGACGAGCACCTTGTCATGGGGGCTTTTATCTGTTTTATCGTCCCCTTGTTCCTGGTTATACTAGGCGGCATCGGCGGCTACTCCTTCGGCGAGACGGTTTTGTCGGCCTTGATTGGCGCGGCAGCCGGATTGATAGTCAGCGCCGTATTGGTCAAGCTGTACGATTCGTCCCTGGGAAAGAAAATTGATACGAAGGCTACGATCACGGAGATCATCGAAACAGACGACGACGAGTCGTAAATACAAAAAGGCTGGCCCGAAGACACAGGAGTTCTTCGGGCCAGCTTTTTGTATTGTAGAGAGGTGATTATTTGTTTAATACGCCTTCGAGGTATGTGGCCGTATCGGTCAAGCTGTCCGATACGTAGCTTTCGATATCGCCCTTGTCGCAGTGCATGGCGAATTCCGGGTCGATAGGCAGCTTAGCCGTATGGGGGATTTCGTATTTCGCCGCCGATTCTTCTACATGGCTCGGGCCGTAGATTTCATGACGGGAATGACAGTCGGGACATTCGAAATAGCTCATGTTTTCGATGAGGCCGAGGACGGGGATGTGCATGATTTCCGACATCTTCAGGGCCTTTTCGACGATCATGGAGACGAGCTCCTGCGGCGACGTGACGATGAGGATGCCGTCGACCGGCAGGGACTGGAATACCGTCAGGGGGACGTCGCCCGTTCCCGGCGGCATGTCGACGAACATGTAGTCGATATCGCCCCAGACGACGTCGGTCCAGAACTGTTTTACGGCGCCGGAAATGACCGGTCCGCGCCATACGACGGGAGCCGTCGTGTCTTCCAGGAGTACGTTCATGGACATGACTTTAATGCCCGATTTTGTTTCTACAGGGAAAATGCCGTTGGCGTCGCCTGTAGCCCGTTCTGTCAGGCCGAAGGCCTTCGGGATGGACGGGCCGGTGATGTCGGCGTCGAGGATCGCCGTCTTAAAGCCGCGGCGCTGCATCTGTACGGCCATGAGGGACGTGACGAGGGATTTACCTACGCCGCCTTTGCCGCTGACGACGGCGATGACGTGCTTTACGTGCGTTCCTTCATGGGGCTGAGCCTGGAGGCTCTGCGGCTGCGTGCGGCTGGAGCATTCGCTGCTGCAGCTGGAGCAGTCGTGATTGCAATTTTCACTCATTACTATCATTCTCCTTTTTGGGATTACATTTTCCGGCCTGACAACGCGTATGGCGGCAGGAGCCGGCATGTTCACAGAGTTGTATGTGGCCGCCTTCGATGAGAAGGCGCTTTCCATGGACGAGAGCGTCGGCAAGCTTTCGGCGGGCGCCGTCGTAAATCCCCGTGACGGTCGTGCGGGACACGTCCATCTGGGCGGCGCACTGCTCCTGCGTCAGCCCGAGCAAATCGATCAGGCGGATGACTTCATATTCATCGATGCGCATGATGATGACCTCTGCGTCGGCTGCGCAGCCGGACGGGGCGAACTCGCCGGCTTTAGGCAGAGAACAGACGCGGCGGCACCGCGGCGGTCTCGGCATGGAATTACCTCCCTTTTCAGTGATTCAGTATTATTATAAAAGTATAGATGACATATGTCAACAATGCCTCAGGCCTTATTTCCATAGGTTTCTTCATAGCGCTTGCGCTTGCGGACAAAGGTCGACGGCGTGATGCCCAAGGCCTTGGCGGCGGCGCGGACGTTGCCCTCCTGTTCGTAGGCCATCGTCAGGTAATGGTATTCCAGCTTTTCCAGCGTTTCGTTTAAGTCGGAAGGGAGTGCGTCCGGTACTTCGGCTGCCGTCTCCGGCGCAGCTTCTTCGGCTTCCTGCTCGGCTGGGACGACAGGATTCGTCGGCCGGAGCAGGTGGAGGTCTTCCGGCTTGATTTCGTCGCCGGAGCTGATGATGACGGCCCGTTCGACGATGTTTTTCAGCTCGCGGATATTGCCGGGCCAGGGGTATTCGTTCAGGAGCTGAATGGAAATGTTGGAAAACCTCTTCTTAAAATTGTATTTTTGATTGAGCTTGCCCAAAAACGACAGGGCCAGGGGGGTAATATCCTTTTTGCGGAACCGCAGGGGCGGGATGGAAATGGGAAAGACTGTGAGGCGATAGTATAAATCCTCGCGGAATTGGTCGTTCTTCACCATGTCTTCCAAATTGCGGTTCGTCGCCGCGATGATGCGCACGTCGATTTTTATCGGCTTGGTGCCGCCGACGCGCATGATTTCCTGCTCCTGAAGGGCTCGCAGCAGCTTGACCTGCATGTCTTTCGGCAGCTCGCCGATTTCATCGAGAAAGAGTGTTCCCTTGTCGGCTAATTCGAACAGGCCGATTTTGCCGCCCCGGCTGGCTCCGGTAAAGGCGCCGCTTTCGTAGCCGAAGAGCTCGCTTTCGATGAGGCTGGGCGGGATGGCGCCGCAATTTACCTGGATGAAGCTGTTTTTTGCCCGGCTGCTGTGCTGGTAGATATATCGGGCCATGACTTCCTTGCCGACGCCCGTTTCGCCGAACAAGATGACCGTCGTGTCCATTGGGGCGACGCGGTTGGCCAATACCATGGCTGCCAGGGCCGTTTCATCGCGGACGATGAGCTCCCGCTCCGTGAGGGGCGTCTGAATGTGTTCCAGCTCGAGGCGAAGGCGCTCGATGGCGTCGGTCTTTTCCTGTATCGATTCCTTGAGGTTGTATATTTCCGTCAGGTCGCGGACGTTGGTGACGATCATGATGAGTTCGCCGTTTTTGTCGAAAATAGGCGAGCTGGTGACCAGGGCTTCCTTCCCCGATTTGAACCGCTGCTGCAAGGTGACAGGCCGTTTTGTGCGGGACACGATGAGAGAGCCCGACTCGGAGATGAGCTTCTGCTGTACCAAATCGGCCATATTCTTTCCTAAGATTTCGTCTTTTGTCAGGCCGGTAATTTCTTCGTACGAATGGTTGATGCGCAGGACGTTGCAGTTTTTATCGGTAATGAAAATACCGTCGAAGGAGTATTCGATAATCGCGTTCAGGTGTTCTGCCGCTTCGGCGACAGTGGAAAAAATTTCTTTCGTTCCCATAGGACTCCTCTCTTCCAGCATGCTGTTTAGCGTACGTCTGACAGACAGGGCGGTCATGGCTGGAGCTTTCGTGCGTAAGAATTGGGGATATGAAGCAGGCTGCGGTATTTTTGAACGACTCGCCGGGAAATTGCTGTATGGAATTGCGCCGACAGCATTTCTACCAGCTGGGCGTCGCTGTACGGGCGTTCTTTATCTTCTTCGCGAATCAGCTGGCAAAGGGCTTTCTTGACGGCGTCTTTGGAAAGGGACTGGCCGTCTTTCCGCAGGGGGCATTGGAACAAGGCCTTGAAGGGAAGGGTCCGGTACGGCGTCTGCACGTATTTGTCCTTGATGGCCCGGCTGATCGTCGATATATGGAGGCCCGTTTTCTCTGCCATGTCCTTGAGCGTCATAGGACGCAGGGCATGGTGAGTCTCCAGGTATTCGCGCTGCCATTCCCAAATCGCGCCGGTCAGCGCGGCGAGGGTCTGGCGCCGTCGTTCTATATTGTGGAGCAGCAGGGAGCAGCGGGCGTGCTTCTGCTGGAAATAGGTTTTAATATCCGGGTCGTCGGCCTGATGCATCATGGCGATATAGTAATCGCTCATGGAATAGGAGGCGAACCACGTGTCGTTCAGGATGATTTCATATTCCCCTTCGGCTGGCCGAATGACGACGTCAGGAACGACGTAGGCGTCTGCGCTGTCAAAGAGGCCCTTCAGCGGGGCCGGGTCGAGGGCGCGGATGCGCCGGATAGTCGGCAGGACCTGCTGTTTCGGCAGGCTCAGGGCACGGCAGACGGCGGCGATATGGTTTTTCCCGATATCTTCTAAGAACGAGTCGACGAGGGTTTCTGCTAAGGGCGTCAGCTCACCTTTTCGCCGCAGCTGCAATTTCAGGCACTCCTGCAGCGACGATGCGCCGATTCCCGGCGGATGCAGTCCCTGAAGGATGGCGACGGCCTGGGAAAACAGCCCGTCCGGCAGGGAAAAGCGCGATACATCTTGTTCCGTCACCGTCAAATAGCCTCGGTCGTCGACGCACTGGGCCAGGTAATTCAGCAGGACCCATTGGGGCTTGGTAAACTGGCTGGGATTGAGCTGCTCTATGAGGAAATTTTTGATCCTGTCCTTGTCCGGCGCGGCGACGAACTGGAGAAATTCTGCTGCGCCGCCGCGGGACGACGACGGATGGTAATCGAGAAAGGGATTTTCTTCCGACTCCTTCTGCAGCAGGCTGCGCAGGTCTTCCGAGGACATGGACAGGATTTGCAGCGATTGGATCTGCATAGCCGACAGCTTTTGAATTTGTTCTTGCGTAAGGGTCATACGTGCGTCCATTGGCATATCCTCAGTCCTTTAGGCCGGGCAAGTCCGTATACTGCGTCTTGCCCGACGAGTTTTTGGGAATCGCGGCGACAGAGCGGATGGTAAAGCAGCTGGGATGAAGGCCCGCCTTGGCGACGAGGAAATCCTCCAAGTCGGAGCAGTCCGTTTCCGGAGCCGTCGTAAAGACGAGCAGGTCGTCGTCGCCGCCGGTGCAGGCGAAATCCCTGTCGGCGAAGGCGTTTTTGAACAGCTGCTCGACTTCGTCCATGTTGACCCGCTTGCCCATGATTTTGACAAACCGTTTTTTGCGGCCGGCAATATAGTAGAAGCCGTCTTCGTCGCAGTAGGCCAAGTCGCCCGTAAGCAGGCGGCCGTGCCGTTCGTCTCCTAATTGGAGGTCGTCGGCGCCATGGGCGTAGCCCAGGGATACGTTGGGGCCGTCGTAGCACAGCTCGCCGATTGCGTTGGGTTCGGTCAGCTCGGCGTGGTCGTCGTCCAAGATGCGGAAGGAGCCGCCGGGGATGGCGACGCCGATGCTGCCGATCTTGCGGAGGCAGTCTGCCGGCGGCAGGTAGGACATGCGGGCCGTCGCCTCGGTCTGGCCGTACATGACGACGAAGCGCTTTCCCGTGCCGGCAGCGTATTGGCCGAATTCCTTCTGTAATTTTTTCGACAATTTTCCGCCGGCCTGAATCATCAGCGTCAAGTCGGGAAGCTCCATTTTGGTGAATTTCAGACGGCGCAGGCATTCGTACGTAAAGGGAACGCCGGCGATGGACGTCACTCTTTTTTCCTTGCAGAACTGCCAAAAGGCCGCGTCGAAAACCGTCGCCGTCGTCAGGCATTCTGCCGCGCCGCAGAGGACGTGGCTGTTGATGACGGACAGCCCAAAGGTATAGTGCATGGGCAGGCTCGATACGGGCCTGTCGGCGGCGGTCAGTTCCAGATACTGTGCGATAGAGGCGGCGTTGGATTGGATGTTGTCGTAGCTCAGGCGGACGAGCTTCGGGCTTCCCGTACTGCCTGACGTCGTCAGCAGCAGGCCCAGGTCTTCGTATAAGGCCGGCGACGTATTATTATGGCGGTATACGTCGTAGTCATACAGCGAATAGAGGGGTTTGCCGCCTTCTGTTCCATGGGGGCAAAAGATGAATTCCGGGCGGTACGCGTCCAAGAGTCCCTGCTTCAGCTCGTCGTCCATGGCTTCGTCTATGAGCAGGGGGACGACGCGGTTTTGCAGACAGCACAAGTAGGACAGGGCCGAACCGATGGTATTGCGGCATACGATGGCCGCCAGGGACCGGGACGGCATGATGCCGCCCAGCTCGTCGGCATGGGCATACCAGGTTTCATATGTGGCTGTCCGTCCGCAATCGTCTTCAAAGAGCGTATGCGCCTTGAAGTTGGGATGTTTGTCAAAGAAATACATAGGAAAGCCTCCTTACTCTATGACGCGGGAGAGGGATTCAAGCATGTTGTATCCATCCCACAGGACGTTCATATCCAAGGCCTGTCCGACAGGTACGATGCGGTCGACGCCCATAGCGCCGGCTTCGACGAGGGCCTGCTTCAGCACTGCCGGATCGATGCCCAGGGTGGAGACGGTCTGAACCTTCTTGACGGCAAAGGGCAGGACTTCGTCGAGGGTCCGGATCGGGAATTGGAAGAACTGGCCGAAGGAGCCTGATAAGGCCGTAATGTCCGGCGGCAGGGACGACAGGGTGTATACGTACAGCCTGTTGGTCCGGAAGGCCGCCGACTGGAGGTGCGGCTGCGTCATGGCGAATTCCCAGGCGTCGGTGTATTTGCCGCTGGCTTTGATGGGCTGCAGGTCATAGGCACTGGCTTCGGCGGCGACGGCGTCCCACCAGCGCCGCTGCGCCGTCTCGAAGGACGATCCCCTTTCGTCGAGCCAGAAGACGAAGCGCGGGCTGGAGCAGGCGTTCTGGTCGGCTTCATACGTGTCGTTGTAGAAGCGGTGCGCCCAGGCGCGCAGCTCGTCGTCCGAACCGTTCTGAATACTGGAGCAGTCGAAGACGGCGAAGGAATATCTGTCGGCGAAGACCAATTCTACGCCTTGCGGCGGCAGGGGAAAGGTCCGTATTTCAGCGATAGACTTGTCGCCGCCCCAGACGATGCGGCCGTCGCATTGTTGGGAAAAGCGGCCCGTCAGCTCGTCGTCGCGGCCGTAGGTGACGATGGCGTTCTGCCTGCGCAGGGCGGCGAATTTGTCGTCCTGCCAAATCTTGTGAATTACGTCACATATAGGGGCGACAGCCAGAGCCAGGCGCGGCGAGACGCGGACGATGTTGCCGTTTCCAGCCAGCAGGGAAATGCACAGGCTGTAGGCGAAGATAGCCGGCATGTTGGCTGGCGCGATGTGAAAGATGAGGCCCCGTCCAAGGCGGGCTTCCTGCTGGGAAAGGTATCGGCGCAGCTGCTTGAGGTGATTGGGCCGCAGCCAGAAGCCGAGAGCGCCCCAGGCAGGCTCGGTCCGGGTTATGGGATGATGACGCAGCTCGCGCGACAGCACGGCAAGAAAATCCAGTACGACAGGGGCGAAGGGCTTCATCGGGAATGATTTTTCCGGAATAGAGCCAGCTAAAAGCGTGTATTGATTATTCATGCGTATCGCTGCACCCCCTGATTTCAGCCTGCGGAATGCGGCCGTCGATGCGGAAATACTTTCCCTTGCGTCCGCAGGGACAATCGTCAACGCCTAAGATGGCGCCCATGTCCTCCGTCAAAAGCGAATGGCCGGGATAAGAGACGGCCATAGGAGAAAGAACCTGAAGGATTCCTGATTTTCCTATGGGACAGGGAGAGAAATCATCCGGGTCTCTGACGATGACGTCGGAAAAAATGCTGGCGTGGAGGTGGCCGGCTTCGCATTCCATGTATACGCAGCCCGTCTGCTCGGCCATGCCGTAGTAGTTATGGACACGGGAAATGCGGAACTGGTCGTACAGCCGCCGTTTATAAGCCTCGGCCGACACGGCCTGGGCTTCCATTTTTTTCCAGCCGCCGCCGTGGATGACGACGGCATTGGAAAAGTCGAAGGAAAGGCCTGCCTCGGCAATGGCCTGGCACAAATATTTCCAAATCATGAAGGTAAAGCCGAAAATGAGGACTGGTCCCGTGCGGGAGGCAAAGGCCTGCAAGGCTTCTTTATTTAAGGTCAAGTCGTCTGTCAGGGCGTAATATTTTTTTTTTAGCGAAGATGGAAAAACCCAGGATAGCGGCTCCGCGGGCGTTGAACGCCGCCCGGTCGGTAAAGACGGACGGCGAATCGACGATGAGCATGGGCACGCGGCCTGCGCCGAGAAAATCCTTGACGATGGCGTATAAGGTGAGCTGCTGGTTTTGCGCCGTCGCCGCGTCCAGGACGATGCGGGAGCGGGCCTGGCCCGTCGTTCCCGACGACGTGATGATCTTGAAGATGTCTTCGTCAGGAATACTCTGCAATTTCAAGTATTTGAATAAGCGGATCGGCAGCATGGGAATTTGCTCCAGCGCCGAAAACCGTCTGCCGTATCCGAATACGTCGAGGGCTTGGCCGTAAGGCCGGCAATGGCGGCGGTGATGCTCCGTCAGCTCCTGAAAATAGGGCAGATACTGCTTTTCTTTTTCTTCCTGCGTCCAGGCGTAGGGCGCATGGGACAGCCATTGGCTATAGTCCATACTGTTTCTTCACCTCCTGGGTGAGCATGAAAGGAAGACCGTGGCCGGGATAGGTCCAAATGGGGGTCGGCAGGGAACGCAGTACGTCTTTGCCGACGGTCTGGTAGGCCTCGTCGTCGCCGCCGGGCAGGCGCGTAATGACTTCTTCGCCGGGAATGAAGTAATCGCCGGAAAACAAGAGAGCGTCGTCGGTGACGATGCAGATACTGCCCGGCGTATGGCCCGGAGCGGCAATGCAGCGGAAGGAGTGTCCCTTCCAGACAAAATCGTAGACTGGGGCGTCGAAGACGATATCCGCTGCCTGACAGGTAAATTTCGGATAAGAAACGTGCAGCTTGCCGCCGCTTTTAAAATACAGATACGATTCCATGATGCGCGTCATGTTCATCTTCGTATTTTGGATGCCGTCGCTGCATTTTTTACTGGCGACGACGGAGAGGGTCCAGCGGCTGCGCAGGTCGTTGAGACCGGCTATGTGGTCGCAGTGCTCGTGAGTGAGCAGAACGTATTCCGGGACGAGATGGTGCTCCGCTGCATACGTGTTGATTAGGTCGGCATTGTTCGGGTCTATGAGCAACGCGCTGCTGCCGGACGTGAAGATATAGCAGTTGCTTTCCGTCAATGGATCGACCAGGCATGCCGGCTCAGGGAGCTTAAATGTCGACTCCATATTTGCGGAGGATGTCCATGCCTTTTTCATAAGAGCTGAAAGCCAATACGTCCGGCGTATCAATGGAAATGTCGAAGGTATCTTCCATGTCTTCCATGAGCGTCATGTGGCCCATAGAGTCCCATAATTTGATGGAACGGTATTTTAAACCGGGGAGCTGGTCTTTCGTTAATTTGAAGTTGGTCATGAAGAGTTTGTCGTATTTTTCTAAGTTTGTCATAATATCACCTTTTCTGTCGTTAGTTAAAGAGTACAGGAAAACAAGGCCTCCGGCAGCAGATAGCAGTACGTGCCTTCGGCGACGATGATTCCGTCTTGATTCGTACAGACGCTGCGCAATGTCGCCGCGTAGCCGCGGTCGTGCGGCCCTATTTCCAGCACTGCTGCCGTCGACGTCACCGTGTCGCCGACGTACGCCGGCTCTGGAAAGCGTGCGCTGCTTTCCATGAGGATGGCGCCGTCGCCGGGAAGCTGCGTTTCCATGAGGGCTGACAGCAGGCTTTCGACGAGCGAAGGCGGGACGACGGGCCGTTTAAATCCGCATTGGGCGGCAAAGGCCGCGTCGGCGTGGAGCTTACCGTAATTTCCCGTAAGGGCGGCAAAGCCTTGTATATCGGCTTCGGTTATCGTCTTTTGCGCCGACGCCGTATGACCGGCGCAAAGGTGTTTTTTCTCCGGCCGTTGGTCGTCGGACTCTGCTTTCAGCGCCGCCACCAGCTGAGCAAACTGGGCTGGTGTGCAGAGCTGCTCGAAGCGTTTCGCCGCCAGCCCCTCCGGAGACGCGCAGGCCGTCATGCAGCCGCAGACGAGGAGGCAGATATCGCAGATGGCCGTATCTACCTGGTAAGTAAATTCATGCTGGGGAAATTGTTTCTTCAGCTTTTCGACTTCTTTGGTGCGGTCATACCGGCTGTTGCAGCCGCCGCAGTATTTTATCCCTATCTTCATGCGGAACTCCTACAAGTGCCCGTTATGTAAGATGGCCTTGGCCTGGGCGATTAATTCGTCGCTGACGCCGCTGACTAAGATGACATCTTCGATTTCAGGGATGTGTTCTTTGACCGTTGCAGAGATTAGCTCTTCTGTTGTTAATTGGGCAGAGGGGCAGCCGCTGCATTTTCCCGTCAGGCGGATGCGAAGTACCTTGTCGGTATAATCGACGACGACGACGTTTCCTTGATGTGAAGCCAACGACGGGCGGACGTAGGTGTCCAATACGCCTTCGATTTCGGCGCGAGTAGCTGTAGACATGGGGGTCACTCCTTTTCCTTAACTATTATATGGTAATACATAAGCAATAACTATGCCAAATGCTGTGGGGACAGCTGCTTGCCGGCCTGCGCGCAGGATTATCCCAGCTGAAAATGGCAAAAAATCCAAGTGAAAATGAAAAATACAAGACGGTGAAGCGGCGTGATGCACCGTTTTTTGTCAAACTGCCGGCAATTTCTCCTGCCGTATCTCTTGTTTTGAAACAAAATTGGTTTTGATATCTATTATTGTGCCAAAAATGACGTATTCAGAATTATTGAACCATTATTGAAACAACAATGCGGTTTCTCTTGTTGCAATTTTAGCACAAAAGACAATATTTGCCTATGGCAAGAACCAAAAATGAAGCAAAAAGAGGCATGAAGATTTTTATTTTTCCCCACAATCATGGATTCATTTCCTGTTTGCAGAAAAATTTTTCTGAATTTCAGCCTAATTGTGTCAGCTTGGCACGATTATTGCTAATTATATAAGCAAGACACTGCGATGAAACGAGACCCTTGTGCGTCCGTGCAGTCTTTACTATCTCCCTATGTATTTTTCCGGAAAGGATGATTTATTTATGACGTTAATGACTGGCGAACAGTATATTGAAAGCATGAGAAAACTGAACTTGCAGGTATACATGTTTGGCAAAAAAGTAGAATGTCCTGTAGACGACCCGATTCTCCGTCCGTCTCTGAATTCTGTCCGCATGACTTATGACTTGGCTCAGATGCCGGAATACCAGGATTTGATGACCGTTATGTCTCCGTATACCGGCGAACGGGTAAACCGCTTTACGCACATTCATCAGAGCACGACTGACTTGATGAACAAAGTAAAAATGCAGCGTCTTCTCGGCCAGAAAACGGCTTCCTGCTTCCAGCGCTGCGTAGGCATGGACGCTTTCAACGCCGTATTCTCCACGACGTACGATATCGACCAGAAATACGGCACCCACTATCATGACAACTTCATGACCTTCATGAAACGGGTGCAGACGCAGGACCTTACAGTTGACGGCGCCATGACCGATCCGAAGGGCGACCGCGGCCTGGCTCCCCACGCACAGGAAGATCCTGATTTGTACCTCCACGTCGTAGAACGCCGCCCCGACGGTGTCGTCGTCCGCGGCGCAAAAGCTCATCAGACGGGCTTCATCAACTCCCATGAAGTTATCGTCATGCCGACGATCGCCATGGGCGAAGACGACAAGGACTACGCTATTTCCTTCTCCTGCCCGACCGACGCCGAAGGCATTTTCATGATCGTCGGCCGTCAGTCCTGCGATACACGTAAGCTCGAAGGCGCCGAAATGGATACGGGCAACCCCGAATTCGGCGGCACGGAAGCTCTCGTTATCTTCGACAACGTATTCATTCCGAACGAAAACATCTACCTCAACGGCGAATATGAATTTGCCGGCGTTCTCGTCGAACGCTTCGCCGGCTACCACCGTCAGTCCTACGGCGGCTGCAAGGTTGGTGTAGGCGACGTCCTCATCGGCGCCGCTGCGTTGGCTGCCGATTACAACGGCTGCCCGAAGGCATCGCATATCAAAGATAAGCTCATCGAAATGCAGCACCTCAACGAAACGCTGTATGCCTGCGGCATCGCCTGCTCCGCATTGGGTACGAAGACCGCTTCGGGCAACTACCTCATCGACCTCCTGCTGGCGAACGTCTGCAAGCAGAACGTCACCCGTTTCCCCTATGAAATCGTCCGCCTCGCCGAAGATATTGCCGGCGGCCTCATGGTAACGGCTCCGTCTGAAAAAGACCTTCGCGATCCGAAGATCGGGCCGTACGTTGAAAAATATCTCCGCGGTGTAAGCTCCGTATCGACGGAAAACCGCTTGAAAGTTTTGCGTCTCATCGAAAACCTCAGCCTTGGCACGGCTGCCGTCGGCTACCGCACGGAATCCATGCACGGCGCAGGCTCGCCGCAGGCGCAGCGCATCATGATTTCCCGTCAGGGCAACCTGCGCATGAAGAAACAGCTGGCTAAAGCTATCGCGCATATTGAAGACTAATTTTGGTATCACTTCACTGCTTATGAATGATGTATAAGGCATATCCGCCCTGAGGCCTGACTCCTTGCCTCCGGCGGTATGCAGTTGCAAGGCAAGATCTCCCTGCAGGCGGCGTGCGCCGGCACGTTTACCTGACAGGGAGATTTTGCATCATGAGAGTATAACGGATAAGAAAGGCGGAATATACATGGCTATTGGATTGAAAGCTCCCGGATACTATATCCAGGGCGAAGGCGAATTGGATAAGTTAGGCAAGTATGTAAAAAAATTAGGGACGACGTTTTTGGTGTTGCTGTCTCCCAACAATAAGAAGCGCATTGGCGACCGCATTGCGGCCTCACTGGAAAGCGCCGATAAAAAGGTCGTATTCTGTGAATTTGGCGGCAAGTGCACGAAGCAGGCCATTGAAGATGCAATGACTGTAGCCAAAGAAAGTGGCTGCGACGTCATCGTCGGCGTCGGCGGCGGCACGGCTCTCGATACGTCGAAGGCCGTCGCTACGAATTTAGGCGGATTGCCATCTGTCATTATTCCGACGATTGCGTCTAACGACGCGCCATGCAGCAGCGTAGCTGTCATTTATAACGATGAAGGCGTGGTCATCAAGGCCCTCATGATGCACCGCAACCCCGACGTCGTCCTCGTCGATACGGGAATCATTGCCCAGGCTCCGAAGCATTATCTCGTTTCCGGTATGGGCGACGCCTTGTCGACGTATTTTGAAGCCCGTGCCTGCTACCGCAGCGGCGCAAAGACCATGTCCCGCGGCAAGTGCTCCATGACGGCCCTGGCTTTGTCCGAATTGTGCTATCAGACGCTCCTCAAGAATTCTCTGAAAGCCCTGGAAGCTGTAGAACAGCACGTCGTCACGCCGGAACTGGAAGCCGTCGTCGAAGCCTGCGTATATTTGAGCGGCGTCGGCTTTGAAGACGGCGGCCTGGCTGCGGCGCATGCCGTCAACGACGGATTTGCCTATGTGCCGCAGGCCCACGGCATGTCGCACGGCGAAAAGGTAGCCTTCGGTTTGCTGGTGCAGCTGCAGCTGGAACAGGCTCCGCAGGAAGAATGGGATACAGTCCTGCAGTATATCAAGTCCGTTGGCTTGCCGTCGTGCTTAGCCGATATGGGCATTACAGACGTCAAGGAAGACGAACTTCGCCAGGTTGCCGCTGCAGCGACAGTTCCGACGCAGTTTACGAAAAACGTCCGCGCCGATATTACGGCTGACGAAGTGTACGCTGCCATTATGGCAGCCGACGCGGCTGGCCGCGCCTAATGCCATGGTTGCCCGAATACCGGCAGCTGATAAAATATAATGAAAAAGATGTCGCTTGAAGAAAGATCGATTTCTTCGGCGACATCTTTTTTATGGGGTGTTTTGACTGTGTTTAAGATTAAGGCTCTTGATGGGGCTGGCTGTATGACTGATGAATTTCCTATGTAAAATTTGCAAGGGAGTCCTAAGGCAAAGGTTTCTTGCGTATGATATACTAAGAGCGTTGCTTACCCAAACCGCAACGGGGAGGGGGTGGCAGATACAATGCAGGAGTTTGTTTCATTCATTCTTTCTATTATGGCAAGTGTAGTAGCGAATTACATTTGCAGATGGCTGAATAGAAAGATGTGAGCAACCAGCCTTGCCGAAGCGCCGGTATAAATAGCGTTAGAACCCCCTCACAGTGGCCGCTGTTGAGGGGGTTCGTTCGGTGCATCTACAATGCTCCTTGTTTCATTCATTCTTCATGGTTAGTATATCATATCCTGAAGAATTTACAAGGTGAAAATCGCTTTAAAGAATATCAATTTGGCACATTTTCATGGCTTCCAGGGCCCGCGCATGGCTTTCCGGCGTGACGCCGGCGCAGCATGAGGCGTCGACGCAAATTTCTTTTTCCGGATAGAAGGCTTTCAACAGCATGGCGTTGGAAATGACGCAGATATCCGTACATACGCCCATGAGGACGATGCGGTCGTATTCCGCCGTTTCAGCAATCAAATCGGTGCTGCCGAAGGTAGGCTTTTCCAAGATAGTGGCAAATAAGGTATACGGCAGGAGCTGACGGCATATATTCCAGCCCTTTGTATCCTTGATACAGTGCGGGACCGGAAGTTTCTGCCCTTCCTGCGTGTCTAAGTAATTTTCTCCGTGCGTATCCTGCGTGAAGATCAAGTCGGTGCTGACGGACGTGTCCTTTTTGCTGGCGACGATTTTAGCTTCGATGCGCGGTACGACGGCCTGGGCTTCCTTGGTCCCCAGGGCGCCGTCGATGAAGTCGTTCTGCATGTCGATGATGACGTAAGCCTGATTCATACAGTATCCCTTCTTCCTTAATGCTGCTGCTTGAGTTCGCGGACATAGGCCGGCACGTCATGGCAGACCATGAGCCCTGACATGAGGGCGACGCCGGCAACGGGCGTAGTGCCGAGCTCTTTGACCGTTTGAAGATTGATGCCCCCTAAGGCGTAGACGGGAATCGACACGGCGTCGCAGATGGCCTGGACGGTCTGCGTGCCGATTGGCGGCATCGTTTTTTTGCAGTCTGTCGGAAATACGTGGCTGGCCATGATGTACGTTGCGCCCAGCTTTTCGGCGCGCGCTGCTTCCTCCGGCGTATGGACGGAAACGCCCAGGGTCGTCATATAATAGAGAAGGGACGAATGGGTTTCCAAATACTCCAGCGAACACTGGAAACGGGGAACGTGCAGGCGGATGGCCGCTTTGCCGAAGTGGTGGAGAATGCACGTCTTGTCGTGCATGTTGCACAGGCGCAGCGCTTTTTTTGCGTATTCGACGTATTCATCTTCTGACAGCGTTTTTTCGCGAAGAACAATGGTATCGACGTCGGACGCGGCGATTTGTTCAAGCTGGTCCCAATAATTCGTCGTGGCAAGTTCGCGATTTGTTATTGCAACTACTTTTAACACAATAATATCACCCGATCGTTGTATAGTATAATGACATAAAATTATAATGTATATATACTATTACTATATATTAATCTCATAGCTCCGTCAATGTTTATACGGTAGGAATATAGGTCATTCTAAAAATAAATGATGTAAGGGCATACACTGTATAAATTTTTACAAAAATAAGTATTTTCTGGAGATTTATCTAACAAAATAAATGCCGCGAAGATATAGAAATAATGATAAATAATCATAGAAAAGACAGCAGGGGGAGATAACAAAAACAGCTTGGCAGTGGATTAGTCTGCAAGCTGTTTTTGCCGTTTCTATAGTTAGGTTATAAAAAGGAGATAGCTTATACATAGATGTAGTCGCTGGTCACAGGCTGCAGGCCCATGTGCTTGATGGCGGCGTACATTTCGTCGAAAGAGCGGCTGTCGGTGATTTCAAACTGTTCGTCGCCCATTTCGGAGCCGTCGTCTTCCAAGTGGCCGCCGATGCCGACGCAGACGCTGGCCGATACCTTCGTAGCGGCGATTTTCATGATGGCGTTGCGGTACCGGGCGCTTTCTCGGCTCGATACGACGATGCCCGCATAGGGGAGAAACAGGCGGTAGGCGCAGATGATCTGCGTGAGCTTCCGTTCGTCTACGTCTTTCGGATTGATTTTATCGTTGTTGATAATCGGGCACAGCCGCGGACAGGACAAGGAAATTTCAGCGTGAGGATATTTGCGCTGCATGAGGTAGGCGTGCATGCCCGTGGCGACGGCGTCTTTCTGATAGTCGTCGAGGCCGAGAAGGGCAGCGAAGCCGACGCCGCGCATGCCGCCTAAAATTGCCCGTTCCTGAGAATAGAAGCGGTAGGGGAAGATGCGCTTATTTCCAGCCAGGTGCAGCGTTTCGTATTTCGTCGAGTTGTACGTTTCCTGGAATACCGTAACGTAGTCGGCGCCGCATTCGTGGAGGTATTTGTAATCGTCGGAGTTGACCGGGTAGATTTCCATGCCGATGACCCGGAAATACTGGCGGGCGATCTTGACGGCGTTTCCGATGTACTGAATGTCCGACATCTTCGGGCTTTCGCCGGTCAGCATGAGGACTTCTTCGATGCCGGCGTTGGCGATGTTCTGGCATTCGCGGTGGAGCTCTTCGTCGTTCAGGCGGGCCCGCTTGATTTTATTGTGGGAGTTGAAGCCGCAGTAGATGCAGTAGTTGTCGCAGTAGTTGGCAAAATAAATCGGCGTGAGGATGGAAATGTTGGAACCGAAATGGCGGCGCGTCACGATGTGGGCCTTCTGGGCCATTTGTTCCAAATACGGAGCGGCGGCCGTCGACAAGAGGGCCATGAAGTCCCGCGGTTCCAGGTGCTGCTTATTCAGGGCCCGTTCGACGTCTTGGGACGTATAGTCTTCGTCATGGAAGGCGTCGTGGTATTTCGTCACTTCGTCGAGCATGTTCGAATCAAGGACTTCCATGCCCGGAAGATAGGTCATGTGGTCAATGCGTTGTTCTGTCATCGTCGTACCTCCTTAGTCGCCCAAGAATCCTGTCAGCGGGTCTGACGCCGATGCCGTTTCGCTGACGCGGCCCATGCCGGCCAGATAGGCCTGACGGCCTGCTTCAATCGCCTTGCGGAAGGCGCTGGCCATGAGGGGCAGGTCTCCTGCCGTCGCCAGGCCCGTGTTGGCCATGATAGCGGCGGCGCCCATTTCCATGGCTTCGCAGGCCTGGGACGGGCGGCCGATGCCGGCGTCTACGATGATGGGCAAGTCGATTTCGTCGATGAGGATTTGGATGAAATCCTTCGTGGACAGGCCCTTGTTGGAGCCGATCGGCGACGCTAAGGGCATGACGGCGGCTGCGCCGGCCGATACGAGGTCGCGGGCCGTGTACAGGTCGGGGTACATGTAGGGCAATACGACGAAGCCTTCCTTGGCCAGGATTTCCGTCGCCTTTACCGTTTCGACATTGTCGGGAAGCAAGTATTTAGAATCGCGCATGATTTCGATTTTGATAAAGTCGCCGCAGCCGATTTCGCGGGACAGACGGGCGATGCGGACGGCTTCGTCGGCGTTGCGGGCGCCCGACGTGTTGGGAAGAAGGGTTACGCCCTTGGGAATGAAGTCGAGGATATTATCTTTCTGCCCGGCTTCGACGCGGCGCAGGGCCATCGTGACGATCTGCGCGCCGGCCTGTTCGACGGCAGCCTGAATCAGGTTGACGGAATACTTGCCCGAACCGAGAATGAAGCGGGATGTAAATTCATGACCGCCGAGAATCAACGTGTCTTTTTGTTCCATGAGAAACAACTCCTTTGTATTTGCTGCTGTATGAGATAATGGTACTTCTGTGCGGGGAATGCCTATCAGCCTCCTCCGACGAACTGGACGATTTCCATCGTGTCGCCGTCGCATAAGGTGACGGTGCGATAGGTTCCGCGCTTTACGATAGCGCCGTTCAGCTCGACGGCGATGCGTTCCGGCCGCAGCTCTTCCTGGTCCAAATAGGCCTGCAAATTCATGCCCGCAGCCTGGACTTCTTTTCCATTAATTCGTACCATCGGCGTTCTCCTTTCATAAAAAATAAGCCGCACGAAGAGAATTACACCCGCGGTGGTGTACCCCTTCGTGCGGCTTTGTCAGTCACACTCTACATATTATTATAGCGAATAGATGCTTCTTGTCAAGATATTCGTGAATTTTAGTACATATGACAGCGCAAACTAATTGTGGGAAAATTTATTATATAAGAGTAAATGACGTATAATGTAACGGCAATACCCGTACCGGCATATGGCTGCATGGCGTTTATAACGCAACGATAGCAGCCATATCAACTAGTTAAAGGAACTATTGAAAATGTCCTTTCAAAAAATACCTACAACTACTTTACACTATTAGCCGAGAGAGTTCTGCTTGACATGTCTGAAAACTGTATTATAATACAATTATTGGTCTTTTTTTATTGGCGTTTTTGTGCATACAGACCTTGAAACCATCTCGATTTTTGAAGAAATCGAGATAAATTTATTTATAAAATTGCAAAATCAACGGCTGGAGTTTGATCCATGCCATACAAAACGGAGGGATTTTAAGATGAAATTCGGACTGTTAAAGGATATCAAAACCGGCGAATACCGCACCATTGTTACACCTGCGGAAGTCGACGCCATTGTGGGCGACGGCCACGAGGTCTACGTCCAGCGCGGCGCCGGTATCGGCGCGGGCTTTTCGGACGAGCAGTATGAGAAAGAGGGCGCTAAACTGGTGGACACCATGGAGGAAATCTATGGGACATGTGACTTTGTTACCAAGGTCAAGGAACTGGAGCCCTGTGAGTTTCCCCTGCTGCGGGAGAATCAGATCATCCTGACCTGCATTCATCCTGCCGCTCATCCCCAAGAGGTGCAGGCTCTTCTGGACAGCAAGTGCATCTCTTTCAGCGCTGAGGACAGCCATCGGTATGGCTCCCCTAACTGTGAGGCAGCTGGCAAAATGGGGGCCTTGATGGGTCTTGATTCCCTGTTGTCTATCCACGGGGGCAAGGGAAAATTTGTCAATGGCCTGGGCGGCGCGCCTGGCGTCAAAGCTCTGGTACTGGGCGGCGGTACCGTGGGCCGGGCTTGTGTATCTGTCCTCCACGCCTTGGGGGCCTGGGTGACCGTGATGGACATAAATATCGGCACTTTGCGGGATATTTCCCAGCAGTTCAACGAGGAAATCAATACCCAGATTTCCAACCGGTACAACCTGAAAAAGCTTCTGCCGGAAATCGACGTAGTATATAACTGCGTGCGCTGGCCCAAGAACGCCACGGAGTACATGATCGACCGGGAAATGGTCCGCTCCATGGAGAAGGGCTCCGTCATCGTAGATATCAGCAACGACGTAGGCGCTATTGAGACGTTCCACGAAACCACTCACGACGATCCCCGCTATATCGAGGAGGGCGTGGTTCACTATTGCGTCAGCAACATCCCCGGCGCCATTGCCCAGTCGACCTCCATCGCCTATGCTGCCTCAGTGCTTCCCCACTTCCGTTCCATTTTGAACAACGGGGTAGCAGAGGCCTGCGCCCGGGACGGATTCCTTCGGCGCAGCTTGACTACCTATCAGGGATACCTCACCCATGAGGAAACCAGCGCTATCCAAAACCGGCCCTGGATTCGCCCTGAAGATATTCTGGGGATAGCGGATCGGGAACTGGATCCCGCTCCCCGCACTACGAATACCCGTTCGGAAAACTTCATTCAGCTCTAAGCATACTCGCAGCCCTCTGTGTGGAGAGCTTGGCGAGTTTGGGAAAGTCCTGCTGAGGAGAACCACCCCGGCGGGACTTTCCCTTTATTTTATTTCATGGGAGGAATTTTATGAGCGTCAACGACTTTTTACTGGACTTTGCCTTTGCCTCGCTGTTTATTGTGATTGGACAGTTAATCCGGGCCAAGGTGCCTCTGGTTCAGAAATTTTTTGTGCCGGCCAGCATGATTGCCGGTTTTATCGCTTTGGTCCTGGGGAATCAGGGGTTGAACGTGCTGCCCTTCTCCAACTCCATTGGCAGTTATCCCGGCGTGCTGATCATCCTGATTTTTGCGGCCGTGGGCATGGGGGGATTTTCCTTTTCCAAGACCAAATTCAAGTCTGAGGTGGAGCGGGTTGGCTCCTATTTCTCTTATAAAGTGCTGGCCCAGGCCATTCAGTTTGCCTTTGCGCCTTTATTTGGGGTGCTGGTGATTTCCGAGTTGTTCCCGGAGATCAACTACGGCTTTGGATTTCTGCTGGCTTCCGGATTCTCCGGCGGCCACGGCACCGCCGCTGCAGTGGGATCTGCCATGGCGGAGCTGGGCTTTACTGACGCCACCGACATTGGGATGACCTGCGCCACGGTGGGCATCCTGTCCGGCATCTTCGGAGGGCTGTTCTTTATCAAGATCGGAACCAAGCGAGGCTGGACCAAGTATATTGAGAGCTTCCAGTACATCTCCGGAGACTTGAAGACCGGCCTGATCAAGGATGAGAAGAATCGGGGCTCTATGGGTAAGGAGACCGTCGCCTCCGTAGTGCTGGATCCCTTGGCCTGGCATTTGGCCCTGCTTTTGATAGCTTCCGGCGCAGGCTTCTTGGCCAACGGGTGGATTAAGGACGCCATAGGATTGGACCTGCCCAGCTATTTGCTGGCCTTCCTCATTGGCATGGCTATGTTCCTGTGCTTCCAAAAAACTGGAGTAGGGCATTACATGGACAATACGGTCATCAGCCGTATCTCCGGCACAGCCACGGACTATCTGGTGTTTTTTGGTATCGCCTCTATCAAGATCTCCGTTATTGTGGAGTACGCTATACCGCTGCTGTTGCTGCTGCTGTTCGGCATGGTGCTGGTAGTGCTTACCCTGATGTACTTTGGCGCTGCCATGAATAAAGGCAGCTGGTTTGAGCGTTCCCTCTTCGTGTGGGGCTATTCCACTGGTGTGTTTGCCATCGGCTTTATCCTACTGCGCATCGTGGACCCGGAAAACAAGTCCAAGACCCTAAACGATACTGCCTTGGCCGGGCCGCTGACCACTCCATTTGAAATGTTTGCCTGGTCCATGGCCCCCAGTATGCTTCTCGGCGGCCAGCATTGGCAGTTTATTATCCTCTATATTGTGATCTTTGTAGCTTGTATCCTTGTCAACCGCATCTTCAAGTGGTGGTGGCTCAAGATGCCTCTGAACCGCCCTGCGGAGAATGAGTTCTGATACTGCAAGCCGGAATTTCATCAAAAAAGAGTATTGCCAATGCAGTATGATTTTATGCTATTCTTGTGAAATCCCGTGCAACAGCGTATGCACTGTATTTAAAATCAATATAAATCGTAGCAACATGAGGGGCTGCCGCACTGTTACCGTGCGGCAGCCCCTTGATATTTTAATTCTGTTTATAGAAAGGAATGCATCGAACCTGCATTTGGCAGGTGCAAATGTAAAGGAACGGAAGGACGCAAATTCTCAATGTTACATACCGCGGCTGGATATGACCGAGCCATAACCGGATAAAACGAAGGATGAAGATACAAGCTAAGGGCAAGGCTTACGCATGACTGGTAACGTTGACAGCCGGGAAAAGCCGGCATTTGTCAGGCGGCAAAGCAGCAAACGAAACGGCGCAGGCTGTCAATGACGTAATGCTTCGAGAATGGAAAGGCCAGCATCTTCGCAGTTTTACGCCGCCGTGTCAGCTGTAACGGGGACAGCGATGAAAATACAAAGGGATGGCGCGGGAGTATTTCCCAAAAGGGATGGACAGCACGCCTATTTCAGAAACCTATATGCAGCATGTCTTTACAGAGCTCAATCTTCGGCTGCAAACATGCTGGGGATATAAAACGCCTTATGAAGTCTGCCATTAAAACATTGCATTTAGCTTGACAATTCACCGTTGAAAAATAAGGGTTAATTGTAAAATGAATTTGAACAGGTAATCAAAAAACAAAAATCCATAGTGAAGCTTCATGTTAAAATGGTTTTGCGAGAAATCA